>UMGH01012267.1_pt1 | contig 37170 bp, 54 predicted proteins | sample 1965231 | NCBI WGS metagenome assembly UMGH01 (sample SAMEA4836068, study PRJEB28245) | human gut metagenome | biome: gut microbiome; material: fecal sample | place: Denmark | collected 2008 | reverse complement strand
TATACCAATTAGAATCATATCAACAACACTATAGTTTATGTTCTTCCAGAGTAGATCTATTTCCTCCGGTGTAAATGGAACACGAATGATCTGAGACTTTCCACGCTTGATGGAATCACACATCTGGGCATAGTTCTTATCAACAATCTCCAGCTTCATAGCATATTTATAGAGCATGTTGTAGAGAGATTTCATTCTTTGCTTCGTACTCTGACCAACATCTGCATTCCGGATCGTTCCCTCCATGTGATTAGGACGAATATCTCTCATTCGCATGTCCCAGAGTGGCTTTGAGTGATTGTAAGCAGATACCCATGTTCTTGCGGCAGATGGTACTATTTCCTGAAAATGTATATCTGACCATTTATCATAGAGTTCAGAGAATGTAATATTTACGGTATCAATATCATAGGGATTCTGATTATAATTGGTCAGAGCAGTAAGAGCTTCTGCCCGGGTACTGTAATAGCCGATGGTAGCATATAACTGCTTAGCCTTTCCTGATTCTTCGTCAATAGCCCATCCTTTCGTTTTACGAGCAATCCATGGTTTCCTGCGCTTGCCAGACAGCTTATACACAGATCCGAATCCGTTTGCATTTCTCATATCAATCATCCTTTCTTATCTTAAAAATAGGCATAAAAAATAAGCCTATCAAAATGAGAAGGCTTGTGATATAATGTAGCTTGTTCAGAGCGTTATTCATAAGCCTTCGGTTTATGGGTAACTTCCCTCAGGTGTTGGTAGCATCTGGGGGATTTTTTATAATATGAAGATGATATTATTCATCCTCATCATCTGTCTCATTCTCTGTTGAATATTCAGAGGTATATGCTTCAGAACTTGACAGTGACTGTCTGTATTCTTCAGCAAGCATTGTTCTGTTGAACTCTGCAGTAGGGCAGATCTCATTTACAAGTTCTTCAAGTTCATCTATTGATACATTAAAGAACTCTTTTCTAAGATTTACCTTGTTTACTCTGCGATCATTAAGTCTCTTGTGAAGTTCGGTTTCAAGACCGGAAGCGTCATCAGAGAAAATAAAGCTGTGTACATCAAATTTGAACGGAACAGAAGCATCTCCAAGTTCATTAACTCTATCCTGTGGATTTATTCTTCTTGTCATTCCCACTTTGAATACATTCTCACCAAATGAACCCAAGTTGCTGATAATATAAACATTACCAGCTTTACCATTTTGCAACTTTGCTATTTCATCCTTTTTGATTGTTACATCTGCAAGCTGAGCCTGCAGTTCAAGGATACGAGCTTGCAGAGCAGCAAGGGCTTCACCCTCTGAAGCTTCCGCCTGTTCTTTGAGGGAAGATATCTGATTCTCATATTTTGACTCTTCAAGCTCCACTTTTTTACGTTCGGCCTCAAGGGCCTTGCGCTCCTCTGCCTCCTGGCGCATCTGCTCTTTGATTGCAAGCTGTTCTTGCTTTGCCTGTTCTTTCTTGACGTAGTAGTTATACTCTATCTTTGCAGCATTAATGAAAAGATATTCCATTTCACCTATGAACTTAGTAAGAGTTCCAGCAATTGTTTGATTACCTTCAGCTGCAATCTTTAGATACTTAGCACAGATATCTTTTATTTGTTCAATACCGTTATCAAGCTTGTCATATTTTAAATTGTACAAGACGTTCTGCATCTCAGATTCCAGCCCCTTGACAATGAGGTCGTAAATAGTTTTGTTGGCTTTAGTAGTGTATCTGATAGCATATTGCTGTCTGAGAGTGTCAATGGATTTCTCATTTTCTCTGTATGCTTTTCGCAAGCTTTTTATATCCATACAATGTAATTTAAGGATAACAGATGGGGCAATGAGATTAGCATCCTCAATATCTGATTGGCTAATTCGGCATTCGTTATATGGAATGTCAGCAGTAATGAAGTTATTTAATGCATATTCAATACTGCTGTAGATCTCCTTAGCACGAGAGATCTTTCGCTCCTGGGTCGCTACTGATTTTTGCAGTTTATCATCTTTTGCCTGAAGTGTAGCAATGTCTGAACGCAATTTATCTATAGTGGCAAGGTTTTCGGATATTTCGGCATTCACCTGGTTAAGCTTAGCCATCGACTGCTGATGGTCATGCACCCCTAAATCCTGCATAGTCTTATTCATGTCTTGCATTGCTTGATTCATCTGAGCATTCTGGGCCGCAAGTTGGGCATTCTGTTGACTAATTTGTTGATTGGTTTCTTTTTGTTTCTTTTCATCCAAGGTCTTCATTATCATCAATACTATGCCGCCGATTGCTGGAAGTATAAGAAACCAGCATGCGCATAGAATAGCAATAAACCATGTACTTAAATACCATTTGTTTTCTTGTTTTTGATTCATTGAATCTCTCCCTTCATTTGTTAATTATTTTTGTAACCCATGTGCATAAGCCTCAATGGTATCTACAGAGCTAGTGTGTTTATCGAAGTCTGCTCTGATGATATGGTTGAGTGCATGGATATAAGCATCGTTAAGCTGCTCCTGTGTGAATCGTGTATTAAGAAAGATAGTATATGAACCATCTTCATTGCAGGTAACAGTTTCTTTAACTTTTGTAGTCTTCAGATCCATCATCTGTACATTTATATCATACAATTAACTCATCCCCCTTGTAACATAGTCGTAGATACAATAACAAATACCGTGGGATGTTTTTTGTACATTATTATCGTTTCTCTTTATTCTTGAGAGCCATGAGCATTGTGTGAACTGTCTCCAAGTCCTCTGGCTCTGCGTCCCTTGCGGCATCGAAGAGAAGAGAGAGCTGCTTGTTCTCAAAGATCTCCTGTGCCTTTTTAGCTGTTTCCGGATCAAGATAATATTCATTTTCTTCAACATGTTCTTTATCTTCAATTAGGTTAGATCTCTTACAGTTGAATATATCACACATGGCATCTACTTTATCCATTCTTGGTGATTTAATACCGTTGCACCAGTTGTATACAGATGTAGTTCCAACATTTAAGCGTTTTGCAAGTTCAGCCTGTGTCATATTATTTTTATTTAAGTAATATCGTAGATTTTTAGCAAATAATTTATTAAATTCCTCGTATGGCATATCAACACCTCCTTGCAATGCTTATTATACACCTAAAGGGAATTTGAATCAACTGAAAATGAAAAAAATTCACTTTTAGTGTTGACATCCACTTAAAGTGATGGTATTCTGATATGTGAAAGGAGATGATAACAGTTGCGTAGTGTTAAGATTACATTAGCTGCAGCAAGGGTAAATGCTGGAATGACACAGGAAGATGTTGCGAAAAAGCTTAAAGTGAGTAAAAAAACTGTGATTAACTGGGAAAAAGGTATAGTTACGCCATCTTTTGCTATACTGGATACACTATCTAGATTATATAAGATGCCATTAGACTATATTTTTTTGCCTAAGAAATCCACTTAAAGTGATAGAAAGGAGAGTCATAGTTGATAAAGACAATCATCTGTCTACTTATTGGAGTCTCCATTGAGAAAGTGATTTACCACATCTACAAGGCACATAAAACCCATAAGAGAGATGAAGAAAGACATGTATGAAAGTGTGGAGATTACAAATGGTAAAAATTTGCCTGTTGGGTGAAAGAAGGTTAGGGCAATTCCAATAAAGAAACTCACATAAAATTCAATTTTTACTTTGTGAACATATTCCTTGGAATATTTCATAGTGGATTCATTTTCTTGCTTTAGTGCAAGGTGCTTTTTCAAATAGTCATAAATAGCAGCAGAGATGATACCAGTAATTATTGTAAATAGTGTGCTTGACATAGTTGCCTCCATAATTTTTTACCATTGTAACACAAAAACGAGAAGAAAGGAGAAATCGACATGGTAAAGAAGATAACACCGAATCAGGCGGCTGAAGTGATGGGATGCTCCCCTCAGTTTGTGAGAATCGGAATGCAGAGAAACTTATTGGATATAGGTGATGCGATCAAGATGTCAAGCATCTGGACTTATAACATTTCTCCCGGGAAGCTTGCGGCGAGACAGGGCATCACAATAGAGCAGTTAAATGATCTCATAAAGGCTATGGGATGAAAGGAAAGGGGTGAGTTGGTAGTGAAAAAGAAGATATGCAAATGTGCTGTTGGAATCATGTTCTTTATTGGCTTCATGCTTATATATGGAGCGGCAAGCTCTGTGGCATTTGCGGAAGATATGAGGATCGTGGAACCGTGGTATGCGCACCTTGGACAGGCATTTGCCGGAGTGCTGCTGACACTCCCTTATCTGGTAGGCAGGAGAAAAGCATGGTTGAGATGAAAGTGTTATCAAGCCATGAAGAATGGCTCAAGGCAAGAACCAAGATCGGCGGTTCGGATGCTTCGGCTATTGTGGGAATGAACCCCTACAAGACCAACGTGGATCTATTCAAAGAGAAAGCCTATGGCATAGAGCCGGAGGATATATCGGACAAGCCTTATGTCAAGTATGGAACATTGGCAGAAGGACCTCTCCGGGAATTGTTCAAATTGGACTATCCGGAATACCAGGTGTGTTATGAAGAAAATAACATCTGGTTCAATGACAAGTATCCGTGGGCGCATGCATCTCTTGATGGATGGCTCATAGATCAGGATGGTCGTAAAGGCATATGGGAATGTAAGACGACGAATATCTTACAGTCCATGCAGAAAGAGAAGTGGGATCACAGGATACCGGATAACTATTACATACAGGTGCTGCATTACTTAATGGTTACAGAGTTTGACTACGTTGTACTTAAGGCACAGCTTAAATCTGTATATGGAGAGGATGTGTACTTACAGACAAGACATTATTCTATAGAGCGGTCGGAGGTTGAAGAAGATATCAAGCATCTGATCGAGGAAGAATCAAAGTTCTGGGAGCATGTACAGATGAAAAAAGCACCGGCACTGAAATTACAGGAAATATAGTAAAGGGGTGAGAGAAAAATGTATTACAGAATTTGCAGTAACTGCGGAGCAAATCTTGATCCGGGAGAGCGATGCGACTGTGAAGAGGAGAGACAGAAACAGACAGACCGGATCATGAGCATGATGAAAATAAACAAAGATGGTCAGTATGAACTGGCTATGGTGGGAGGATGTACATGGAATTAAGAGTTAATGATGTAGCGATACCGGAAAAGATCAGCTTCAATTATGAGGAACTGAAAGCAGAGTTGACTGAGAAAGTGGCATTTTATGAGACTCTTGTATATACGGATGATCAGGTTAAGGATGCCAAGGCAGACAGAGCAACACTTAACAAGCTGAAAAAGACATTGAATGATGAACGTATACGGAGAGAAAAAGAGTATATGCAGCCATTCAATGAATTTAAAGCACATGTTAATGAGATCATTGGAATTATAGACAAACCTATAGCTGTGATCGACAAGCGGGTGAAAGAATTTGAAGATCAGAAGAAAGCGAATAAGCAGAAGGACATAGAGGAGTTATTTGCTAGCATTGGCTTTCAGAGTTTCGTTACACTTGATAAGATACAGGATCCTAAGTGGTTAAATGCATCGGTGTCGATGAAGAGCATCGAGGAGCAGATGAGAGCAAGAATGTATCAGATCGGCGATGATGTGTTCACACTCAGCCAGCTTCCAGAGTTTGGCTTTGAGGCGACAGAGGTATACAAGCAGACACTTGATATAAATAAAGCCATCAAAGAGGCACAGAGAATGGCAGAGATCGCAAAGGCAAAGGCTGAAGCCGAGGCTAAAAAGAAAGCTGCAGAAGAATCACGAAAGGCAGAGGAAGAACGCAAGGCAAAGGAGATCAAAGAAGAACAGACGGTAATTGTACCGACAGAACCGCATGAGCAGGCTGTGACACCGCCAGAACCGGTGCAGAGTGCTGACAGCACACAGGAGAGAATGGTAGTCAGATTTGAGGTATTGCTCACAACGGAAGATGCTTATGCATTGAAAGAGTTCTTTAAGAGTAGAAGCATAGAATTTAAAGCTATTTAGGAGGAAAAAGCATGATAGAGGTAAAAGGAAATCAATTGAGAATGGAAGGTTCTGAGGATGAAGTAGAATCACAGGTAGCTGCTGTTTTGGCAGGATACACACGATTCTTACATAAAAACTATCCACCGTGTGTTGCAAAAGAGAAATTAGACAATGTTATAAAGCTTGGTTCTTTTACAGATGAGGAACTTGACGAGGAGATTAAGAAAACAAAGGAAAAACTTAATCAGTTGTTACATGAACTTTTTAGCTTTAATGAGGAGGACAAATAATGGCAGTTAATAATAGTTTAGTGAAAAAAAGCAAGGCACAGCAGAATTTGGGAATTACAGCATACCTTACAAAGGATGCTATAAAAAATCAGATTAATCAGGTAGTTGGTGGTAAGAATGGACAGCGTTTTATTTCTGCTATCGTGTCAGCATATAACACCAACCCTACACTTCAGGAGTGCACAAATCAGTCGATTCTTTCAGCAGCACTTCTTGGTGAGAGTTTACAGCTTTCGCCATCTCCACAGCTCGGACATTATTACATGGTCCCATTCAACAATACAAAAGCTGGTGTCAAGGAAGCTCAGTTCCAGATGGGATACAAGGGATATATCCAGCTTGCAATCCGTTCCGGTCAGTATAAGAGACTGAACGTTGTTGCGATCAAAGAAGGTGAGCTGGAATACTTTGACCCGCTCAATGAGGACATCAAAGTCAATTTTATGGTTGATGACTGGGACAAGCGTGAAAAAGCTGAGACAATCGGCTACTATGCCATGTTTGAGCTGGTAAATGGGTTCAGAAAAACATTGTATTGGAGCAAGGCTCAGATGCTTGCTCATGCGGACAAGTATTCACAGGCATTCAGCAAGGATGCTGTAAAGATTAACACAAAGTATGGCGAGAAAGAAAAGGTGTCATTTGCTGACTATGAAGCCGGTAATTATGATCCGAGAGATTCATGGATGTATTCATCATTCTGGTACAAGAATTTTGATGGAATGGCATATAAAACAATGCTCCGTCAGTTAATTTCCAAGTGGGGTGTTATGAGTATTGATCTTCAGAGCGCATTTGAGCGTGATATGACCACTATGGATGGAGATGGAAATGTGACCTATGTGGAAAACGATACAGAGGAATATGTTGATTCCACTGCATCAGAACCGGAAGCAAAGCCGGAACCGGAACAGGGCAAGGAAGAAGCACCTGTTATTGAACAGCCGCAGACTACACAGCAGAATCCTGCCGCCGCTGCACTGTTTTCATAAAGATACTTGTTCATGGCAGATACACACATCACACACAGTATAAGCCATTGTATATAGCCCTGCCGCTGATCCGGTGGCAGGGAGAAAGGAGCATTGATTGATGAATCCACAGTGGATAAAGATTGCATCGTTGAATAGCAGAAAGTACAGGAATAAAAAGGTTGAGGTCGATGGGATACTGTTTGACAGTAAGAAAGAAGCAAACCGGTACATGGAGCTTAAGCTGTTAGAAAAGGCAGGAGAGATCACAGACCTCAAGAGACAGGTCAGATACGAGCTTATACCGAGGCAGAGAGAACAATCGACTGAGATGTACAAGGCTGGACCTCATAAGGGCGAATATAAGCCCGGTAAGGTCATAGAACAGAGCTGCTACTATGTTGCCGATTTTGTCTACAAAGAGGGTGAGAATATAGTCGTAGAGGACACCAAGGGCATGAAAACGAAAGACTATGTGATTAAGCGAAAATTGATGCTCCATAAGTATGGAATACGAATTAAGGAGGTATAGATGATAAATGGCAGGCAGACCAACCAAAGCAGGGCTTGATTACTTTGAATTGGATTGCCACATGGAAGAAAAGGTCAGATTGATACAAGCTGAATTTGGACTGAAAGGTTTTGCAGTACTTGTCAAACTCTACCAGAAAATCTATGGAGGATTTGGTTACTACTGTGAATGGACTACAGATTCATTGTTGCTCTTTATGTCGGAGAACGGTTTACCGAGTGACAATAAAAATTTAATAGCAGATATAGTGTCAGCTTGTATCAGAAGGAACATTTTTTCAGAACAACTTTTTAATGAATTCAATATCCTAACGTCCGAAGGGGTGCAAAAAAGATATTTGAATGCTACGTCCAAGCGAGAAAAGATTGAACTGAAAAAAGAGTACCTTTTAATTTCTGTGCCAGAAAATAATAAAAATGTGGTAATAAATTCAATTTCCGACGGAAGAAATCCAATAAATGGCAGAAGAAATTCACAGAGTAAAGTAAAGGAAAGTAGAGGAGAGGAAAGAAAATCAGAGAAAATAAAAGTAGATAATACATCCCCTATATCCCCCTCACAGGGGGCAGAGGACGAGCCTAAAACGAAAAGAATGCGAAAATCAAAAGAGGACAATATTCATATTTTGGACAGGCTCATACCGAATTATTTCATATCAGATTTTCTTCTTGAGAAAGTCAGAGAGTGGATTGAGTACAAGGTTGCTAGAAAAGAGTCTTATGTTGAACAAGGTATGAAGTCGTTACTAACCAAAATATCCAGAGAGGCACAAAAAAATGGAGATATGGCGGTTGTAGATGTAATCGACCTGTCAATGGCAAGCAATTACAAGGGCATTTTGTGGGAGAAAATTAGCCAAAATAACAATCAGCAGCAATTTTCAAGGAATGGCGAGAGAGATATTTTGAATGAATGGAGGAATAGTTGATGACAAGAGAGGATGTGCAAGATTTTCTGGCTATGATGCAAGCTACATATCCGAATTACAATCCACCAAGCAGAACTGCAGCAGTTAATGCGTGGACAATGGCATTAGAGGAATACAGCAAAGATGAAATCGCTATGGCATTTAAGGTTTATATGCAAACAAATACAAGTGGATTTGCACCGGCTCCCGGACAATTAATTGATAAAATTCGTTCAATCACCCAACCGCAGGAGCTGAACGAAATGGAGGCTTGGGCGTTAGTCAGCAGAGCAATCCGGAACAGTGCTTACAATTCGGTGGGAGAATATGCAAAGTTACCACAAGTGGTTCAGAAAGCAATCGGACTTCCGAGCCAGCTTAGAATATGGGCATTAGATGAAAATTACAATGAACAAGTCGTTTCATCGAACTTCATTAAGTGCTATCGAAATGAGGTGGCGAGAGAACAGGAATTTTCCAAAATGCCAACTGAAGTAAGACAGCTCGTTAATGCAGCACAAGGACATTCTAATCAAATAGCCGATTTAAGAACGCAGACAATAAAAGCCTTGTCAGAAAGAAAAGAAAGCGAAATTAAGGCACTGGAAGCGAAAACAGAGTGCATTCCGATGCCGGATAGATTTAGGAAAAAATATAAGAGTCGGAAAAGAGGCACAGAATGAATAAATGTTTAGCAAGTCAAGATGGTATTTGCAGAAATGTTATTGGTTTCGGTACTAAATGCAACGGATATAGCGTGAAATGCATATTGAAACCGCATTATGATAATCTGCAAAATGTAACAAAGGGATTGGAGAAATCAATAAAAAATGTATTCGGCATATATGGAGATAAATAAGGAGAGATGAAAAATGACGATTGAAGAAGCAAAGAAGCTGATGATGGTTGAAAAAGAGTGCATCAATAGACATTGTGACCGAGATTGTGGAAAGTGTGACATCGTGCAGAATATTGATGATTTGAATAGTGCTTATGACATAGTGTTACAGAATTTGGACAAAGAGATTCCGAAGAAAATAACTATATTTAAGTACCTTAAGATAAATTATATCAATTATGGCTGTCCTGTGTGCCGCCGAAAAATTATATCCAAAATCGATAATGTCTTGTATTGTGGAGAATTATCTGATCGTTGCGATAGATGCGGTCAGAAATTAGATTGGAGCGGTGTAAATGTATAAATGCATTGACTGTCAGGTAGAGTTCGAAGAGCCGGACATGGAAAGAGAGTGCATGGGTGAATATCATGGACAGCCGGCATATGAGTACCGGTCTATATGTCCCTTATGCGGATCCTGTGATTTTGAGGAGGTAGTGGATGATGGAGATTGACGAAGCTATAAAGCATGAGAGATGGGAAGCAAGACATGCCGGATTGGAGAAAGATGCAGATGATACAGCTATTGAACTGAACAGACAGTATCATACAGAGATCGCAGATATGCTTGAGGAGTTGAAAGAACTCCGGAGAAAATAAATCAAAGAAAGGAGCCGAACCTCCGGCCGGGGTAACGATATATCGGGTTCCTTTTAAACATGAATTACAAAGAGTTTTTAGAAAGCAAGATAGAACTTGCAGTTGATAGTGGTTTTTCGGTTGACAAGAACCGTATTAACAAAGCATTAAAGCCACACCAGAGAGATGCAGTGGCATGGGCACTGAAAGGTGGACGTAGAGCCTTGTTTGAGTCTTTCGGACTTGGTAAGACTGCACAGGAAATAGAATTTTGTCATATTGCAGCAGAACATACAGGTGGTAGAGCATTGATCGTATTACCACTTGGAGTTAAGCAGGAGTTTACAAGGGATGCCGTGGAACTCCTGGGCTATGAGAAACCAGAGTATTGCCGAACCATGGAAGAGGTTGAGGCAAGCACAAGTCAGATCGTTCTGACGAATTATGAGAGAGTGAGAGACGGAGATATAGATCCATCGTATTTTGCGGCAACCTCACTTGATGAAGCATCCGTGCTTAGATCATTTGGATCTAAGACATATCAGACGTTCCTTGATAAGTTCAAAAATGTACCTTACAAGCTCGTAGCGACTGCTACACCATCACCGAACAAGTACAAGGAGCTTATACACTATGCTGGATATCTTGAAGTCATGGATACAGGACAGGCACTTACAAGATTCTTTCAGAGGGATTCAACAAAGGCAAATAACCTGACACTGTACCCAAACATGGAAGATGAGTTCTGGCTGTGGGTGAGTAGTTGGGCACTTTTCATTACAAAGCCATCGGATCTCAATCCAGATTATTCTGATAATGGTTATGACTTACCACCTCTGGATGTTAGATGGCATGAGATACCGGTTCACTATGGAGATACAGTTGATAAAGATGGGCAAATGGAGTTGTTTACACAGGCATCTGCAGGTTTGAAAGAAGCTGCAAAGGTGAAGCGGGAGAGTATCAATGAGCGAGTAGAAAAGATGCGTGAGATTGTAGACAGTTCGCCGGATGATCATTTTATACTATGGCATGATCAGGAAGCAGAGCGACATGCGATCAAGAAAGCTCTGCCGGAGACAGTGGATATATACGGATCTATGGACTATGACCTTAGAGAACAGAGAGTTATAGATTTCTCAGAAGGTAAAACGAGACTATTTGCAACAAAGAAGTCAATCAGTGGTTCAGGATGTAACTTTCAGCGATTCTGTCACAGGGAGATATTTGTTGGTATTGATTATGAGTTCAATGACTTCATACAGGCTATTCACAGATGCTATAGATTCTTGCAAAAAGAAACTGTGGTTATAGACATAATCTATATGGAGAATGAGCGAGAGATTAAAAATGCTTTAATTGAGAAATGGAAGAATCATGATCATATGGTGCAGAAGATGATCGAGATCGTGAAAAAGTATGGACTTGATTCAGCGAATAAAACAGAGCGGTTAGAAAGGAAGATGGGTGTGGAAGGTACAAGAGAAGAAAGAACAGTAAGAGGAAATCATTACGAAGCCGTATATGGTGACTGTGTGGAAGAAACAAGAGCGATGGAAAGCAACAGCATTGATTTGATCCATACGTCAATACCATTCGGTAATCATTATGAATATTCAGCAAATTATAACGATTTTGGACACAATCAGAATACAGAGAGGTTCTTTGAACAGATGGATTTCTTGACACCGGAGCTTTTAAGGGTGTTGAAGCCGGGAAGAGTTGCAGCTATTCATGTTAAAGACAGAGTGCTGTTCGGAAATGCTACCGGAACAGGAATGCCAACTATTGAACCATTTCATGCTGACTGTATAGAACATTATATGAGCCATGGATTTCAGTATTTTGGCATGATCACAGTTGTGACGGATGTTGTCAGAGAGAACAACCAGACCTACCGCCTTGGATGGACGGAACAGTGTAAGGATGGTACCAAGATGGGAGTTGGATGCCCTGAATATATTTTACTGTTCCGCAAACTGCCAACGAATCACAGCAAGGCATACGCTGATGAGCCGGTTACTAAGTCCAAGGATGAATACACAAGGGCACAGTGGCAGATAGATGCTCACGGATACTGGAGAAGCTCAGGAGACAGGCTTGTGAGTAAAGAAGAACTTGAGGGCGTATCTGTGGACAACTTACAGAGAGTATACAGACAGTACAGCAGAGAGCATGTATATAACTATGAGGATCATGTGGCACTTGCAAAGGAGCTTGATATGGATGGAAGATTACCAGCTACATTCATGGTAGTAGCTCCGGGATCATGGAACCAGCTTGAGGTATGGGATGATATTAACAGAATGAGAACTCTTAATACGACACAGAGCCAGAGAAGGGCAACCATGCATGTATGTCCTTTACAGCTTGATATCGTTGAAAGAATCATCAACCGGTATAGCAATCCGGGAGATGTTGTATATGATCCGTTCGGTGGCCTTATGACGGTACCGATGATGGCTGTTAAAATGCACCGGTTCGGTAAGGGCTGTGAACTGAATCCTGATTATTTCAGAGATGGTGTTGGGTATTTACAGGCAGAGGAGAATGAAGTTGATTCACCGACATTGTTTGATTTCTTGGAGGTGCAGCCATGATAAACGGAGAACTTATCGTTGATAACTTCGCCGGTGGTGGTGGAGCATCAACAGGAATTGAGATGGCTACAGGGTACAGTGTTGATATAGCAATCAATCATGATCCGGAAGCCATAAGGATGCATAAGGTCAATCATCCAAACACAAAGCACTATTGTGAGAACGTGTGGGCGGTTGATCCAGTGAAAGCATGTGAGGGTCATCCGGTAGCTCTTGCCTGGTTCTCCCCAGACTGTAAGCATTTCAGCAAGGCCAAAGGTGGCAAGCCAAAGGATAAGAACATCAGAGGGCTGGCATGGGTAGCATGCAGATGGGCGGCACTTGTGAGACCGAGAGTGATCATGCTTGAGAATGTCGAAGAGTTCAAGACATGGGGACCACTCAACAGAGGACATCATCCAATAAGGGCAAAGCAAGGTGATACATTCAGACAGTTTGTAAAGCAGCTCAATGAGCTGGGATATGAGGTACAGTTCAGAGAGCTTGTGGCGGCAGACTACGGAGCACCGACTAAAAGAAAAAGGTTCTTTATGATCGCAAGGTGTGATGGTGCACCTATCATGTGGCCAAAGCCTACACATGCACCGGCAGACAGTGAAGAGGTCAAGATGGGACTGCTCAAACCTTATGTTGGAGCATATACACAGCTTGATTTTAGCCTACCATGTCCAAGTATCTTTGATACATCAGAGGAGATCAAGGAGAAGTATGGTATCCGGTCGGTGAGACCACTTGCGCCAAAGACTATGCAGAGGATTGCAAGAGGGCTGAAGAAGTTCGTTCTGGACAATCCAGAGCCATTCATCATTCAATGCAATCATGGCGGCGAAAGAAAGCCGCAGGATATAAGAGATCCGATGCCGACAATCACAGGCAAGCATGGATATGGAGTTGTAGAACCGAGACTTGCCCCAATTATAGATAAAACGTATGGCGGAAATTATAAAGGTGGTGGGAGTAAAGCCGAAGACCCAATTGATACGATAACGACAGTGGATCATAACCGGCTGGTCGCAGCTACTCTTATTCAATACCATTCGGAGACCAATTCAGATGAGGTGCGAGGCCAGGGTATAGAGAATCCGATCATGACAGTAGACAGCTCAAACAGATATGGCCTTGTGACTTCGTTCCTCAGCAAGTTTTACAAGACAGGGATAGGGCAGGATGAGAGAGAGCCACTGCATACAGTGACAACATCAGCCGGGCATTTTGGAGAAGTCCGGGCATTTCTGATCAAATACTATGGTGATGCTACCGGACAGGACATTGAACAACCATTAGACACGGTTACCACAAAGGATAGATTTGGTCTTGTAACGATTGAGGGTGTTGATTACCAGATTGCGGATATCGGACTTCGAATGTTGGAACCACGAGAGTTATATGGATGTCAGGGATTTCCAGAAGATTACATTATTGATCATGATTATACTGGCAAGACATATCCGAGAACGGAGCAGGTAAGAAGATGCGGTAATGCAGTATGCCCGCCGATACCGGCTGCACTTGTGAGAGCAAATCTTCCGGAAATGTGTGTTGCAAGAAGAACAGCAAATATGAGAGTTGCAGAGGAAGCAAATGGACAGTTGATGATGTTTGCGTAGCGTCGAAATTTGAACTTTGAAAATTGAATAGTGATGGTTGGAGTGGTATAATTTTTATATCAAACTATAGGAGAAATATAGATGTTTACAGAACAAGATATTCTAAATGTTATAGAGGTATACGAATCAAGGGGCATTGTAACGAGGGATGACTTTGGTAATTTAGATTCAAGACCGTTATCTGATGAGGTATTGGTTGAGTTACATCGAAGAGGTTACAGAAGTGCTAAGATGACAGAAGCTCATTTACCTCAATTTGTAGATTATTCTAGGGCAATTTATGATCCTGATCAATTTGATCCAGATGAAGCAGACGATTTTTTAATTAAGTATGTGCTTCATGAATATTAAGATTATAATATTGATACCAACCATCACTATTCGATGGTTGGTATTTTTTTGCGCAAAAATAGAAAAGGAGAAACAACATGACGAATTTTGAGATAGAAATTACATACAACATGATCTGCCGACCGGGGCAGGTCGTGCGGATCCATACAAAAGAAACCACCAGTGGGCGGAATTTTATCATGACATGGAAGAAATGGACCATTGTGGAGGTTTACGATCATCACATAGTGATGAAGAGTGAATACGGCTACCGGGAGAGCTTCACCAGAATAGATATTGTTGAGATGATCAGGAGAGGAGAGATTCGATGGAAATAGTACCAGTACAGGATAAGAGCTGTGAGACATGCAAATATCAGAGTAGATGTAAAACAGATGAGCCATGTGTACACTGTACCAAGAATGCGACGGACGAATATAAAATAATGACCAACGGAGATTATATCCGGTCGCTCAGTGATGCAGATCTTGCGCAGATTGTAATGTGCCCGAATGAGATAGGGTTTGATGAAGTAGAATGCCACAAGGATGATAAGTTTTGCCAGGAATGCACATTTAACTGGCTGGAGCAGGAAAGGAGTGAGGTGGATGAAGCAGATGAAAGATAGGTATTTATTCAAGGCAAAAACCTGCAATGGGGAATGGGTAAGCGGATTTTTACATTGTAAGGAAAATAAATGGTATATAAGCAATAAAGCAGGTTCGCCATTTGCATTTGAAGTGCGACCAGATACTATCTGTCAGTGCACAGGCTTGAAAGACAAGAACGGCAAGTTGATTTGGGAGAATGATATTATGGTTGCACACCTAGACGATGATTACCCGGAAGATGAGACTTATATAAGAATTATGTGGCACGGAAGTGGATTTTGCTCAAAAGAAAATGGAAGCGAGGATATAATACCAATTGGCAAATTTGACAGAGAGCATTTTGAGGTGTGTGGCAACATTTTTGACAATCCAGATTTATTAGAAATGGGGGTGTAAGATATGCCAAGAGTTGCAACAGAAATAGCAAGTGATCCGGATTGGAGCCGTGCAAGCCAAATATCAGATAAACTTGGCAGGTCGAAATATCCGGCATTATGGGCATTCAGATTCATCCGTGAGTGGGAGCGTATCACGGATCAGATCAGAAGTGAGGTGAGGTAAATGAAGAAAATTCAAAAAGATATAGTGGATAAAATTGAACTCAGAAATAGACTTAATGAAGAGATAAAAGAATGGATGAAAGAACATCTTGATCTTGACGGCATGGACGTTGATGGTGCTGATATAGTTGACTATCACACTGGAAACAAGCAGGGAACAGAAGAGCGCAAGGAATGGTGTGATCAGACCTGTATGGGTGAAGATTGGTATATGGGAGATTACTTCTGGGAAACCGAGTATTCGGGAAAATATTTGCATATGGAGTTTAGCATCTAAATAAGTGAGGTGAATTATCATGGCTAAGTCGGATAGAAAGTTACATGAGGCAAGAATGGCTGGTGCAATATGGATCATGAAGCTGATCGAGGATAAGGGCATGGAAGAAGCGAAGAAAGAGCTTGCAGCAAGGAGAGCTATGTTCATTCCGTTAGAGATCAATCAAGCACAACTGGAAGAATCAGTTGAGAAGATCAAGATGAATACGATCGATACTGTGCTGATTATGTCTTGCATGGTGTTGAGAGATGAGTTTGGATTTGGGCAGAAAAGGATCAAACAGTTCTTTGACCGATTCAATTTGAAGACAGAGTGTATATGTGATGGAGATGTGATCTGGGATGATTTCATAGATGCACTGAGGGAAGAAACCGGAATAGAGTTTTCCATCAGGGAAAACAAGTAAGTGAGGTGATAAGGTAGTGAATATAGCGAAAGAGTACCTGAAACAGGTAGAAACGCTTGATACGAAAATACAGCAGAAGAATATAGAATTAGATAGCCTTAAAGACAATGCCATAGGATTGGGAGCATTTGACTATTCAAAGGAAAAGGTACAGACAAGTGCATCTGAATCAATGAGCGTGAAAGTAGCGAAGTATGTTGATTTTGAGAGAGAGCTGCAGGAGGATACTACCAGATTTGCGGAACTCAAGCATAGAGTGATCAATCAGATCCACAGTTTGAACAACCCTATCTACATGAAGATTCTGTTTAAGAAGTATATAGAGTACAAGTCATTAAAGGATATAGCATCTGAAATAAAGTATTCATATGACAGGACAAAACATATTCATGGAGTTGCTCTTGAGGCATTTCGGATAAAGATTTTGAAAAGTTGACACCAAATAGCACCATTTAGCACCGAATAGCACCTAACAACTGTGATATACTGTAATGGTAAAATTATAGTATTGATTCATAAGGGACATGACCGTTCGCCATAATCGGTTGTGTCCCTTTTCTCATGCCCAGTGGTTATACAAACCCTCTCCCACCCCTTTAATGTGAATGATAATCTCTTGCCACTGGGCTATTTTGTTTGAGGTGTGATATGAGTGAGATTAAAAGGTTTGAGGTCGTGAGACCTGAATATAGTTTTGAATACATACATCCTGTACTTGGTAGATTGGCATTACCGATAGCCATGATAAAGGTGATGGCTAAGTGCACTAAGATATACAAACTTCAGCTGACTATAAAGTTGGGTGGGGAAGTAAAGAGTGTATGTAAACCGCTGTACAAGATTGTGATCCCGAAGAGGGCGAAAAAGTAACAGAAAGAAGGTGTGACATTTGGGAGCGATAACAGAAAAGCAAAAAAGATTTGCAGATGAATGGCTGGTTGACCTTAATGGCACACGAGCTTATAAGGCTGCTTATCCATCTGTGAAAAAAGACGAGACGGCAAAGGCCGCTGCAAGCAGATTGTTAACCAATGTTAACGTCAAAGCATATATTCAAGAACGTCAGAAAGAGCGTGAAAAACGCACAGAGATTACTCAGGACAGTGTACTACGAGAACTGGCACTGATTGCATTTGCAAAAGCATCTGACTATGCAAGAGTGGTTGAAAAGGACGCTATGGTAGAGGTTGATGGAAACATGGTCCCGGTACTTGACGAGGACGGCAATCAGGTGAAATACAGGACAGTAGAGCCTATTCTGACAGATGATCTGACAGAGGATCAGAAGAAAGCTATTGCAGTGATAAAAAAGGGTCGAGATGGCTTTGAAATAAAGCCTTACAGCAAGATACAGGCATTGGAGCTCCTGGGTAAGCATTTGGGTATGTTCACAGAAAAGGTGGAAGTGAAGAATACCACACCAAATGCATTTGAGGGGCTTACAACCGAAGAATTGAAGAAACTTATTGATGACGTTTGATAGACATGACCCTTTATTACAGCAACAGCTAAAGATAGAGCTATCAAGGAGAGAGTTCTGGCAGTATTGCAAGCTGACTTCTCCTGATTTCTATAGTAACGACAGAGGCTTTCTGCATGATCTTGCAGATAAGCTACAGTGGTTCGTGGAAGATGCAGAACAACAGATAATGGTTGTAAATATGCCACCACGACATGGAAAGTCACGAACGGCTACCAAATTTGTCCAGTGGCTATTCGGTAAATATGGTATAGATAAAAAGGTTATGACAGGCTCATATAATGAGACCCTGTCAGGAACCTTTGCAAAGGCTGTCAGGGATGTGATTGCGGAAAAGCCTACAGAGGGCATTCTGACATATGAAGATATATTCCCTGGCACAAAGATTAAGTATGGAGAGGCTGCAGCACAGAAGTGGAGCCTTGAGGGCAGTCAACAGGCTAATTACCTTGCCACCTCTCCGACAGGTACCGCAACCGGATTTGGTTGTAATATTATGATAATAGATGATCTTATCAAGAACAGTGAGGAAGCCTACAATGAATCAGTATTGCAGAAGCAGATTGACTGGTTTAACAATACAATGCTGTCCAGAACTGAGAATGATTTCAAAATCATCATAATTATGACAAGATGGTCAACAAAGGATTTAGCCGGTTATGTACTTGCAAATTATGACGATGTAGTACATATCAATTACAAGGCAGTACAAGACGATGGAACAATGCTCTGTGAAGCTATCCTGTCATATAAGGACTACAAGATAAAAACAAAGAACATGAATAAGGATATAGTCCTTGCGAATTATCAGCAAGAGCCAATAGATGTCAAAGGCAGATTATACAGCCATATTAAGACATATACGGATATTCCAAGGGATAGTAAGGGCAATAGCCTGTTCAAATATATATTGAATTATACAGATACAGCGGACACAGGTAGTGATTATCTGTGTTCTATTTGTTATGGCATGTATGAGAGTACATACTACATACTTGATGTTTTATATACAAAGGCACCTATGGAAGTGACTGAACCAGCGACAGCTCAGATGCTGACTAAGAATAATGTCGGTAATGCTTTGATAGAAAGTAACAATGGCGGTCGTGGATTCAGCAGGAATGTTATAAGAGAATTAAAAGCTCTGGGGAATACCCATACTAAGATACAGTGGTTCTTCCAGTCGAAGAATAAGATATCAAGGATCCTGTCAAACAGCACAGGAGTAATGCAGAACGTTCTCTTCCCTGTGAATTGGGAAGACAGATGGCCAGATTTTGCGGAAGCAATAAGGAAGTATCAGAAAGAGGGTAAGAATGCTCATGATGATGCGCCCGATGCTCTGACTGGTGTATATGAGAATGATAAGCCGAAGGGAACATGGCTGGTATAGCGAGGTAAAAAGATGCTAACTATTGATGAAATAAAAGAGCTGATAGACAGTGACAGAACATCTGATAAAAAACAATTCGCCAGAGTTGGTGAACGATATTATGATGGCAATCACGACATAAAGAAGTATAGACTGTTTTACTACAATGCGGACGGCGAACTGGTAGAGGACAAGACTAGAAGCAACGTGAAGATACCACATCCATTCTTCACAGAGCTGGTTGACCAGTGCACCCAGTATATCCTATCAGGGGATGGCATTGTAAAGTCCAACGACACTGAACTGCAGAAGCACATGGACAAGTATTTTAACAACAATGATGAGTTCATGTCTGAGTTCTCCGACACCATCACAGATATGCAGGTCAAAGGCTTTGCGTATATGTACGCATACAAGAATGCCAAGGATATGATGTCATTTGCCAATGCTGACAGTATCGGAGTTATTGAGGTCAGAGCCAAGGACACGGACGATGGCTGTGCATACACGATATACCACTATACAGACAGGATAGACAAAGTACACAAGACCATCGAGAGAATACAGGTCTGGGATGATAAGCAGACATATTATTATGTCCAGGTTAATAATGGGGCGGTGGTGTTAGATGATACTGAACCAATCAACCCAAAGCCTCATGTACTTTACACAAAGAATAATGGAGATAAGGCCACCTACTTTGATGGATTTGGCTATATTCCATTCTTCCGGCTGGATAACAACAAGAAGCAGTTCTCAAGTCTTAAGCCTGTCAAACCACTTATAGATGACTACGACCTGATGGCCTCAAGCCTGTCAAACAACCTCATAGACTTTGACTCCCCACTATATGCTATCAAAGGCTTTCAGGGAGACAACCTGAATGAGCTTCAGACAAACCTCAAAACAAAGAAGATCATAGGTGTAGGTGAGGATGGTGACGTAGATGTCAAGACTGTTGACGTCCCATACCAGGCAAGACAGGCAAAACTGGAGCTTGATGAAAAGAATATATACAGGTTCGGCATGGGGTTGAACACCGCCGGTCTCAAGGATACATCAGCCACTACGAATATAGCTATCAAGGCGGCTTATTCGCTCCTTGACCTTAAGGCAAAAAAGATAGAGAAAGCTCTTAGAAAGTTCTTGAGGAAGATAGTAGAGATAGTTGTTGACGAGATAAATAAGGCTGAGAATAAGGCATACAAGGCTGAGGATGTTCATTTTGAGTTCGCTCACGAGATAATGAGCAACGCTCAGGAAAATGCACAGATAGAGCTTACAGAGGCTCAGGTAAGGCAGACAGAGATCAATACAATACTCGATGTTGCAAGCATGTTTGATGATGAGACGATTATCAAAGCTATCTGTGACTGGCTTGATATTGATTATGACGAGATCAAGGACAAGCTGCCGGCAAAGGAAGAAGACGATACGAAAAAAGCGCAGGATCTGTTGAAAAAGGTAAATGTAGAGACTGGTGGTGAAGAATAAAGATGGAGAATGTAACATATTGCAAAATAGATAGCAATTTGAGAAAGATTACACTTCCGGGAAATGAGAAGATACTCGGAGTATATCATGATAAAAATGTGACAAGAAAGCATTTTAAAATGCCGAGATATTATAAAAAGAATGATATGTCTGAGTTTAGCATAAAGGTCAATTATGTGAATGAGGATAATGAGACGGATTGTTATGCTGTCGATGACTTAGCTGTGACCGATGAAGATTATATCACATTCTCATGGCTTGTAGGTGCTACGGCTTGCAGAGTCCCTGGTACGGTTGGTTTCGTGATCTGCTTTACCAAGGTAGATGAAGAATCAAATATAACACAGGAATACAATACAGAACTTGCAGTTGGAAAGGTTCTTGATGGTTGCGAACTTGGAAAGGCAATAGACAGTGAACAGGAGAAAGACATCATTGCACAGTTTATGAAATATTTGATTAAGGTCGACCCTACTTTGTCCATATCCGGTGAAGCGGCAGATGCAAAGATTGTTGGTGATCGGTTAAAAAAAATAGAAGAAACGGAAGAAAATCTAAAAAAATCTGTCAGTGATGGAAAAAGTCTCGTTGCATCTGCCATCACTGAAAAAGGTGTTGAGACGGCGACAGATGCGACATTCCAGACGATGCATGACAACATTTTAGATATTAAGACTAGCGGCGGAAGCACTGGCGGTAGTGGTTCTGTGATAACAAAAGTCGGCAATAGCATAAAAACACATACATCAAACCAGATCGGGGCAATCACACATGTGGGTGAAGCAATAAAGACAAAGGTTACAAGTCGCAAGCTTGAAGAAAAATTTGCCGCCGTGCATTCTGATGGAAACAGCTGGGTTGACACGGGAATAAACGGAAAATCAACTATAAAAATACAGCTTAAATTTAAGATGCAGAAAGCAACAGGAGCGATATTTGTCGGAATGATGTTAAGTGGAGATCAGGCACTTAGATTTTTTGGATATGGTAATAATTGGTATATGGACTACGGCGGTGATGGGCATAGAATTATAGGCGGTTTGATTGATACAACAAAAACGTATGAATTTGAGCTTGGAAATAATTACATTAAAGATATTGAATCTGGTAGTTATATAGCAAAGGGAAATGAGGTTGGAACATTTGAGTATGGGTTTGGAGATTCTCATATAAAGGTATTAACATCTGGTGAAATAGGAGACATTTACTATTGCAAAATTTATGATGGAGATACCCTTGTTCGTGATTTTGTACCAAAATATGATGCAGATAACAAACCGAAGCTTTATGACAATGTTTCTAATACTTATTTTGAAAACAAAGGAACAGAAGAATTTACAGCAGTAAAAGAGTTAATGTAGGAGGTAAACGAAAAATGATAATGCCAAATTTTATGCAAGTGTTCAATGCATATACATCGCAAATGCAGATGAAGATGATATACAAAGGCATAACAGGTGATATACAAAAGGTCACACGTGCATTAGGTTATAATAATGCAATGGAGGTTTTTGCACAGTGCTTGTGGAGATTAGCACCAACTGGTGATTTCACACTCGATAATTTTTATTACGGAAGCATGATTTTTGTCGGAAGTGGAACAACAGCCCCGACGAGTGATGATTACAAATTAGAATCTCCATGCGTTTATAGCGATTCTGGATTGCACGTCGTAAACATCGCACAAGCTTACAAAGAGGAGTACAAAACAAATCGAGTAGTTACGATAACTGTGAGAAACAATAGCATCGAAGATATAACTGTGTCAGAAATGGGATGGTTCATAGCAGCTTCGGTTGATAATAGCATAGACCAAACCGGGGAATATTACAGAATGATGCTTGCAAGAGAAGTATTCGAACCGGTAACAATCAAACCAGGGGAAATAAGAGCTTTTACGATGTCTATTGAAATGTGATATGAATAAGAGACAGAAAGAAGTAATTGAGGAACAACTGCATAACGAGGAAAAAACTATTGCCAGCCTGAAGAATACATATAAGCAGGCATTGAAAGACTGTGAGCAGAAGATCAGAGAGTTGTCTGCAAGAACTGACATGGAGAATTTGCAGAGCATCATATACCAGAAACAATATCAGGAGGCTTTGAAAGCACAACTTGAAGGTGCTCTAAGCAACTTGCAGTCAAATTCCTATGCAACGGTGTCTGATTATCTTACGAAGTGCTACAGGAATGGATATACAGGTGTCATGTATGACTTGCAGCAGACAGGTATTCCGATCATCATGCCGATAGATCAGGCGGCAGTTGTGAGAGCTATTCAGACGGACAGCAAGCTCAGTAAGTCGCTCTACGACAAGATGGGCGAGGATGTGACATACCTCGAAAAAGCGGTCAGAGCAGAGGTATCAAGAGGCATTGCAAATGGCTCAACGTGGAATGAAGTAGCTGGTAAGCTCTCAAGACATATGGCAAATACACCGTTCCAGAGGGCTTATAACAATTCTATCCGCATTGCGAGGACTGAAGGGCATCGTATACAGGTACAGTCAGCGCTGGACGCTCAGCACGTAGCAAAGAGCAAAGGAGCGGACATAGTGAAGCAGTGGGATGCCACCCTTGACGGAGCCACGAGAGAACATCATCAGATGCTTGATGGACAGATCAGGGAAGTGGATGAGCCTTTTGAGGTTGCAAACCTCAAGGTTGAGGCTCCTGGAATGTTTGGAGATCCGGCAGAGGACTGCAACTGTCGTTGTTGCTTATTGCAGAGAGCAAGGTGGGCGCTGGATGATGAAGAGCTTCAGGCTCTAAAGGACAGGGCAACATACTTTGATCTTGACAAGACAAAAGAGTTTGAGGAGTACCAGAGAAAGTATTTGGGAATAACCCAGGAAGATATTGATAATATAAAAAATAGTGTTAAAATAAAGAAAATTGAATTACCGTCAGAAACCGACAATATAAAGGGAATGTCAAATGAAACAAAGCAAGCCATTTGTGATGCATTTGATAAGATAAAAGAAGAATACAATGTACGTATAAACAATATTGATTTAGAAAGTTTAGGTAGTGGCAATGAAAAAGTGCCATTTCAGTATGTTCCAGAGAATGTTGGCGGTTTTTTGAAATACAAACTTGTGTTGAATAAAGATTATGATTTTAATGGGAGTCTAGAAGCATTTTCTGCTAGAATTATGAGAAACCATAATAATAATGTGTTGGCCGCTCAAAATGTTGAAGACTTAATCGCACATGAGATGGCGCATGTACTAACATTTCAAAATTGCGATACATATGGTTTATTTTTACAAATGGAAGAGAAAGTTAGGGAACAGTTTATTAGAGGTGTTTCATTATATGCGGATAGTACGTATGATGGAGCTGAAACAATAGCAGAAGCGTTTGTAAAATATAGACATGGTGAAGAATTGCCAACAAATATTATGAAATTACTAGAAAAATATGTATTAAAGAAGGTAAAGTAATGGTTATTTTTTCTCAGTGTTTGGATTGCAAAAATTTTATAGGAAAAAAAGATAATAATACATTCCATTGCAAAGCATATCCGGATGGAATCCCAGAAGATGTTTTTTGGAATAAAATAAATCACGAAAAAAATATTGATGGCGACAACGGATATAAATTTGAAAGTATTTACGATAGCACTCCGCAGTAGCAGGGTGCTTTTTTAATGCACAAAAATAGGAGGATAAGAGAATGAAGAAGTATGTAGGAACAAAACAGATTGAGGCAAAAACGATGACAAGAGGCGACTATAACAATTACAGAGGATGGCAGATTCCAACGGAAGAAAATCCAGCAGATGAAGGCTATCTCGTAAGATATTCAGATGGATATGAGAGCTGGTCGCCGGAGAAGCAGTTTAACGAAGCATACAGACCATGTGACAACATGACGTTTGGGATTGCTCTTGAAATGCTCAAGAAGGGCTTCAGAGTTGCAAGAAAGGGTTGGAATGGCAAAGGAATGTTTGTTGTATTCCAGAAGGGATATCCTGATGGCATACCATGTAACAAGCAGACCGCAGAAGCCTGGGGAATCAGCGAGGGTGACTTATTCAAGTGTAACCCATATCTGCAGATCAGATGTGTTGATGGTTCACATTCTATGTGGGTGCCGAGTATAAATGATTGCCTTGCTGAAGACTGGGTAATAGTTGAGTAAAAAATAATAGTTAATTTAGATCATGGTAAAAACATGGTCTTTTTTTATGCCCAAAATCGGCTCAAGGCAATAAAACTGTGACCGATAAAGAATAACTCCGGCAAGAGTGATAACTGCCATGTGTGGCTACGTTTAAAGCCAGAAAGGATGGAACAATGGAATTAAAGGAACTGTTAGGAGATGACCTGTATAAGCAGGTACAGGCGAAGATTGACGAGAAGAACAGCACAGAGACAGATAAGCTCAAGCATGTAAGATACACAGATCTGTCTGAGGGCAAGTACGTCAGCAAAGATAAGTATGATTCAGAACTTGACAAGCTCAACACACTGATCACCGGCAAAGACACGGAGATTGGCAATGCAAATAAGCTCATTGAGGAGCTCAAGAAAGCTTCTAAGGGTGATGAGGGCATGCAGCAGAAGATATCAACTTACGAGACTGAGAATGCACGGCTTCAGAAGGAGCTTGAGGAGACTAAGGTCAATTCAGCTATCAAGGTGGCTCTGCTTGAGGCTCATGCGGTTGATACTGATTACATGACCTATAAGATCAAGACAGCCCTCAAGGAGAAGAATGAGGAGCTTAAGCTTGATGATGAAGGTCATATCAAAGGCTGGGACAGCATGCTCACAGACTTAAAGACACAGTTCCCAGCTCAATTCATAGCTTCATCCAGCTCAGATGATGGCAAGAGGCACATCATTGAGAATAGACTGCCAAGTGGGAATCAGGACAATACGAATGCAGAACCTAAGGACTTGGCAGAGGCATTGAGACAGAAATATGAAGGGGACAATACCCAGTAATAAGTAGAAAGGAATGGTGAAAACTATGGCAATGACATTAGAGGAAATCAAGAAGGGTATGAGTGATAAGGTATTCTCACAGATCGTGGATATCTTCCTCAGACAGTCAACAATACTTCAGATGCTCACATTTGATGACTGTGTATCAGCATCAGGTGGTGGCTCAACAATGAAGTACAAGTATCTCAGAAAGGTACTTCCAGCAACAGCAGAGTTCAGAAAGATAGGTGGCTCTTACACTGCATCAGCGGCTACTAAGCAGGAGTGCGAGGCTAATCTTGCAATCATGGGCGGAGCTGTTCAGATGGACAGAGTGCTCAACAGGGTAGCAGGTAACTTTGACAATATGGCATATCAGATAGAGGAGCATATCAAGGCAGTGGTAAACCTCTTCCACTATACACTGATCAATGGTGATGCAACTACAACAGCATCAACTGATCACCCTGAGTTCCAGGGACTTGATTCCATGCTTGCGGGAACAACGACAGAATACGGCACAGACAAGGCTATTGATCTGTCATCTATCACAGCGATCAAGTCTAATGCTGATGAGTTCTATGAGGCACTGAGCCTTCTTGTCAAGACCACAGATGCTGATGCGGTGCTCACTAACACAGAGATGATCACCAAGATTCAGACAGTGGCTCGTATCCTTGGATACAAGACAGAGAGTGAGGAAGCATTCGGAAAGCGTGTCACTACTATTGATGGTGTCAAGCTTGTTGATATGCAGGACTATTACACTGTAAGCAGTGGTGCTGCAACTGCTGGCCATGTTGTCAAGAAGGGACTTTCAAGAACCATCGCAAAGGAGAGCTCGGCAACAACAGGTCTTACAGACGTCTATGCAGTCAAGTTTGACGTAAACGATGGATTCCACGGAATCAGCCTGAATGGCGGTTCAGTGATTGATCAGTATCTTCCAAACTTCAACGAGCCTGGCACTGTCAAGGACGCTGAGGTTGAGATGATTGCAGCTACAGTCCTCAAGAATACACAGCATGCAGGTGTACTCAGAAATATCAAGATTGCATAAGGAAGGATGGGTGATTGAATATGGCAACAAAGGAAACGAAGACAGCAGATCAGGCAAATGAAGTTGTTGAGCCTGTAGTAGAGTCAAAGACAGAGAGTGAGCCTACAGGCTGGGTAGTATCTGTTAATAATAGCACTGCTTACTGTGGAATTGGCGCCGGTGGTGTCCAGTTCGCAAACGGAAAGGCAGAGATCACATCAAAGCGTATGGCAGATTGGTTCACGGAGCATGATGGGTATACTGTTATCCCTAAGAAGTAAGGCGGTGGTCATATGATCATGACTGTCGATGAACTTAAGAAGTACGTAGACACCAAGGAGAAAACTCCGGTGCTTGAGGCTAAGCTTCAGGCACTTGAGCTCCTGATCCGAAAGTATACAAACAACAACTTCCAGGATCGGAACAGGCGGTTCGTGGCTCCTGTGGACGCTGTGACAGGCTTCCAGTATGCATCAGAGCTGTTCAAGGTTGGCGACACTATACAGGTGTCAGAGTCACTCTACAACGATGGCTTGTACACCATCAAAGCTGTGGATATGAACAATGTACATATAGAGGTGAATGAGAAGCTTGTAAGCGAACCGGTCGCCATGGTGACAAAGATAGTATATCCGACGGATATCAAGCTGGGAGTAGCCAACATGCTTTCATGGGATTTGAACAACCGGGATAAGGTCGGTGTACAGTCTGAGAGCATCAGTAGACATTCTGTGACCTATTTCAACATGGATGGCGACAATTCCCTCATGGGATATCCAAAGTCACTTCTTGGTTTCTTAAAACCGTACATGAAAGCGAGGTTTTGAGATGCAAGGAATAGGCGGAAATGCAGTTGCAGATATACAGGTTAAAAGCATAACCAGAAATGAGATAGGCGAACAGGAAGTCACATGGATATCTGAAGATACCTTGACCGGATGGCTTGACCTCTCAGGCGGTGACAGCAAGTACACAACATACAATGCCAAGGTGCAGGAATCCACGCATATGTTCATAGCTGATTATAAACAGCTCAGTGGCATGATAAAGTCAGAGAATAGCCGTATGGTGATTAATGGCCAGGTATATGACATCATGCTGATAGATGACCCCATGGGCATGCATGAGCAGCTTGAGATTTACCTGAAGTATACAGGAGGGCAGTAATGGGAAATGTGGAGTTCACAGACAACAGAATAAAGGTTGAGGCGGCTCTGGATGATGCTGTTATTGCATTCTTGTACGAGGCAGCCGGAGAGGTAGAGGCACAGACTAAGAGAGCACAGGCGAGAGTAGACACAGGACAGACCAAAGGAGCATGGACTCATCATGTTGATGAAGATAAGGGCGAGGCTGTTATCGGTAATCCTCTTGAGAATGCTATCTGGGAAGAGTATGGAACAGGTGAATACGCACTGAAAGGTAATGGACGCAAAAAACCATGGGCTTATAAGGATGAGCGTGGCAACTGGCACACAACTCATGGTAAAAAGCCTCTCAGGCCTTTACAGAAAGCCTTTGACAAGACCAAGAGCAAGATCATCAAGCGACTTGGCTCTATCCTCAATCAGACGTTCAGTGAGTAAGGCGGTGGTGACGATTGACGACAGAAACATTATCATATATCAACAATGTACTCACAGATGAACTTGAGATACCATATGCATTCATGGAGTGGCAGGATGACCCACCGGAGGCATACTTTGTTGGTGAATACTCCGAGGGTGACACTCCTGAAGAGGATGGATGTCAGGAAATAACATTCATCATAGATGGATTCACAAGAGGCTCATGGTTCAGTCTGGAGAAGTACAAGCAGAAGATAGAACAGAATATTGAACGAACGGCAATCCTTGCAAGTGGTGCGGGGGTTGCCGTTTTTTATGGGAATGCGTCACCAGTGCCAACAGGGGATGCAGACCTCAAACGGATACAGATCAATTTGACGATTAAAGAATATAAGAATGGAAGGTGATTATAACATGGCAGATACATTAACTTTTGAAGAGTTCAAGTCATCCGGTATCACAGACAAGACACCGAAGAACATTGTGTTTGGTGCCGGAACGATTCACAAAGGGCTCAAGTATGACGCATCAAAAAAGACATGGAACTTTGCCGAATCTCTGATCGGTGCTACATCCGGCGGAACGAAGCTGTCTATTAAGCCGGAACTTAAGGATATTGAAGTAGATGGAGCAGTGGTTAAGGTTAAGGATTTGACGGTTAAAACTGGCGAGACAGCACAGATGGATACAAACATGGTGGAGCTGTCGCCTGAGACGATCAAGATGGCTATTATCGGGCAGAATGGCACATCAACAGCGGAAGGATACGATGTGATCGAATCCAAGGCAAGAATTGAAAAGGATGATTACATTGAGAACTTCGGATATATTGGAAGATTCTTAGATGGTCGTCCTGTTATCGTGATCTTTGACAATGCTCTCTGTACATCAGGCCTTGAGATAGAGGGCAAGAACAAGGAGAATGGCACATTTGCGCTGACAATGGAGTGCTATGCGGATCTGTCACCAGCAGCTGATACACTGCCATACCACATCTATCTGCCTACCGGCACGACAACGGAGCAGGTTCAGCAGTCTATAGATTCCAGTACAGAAGTAACAGACTAATTGACATAGAAAAGGAGAGATAATCATGGGAACAACCGAGATAAAAGAGAACAAAGATGTAGTAGAGAATGCCGAAGTAGTTGAAGATACTGAGGCAGTAGAGGATGTGCAGGAGGTCAAGCCATATACACTTAGAAATCCAAAGGCTACAGATATAGCTGCATTCCTGAAGCTGTTCAGCAAGCTTGGAGTGAAAGACTTCAAAGATTCATTCAGCGGCAATGGGTTCAAAGAGCTTATTGCAAAAGAACGTGAGAAGCTTGCTGGTGATGGCGAGGATGATGAGGACACATCGAAGTTCCTCGAGAATGTGGGTATTGGTCTTGCATTCGAGCTTGCAGATGCGATCCTGACAAAGCTGTCAGACTGTCAGCGTGAGATATTTGTCTGCTTATCACACCTGTCAGGAATGACTGTGGATGAGATAGCAGATCTTGATCTCTCTGTATTCACACAGATGTTATATGATGCAGTCACTCTTCCGGGCTTTACGGATTTTATCAAGGTTGTTTCAAGATTGTTCGAGAAGAAACAGTAGGCTATCTCAAGTTCATGGATCTCATATTTAAACGATATGCGGATCCGTACACTCTGCTTGATACGATGATAGACAATCAGAGCTTTGATGAGTTTGTATGCACGTTTGTGCGTCTTGACGATGATGATAAGCTCTGGGATATGTATATCCATAAGTGCTGGGAGAACATATCATTCAATGACTTCAAGGCAAGGCTGTACGGCACATCAGGTGGCAATTCGCAGCCTGTCGGATCAGGAGCATTTGAGAGCAGAGGCGAACTTGAAACAACCATAAGGGATTCTATGTCAATCATAGAGAATTTTAAACCATAGGGGCACACAGAACGTGTGTCTCTATTTTTTTATTATTGAGGAAAGGGGGTAGACCCTTTTGGAAGTATTTAAGATACTGGGACGAATCGCAGTATCAAATGAAGATGCGAATGAGAAAATTGAAGAGACTGGCGACAAGGCAGAGAAGACAAGCAAAAAGATGAGTTCTGTGTTTGGCAATATCGGCAAGTTTGCGCTCAAGGCAGCAAAGGTCGCCGTGGTTGCAACAACGGCTGTGGCTACTGGAATAGCTGGCATTACTGCTAAAGCTGTAAGCGAGTATGCGGACTACGAGCAGCTTGTTGGTGGTGTTGAGACACTGTTCAAGGACAGTTCAGATAAGGTAGTTGAGTATGCAAATAATGCGTATAAGACGGCGGGGCTGTCGGCAAACGAGTATATGGACACTGTAACGAGCTTTTCAGCGTCATTGCTCCAAGGCTTGGGTGGTGACACAGAAAAGGCGGCTGAAACTGCAAATCTTGCCATAACAGATATGTCAGATAATGCCAACAAGATGGGAACTGATATGGCATCTATACAGAATGCATATCAAGGTTTTGCAAAACAGAACTATACAATGCTCGATAACCTCAAATTAGGATACGGTGGTACTGCATCCGAGATGGCAAGGCTTATCAATGATTCGGGTGTACTCGGTGACTCCATGACTGTGACAGCAGATAACGTCAATAGTGTATCGTTTGATAAGATGATAGAGGCTATTCATGTTGTACAGACTGATATGGGGATAACAGGTACAACCGCAAAAGAAGCAGCCACTACAATACAGGGATCTATCGGCATGATGAAGTCTGCATGGACGAACCTGCTCACAGGAATGGCCGACCCATCACAGGACATTGGAGTGCTGATCAATAACCTTGTTGATTCTGTGATGGCTGTAGCTGATAACCTTGTACCACGAATAGCAGACACACTGCCAAGGATAGTTACAGGTATATCTAGTCTTGCACAGAAATTGGCACCATATATACCGCCACTTATAGAACAGATACTGCCATCACTTATACAGGGCGCAACATCGTTGCTGTCCGAATTGGTGAATAACCTTCCTGGCATACTTGAAACCTTGTTGCCGGGTATAGGTGGAGAACTGGGGCAGACACTTACATCTGCATTACAGTCTATATTCGGAACTTTGCAAGCTATTTTGCCTACTATATTATCTCTTGTTAATACACTGTTACCACCATTATTGCAGATAGTTCAGACTATTTTGCCGCCGCTTACGAATTTGATTAATATGCTTTTGCCGCCTATTGTGCAGATAGTGTCGCAGATTCTTCCTATTTTAATTTCGATTTTGCAGCCGGTACTGGAATTATTGCAGCCAATACTTGATTTGCTCAATCCAATTATAAATCTGGTCTTAATGATATTGGATCCATTGATGGAACTTATCAATATGATCCTGCCTCCGCTTGTTGATGTGATAAGTCTGATATCAGAAGAGATACTCGGAGTACTGAAACCGATACTTGAATGGTTTTGCGAGATGCTTGAGATCACATTGGAAGCGGCGATTATTGCAATTATGGCAGTTATCAACAACTGTCGTGAATCGTTTTCAATGGCTTGGAAAGGCATTAAGAAAGTCTGGAATGCAGCACCTGCCTTTTTTAAAGGCATATGGAATGGTATAAAATCAGCATTTGCAGCAGTAGGAAAGTTTTTTAAAGGCATCTTTACAACAGCGTGGAATGGAATTAAGAGTGTTTGGTCGGCTGTTACTGGATTTTTCAGTGGAATCTGGAATGGAATAAAAGGTGCATATGCATCAGTAGGTACATGGTTTAGTGACATTTTCGGCAAGGCTTGGGCTGGTATCAAGAATGCATTTTCACCGATGGTTAAGTTCTTTTCAGATACATGGCAGAAGATTAAGAACATTTTTTCCAAGGTCGGAACAGCTATCGCAGATGGCATCAAGGGAGCTGTTACAGCAGCTATCAATGGCATATTAGGTACAGCGACAAAGATCATTAATGGTTTTATATCGGCAATCAATGCTTGTATATCCGTTATTAATGCGATTCCGGGAGTATCAATTAATAAGCTTGATAAATTGAATGCACCACAGCTTGCAGAAGGTGGTGTACTTAAGAAAGGCCAGGTCGGTATACTTGAAGGTAATGGAGCTGAGGCTGTTGTGCCGCTTGAGAAGAATACAGAATGGATCAGTAAGGTAGCAGATCAGATGGCAGCGGCAACAGGAAGAACAGTAGACAATGAATCAGAGTTATCAAAGGTTCTGTATTTGATTCTTGATGTAGTAAGACATATTGATGAAAATATGTATGAATACATGGTAAGAGCACTTACAGAAGGTACGAAGCTTAAGATTGATGGTAGAGAATTTGGAAGGATGGTAAGAACATATGCTTGAGAATATAAAATATGTAAATAGTCAGGGGAATGTTCTTGAGTTTGGAAAGAAATATATCTTTGCAAATGAAAATGACCTTCGAGACTATCAGTGGATCTATGATAGTGATCGGAAAAGTGTAGAGAATTTTCGGAAGAAAATTACAGAAAAGACACTTCCGATCGCTATTTGTTGCCCGACTCAGAGGATATGCAGGAATGTAAAGAATGATATGTTTGAACTGTTTGAGCAGGATATCATCAATGAAGTTCCCGGAAAACTGTATATTGGCGATTATTATCTTGAATGTTTCATCTATGCAAGTGATAAGTCAGAGTATTTGGTAGGCCCATATACAAAGTTATCTTTAAAGGTTGTAACAGTTGCAGATGCATGGGTGCAAGAAGATTTAAAGGAATATCGGTATAAAGATATACCAGTAGATGAAACTGGCAGAGGTTATCCATACGGATATGAATATGACTATACTGCATCTCCTGGATACGCAGCACAAGTTGCAAATGATAGCTTTAGTGAATCTGAATTTATCTTGACCATATATGGGTATGCCCAGAATCCAGCTATTTCTATTGGTGGACATACTTATATATTGAACTATACGATACAAGCAGGAGAAAGAGTTGAGATCGATTCAAAAAAACAGACAATTAAGTTGTTCAAATTAAACGGTGCAACAGTGAACCTGTTTCGCTATAGAAATAGGGGAAGTGATATCTTTCAAAAAATAAAATCTGGTAAACAGGTTGTATATTGGAATTCTACATTTAACTTTGATTTGCTTTTGAAAGCTGAAAGGAGTGAACCGATTTGGATGTGATCTATACAGACCGAAATTTGAATGATGAGGGATGTCTACATAAATATGAAATTGATCTTGATGTTGCCGATAAGAAGAATTTTGAGATTACAGTTGGTATTAAGAACAATGTCATGCATGGAGGTTATTGGTGGTATGTCAATGATACAGAGTATGGCGGAGTTGTAGATTCCGTAAAAGTGATAACGGAGAATAATGAGATCAGATATTCAGGCAGAAGTTTCAGGGGAGTACTTATGAGTAAGATCATAGAGCCTCCAAATGGTTCTGCATACAGGATAGTATCGGGGAATGTAGGAGATGTTCTTCAGAGCCTTTTCAGAATTTATGGACTTGAAAGCGTTTTTGTAGCAGATAAAAGTGGAATTTCGATTAATTCATATCAGTTTGCAAGATATACAGATCTTTATACAGGCTTATTGAAGCTTGGTGCATCAATTGGAATGAATCTGTACTTGTCAGTAAAAGACGGTATGGTGCATGTATCATATGTTCCTGTGATCGATTATTCTGACCGGATAGAATACAACCAGAACGATGTGAATTTCACACTTACCAAGACATATAAGGGAGTAAATCACCTTATATGTCTCGGACAGGGAGAACTTCAGGACAGAACTGTAGTGCATTTATATGCTGATTCAAATGGAAATATAAGTACATCTCAAAGCCTATATGGAGTGGAGGAATATGTGAGTACTTATGAGAACACATCTGCGAAATCTGTTGAGGACCTTGTCTCTGGTGGAACAGAGAGATTGAAAGAACTGATAGGATCTGATGCATTTGCAGTTACAAGTAGTGATACTGAGCGACATATAGGTGATGTTATAGGCGGATATGAAAGTGTGACAGATGCTTATGTGATAAGTAGTATTACAAACATAATAGTTAAGTTAAATGATGATACCGTTGATATATCATATAGTGTAGGAGATGCTACACGGAAAGGATAAGCAATGAAAATAATAACAGGAAAAACAGGAACGAACCATGTTAATTCAGATGATGATCGTGCATTACATATGGGAATATTTGGAACTGAGACATATGTGCTTTCAATCGGTGAATGTTTAAAAGCAACGATGATTGATGCAAATACTTGCCGAATAGCTGCAGGTGAGCTTGTGATGTATGGCTGCCATGCAAGAATTGAACCGGGCAACTATGATGATCTGCAGATCGACTCAGGAAGTCCGGGATATAATCGTAAAGATTTGGTAGTCGCAAGATATAGAAAAGATACCGGAATTGAAAATGTAACGCTTGAGGTTATAAAAGGAGTTGTATCAACCGGCGAAGCAGAAAGACCATCTTATACTAGTGGACATCTTTACTGGGGGGCAGATGTGTGTGACATGCCACTTTATGAAATCAGTTTGAATGGCATAAATATAGAATCAGTTACACCTCTTTTTAACAAGTTGTATCCAAATCTGAGTAATATCTATACGAGAGAGGAGGTATACAATAAGGAAGAAGTATATAACAAAGGTGAGGTATATAATAGGGAAGAGACATATAAAAAAGGCGAGGTGTACAATAAGACAGAGACATATAACAAGAATGATGCGAATAATGTCATATCAGAATGTGAGACTCGTTGTAATAATGCAGCTGTCAATTATGCTGATTCTGCTATAAAAAAATATAATACAGATGTTGTTGATAAGCATATAGAAAGTATTGATAAAATCATGGATGGAATTGCTGGAAAAGTTACATCACTTGCAGCACTTGACAAAAAGAATTTTAAAAAAATCAGAAGTGATTCAAACGCACAAAAATTGTTAGAATTGGATTTATCACTTGAAGAATTCAGTGCAACGGATTTGGACGGTGCTATTAAATTCTATAACCAATTTTTAATGAAATTACTTGGAGTTATAAAGTCATATGGTGAAATCGATTTAACTTCGTATGACAGTATCTAAAGGAGGTTTTATATGAAACAGTTTGTATGTACAGTGATCGGAGCGGTTGGCTCCGGAATAGCAACATTGTTTGGAGGATGGGACACCGGACTGGTGTCTCTTTTGATTTTCATGGGGCTTGATTATGTATCAGGATTGGTGGTGGCAGGAGTATTCCACAAAAGCAATAAGACAGATACAGGCTCGCTTGAAAGCAAGGCGGGATGGAAAGGTCTGTGCCGAAAATGCATGACGCTTGTATTTGTGCTGGTAGCATACAGGCTCGATCTAGTGATAGAAACAAACTATATCAGGGATGCGGTGATCATAGCATTCATGGCAAATGAATTAATCTCATTGGTTGAAAATGCAGGTTTAATGGGGATTCCGTTGCCAGCGGTGATCACGAAAGCTATCGACATTCTACAGAAAAAATCAGAAAGTGAGGAATAGAATATGAGTATTGTTGACAAAATTATAAACACGGCCAAGAGCCAGATAGGGACCTGTGAGCCGACAGGTGATGATAAGTACATCAAAGTATATAACGAAGAAACTGAATCAAAGTTCAATATGAATGTATTTTGGTGCGCCATCTTTGTTTCATGGGTTATGATCGTATGCGGAATCGCAAAAGAGGTTGTCTTAAGATTCGCAAGTTGCACAGCTGGGATGAAGTGGTTCATCAAGCAGGGCAGATGGAAGAATGCAAAGGCTTATGGTGGCACATACACACCAGTTCCGGGCATTTTGATTTTCTTCTCAAAGGGACATAAGCTGACAGATCCGTCGCACGTTGGAATTGTGACGAAAGTAACGTCTACATATGTATATACAGTAGAGGGAAATACTTCAGATGCCGTTCACGAACGCAAATACTTATTAAATGATCCGTACATCATCGGATATGGTGTGCCGTCATATGCCGACAATGTTAAAGCAGATATAAAAGATAATGATACCGGATACCAGACTGTTGAGATCAAGAAAGGCGACACGCTCTGGGGAATTGCAGAGAAGTACCTCGGATCTGGATCGAGATATAGGGAAATCATGAGCCTTAACTCATTAACGAGCGTAACAATCCATCCGGGCTTAGTTCTTAGCATTCCAGGCACGAACGCATCAGCGAATGAGGCAGCAAAGAAGACAAAGACATACACCGTCAAAAAAGGTGATACCTTATGGGATATTGCTACAAAGTATCTGAAGAATGGTAGCCGGTATGTTGAGATCATGAGCCTGTCGAAGATCACCAGCACCACGATTCATGTTGGACAGTCTCTGACATTGCCGGCAGCTTAGTATTGTGATAATATATAAGTGCTTATATAAATAAGGAAAGAACAGGATACCTTAGAGAAACGAGGTAAGACACATACAAGACACAAAACCATTAAAATAGTAAGGTTTTAAGCCATTTCCTGTTTCTGTAGAGGAAGCTGCAAAGGCTGGTAAGTTCTAAAAAAGCAAGTATTTATGCGGTTTCTGTTTCTGCTGGAATGTGCCAAAATTAGTGCGTAAGACACAAATAAGACACAGGTAGAACACAGTCGTAGAACACAAATAATTGCCCCGGGAGATTATATGTTCCCGGGGTTTTTGCTATTATTGTATCAGTTCTATTTCCTCTTTTAATTGATTTAAAGTTCTGTGTGTATAAACTTTTTCTGTCACATCCTCGATAGAATGACCAACTATCAGCTTTATGAT
>UMGH01011196.1_pt1 | contig 37547 bp, 33 predicted proteins | sample 1965231 | NCBI WGS metagenome assembly UMGH01 (sample SAMEA4836068, study PRJEB28245) | human gut metagenome | biome: gut microbiome; material: fecal sample | place: Denmark | collected 2008 | reverse complement strand
AAAAACCTGCCCTGTCGCAGTTGTCGGAGAACTACGACAGGACAGTATAGACCGACGTTGAAACGTAAAATTTGTTGGTCCTGCACAGCGATTCCCACAACAAGAAAAAGCCCATTGTTGGTTGTCACAACAGGCTTTTTCGGCATTTTGGTATGTGATTGCACAGTAGTGGTCAAATGGTGGTCAATGACCCCACCCATAGTCACATATTCTCTGCCAAAAAGGTCTTGTGGCTGAAGTGGGCCGCTAAAGTCATAATCCACCTGCTCGTATAATCCCATTGTTATAAGACTTAAAACGAGTTATCATCTCTAAATTGCGATGCGCGGGTATTAGCTGGGATATAACTCCATTTCCAATTAAAACAGCTTTTCGCATGGCGCGCCTTTATTATCCACCACAAAAATGATTGGTGATTTAGGTGATTGCGTTGAATTTAGACAGTTAAAATTTTCTGTATACGGTGATTTCGTTTTTATTTAGCGGCGACAAATGTAAATCGGCATTTTCTAAATCAGTAGATTCACCGATATGCTTATAGCTTTCACGATCAATATAAAATATTTGTGGCCTCCCGTTACAGTAACTACCAAAAAGGATAAAATCCACATCAGGAGATGCAGAAACTTTACTTGCAAATTGAACTGTTTCAAAATAGTACAATTCTTCATGCTCTTTTGACATTCCATGATTATACACAATCGGAGAATACTGATTTTCAATAAAGAAACCCACAACGATTGGTTTGTCGAAAAAGTTTCTCCCTTTGTTTCGAATAGCTTCCTTATAGGCAGGAATTTTGTTATAGTGAGAATCGAATGTCATGTCAAAATTTGCCTGCCAATTTGCCAGTGATATAGGATAGTCTCCTTTACCTACATGAAATTCGTTGCCGATTGGTGCGGAAGAAATGTGATGGTCGAGCAACCGCTCCTCTTTTATACCCTTCATACCTTTACGGGAGCATACGGATGCATCAAATTCAAAATGTTCGATGATAATAATTTTGTCTTTTAGGATTGCATACATATCCGGGCGGTCAAAAGATTTCAACTGATGTAATGCTTGCGACAAATCATCTTCTGACATTACATAATAGCCCCAATTTATGGCAGTGGGATTTTTGCATAGATAATCCCGTATGAGATGTGTACATTCATCCATTTGCAAGCTCCCTGCTGTAACCCATCAATTGTTAAGCAATAGCGCATAGCAACTCTGAATTTTTTAATGTTCATTATATTTATCGAGCGCTGCAATCGCTTTTTGTGCGATAATCAAACAATATGAACCAGTGCGTTTCTCAATAACTAGAAACACGAATGATAGCTTTTATCGCCCTTTATTCGGCATACATGTCAGACAGGGTTCAAACCTCTTGAAAAAAGTATCTCATCAAACAGAACTTTCAAAAAATCATCCACGCCGCCTGCAGCCTGAATTGTGGCAATCATCAAATCATCCGGGTCAACACAGGCAAAATCAATGGCATATCCCGCATGGTGGGCAAGCTGCGAAAGAAAAACACGCTGGGTTCTGCCGTTGCCCTCTCGGAATGGGTGAAGCTCATTCGTTCGCTGGTAAAAGTCTACTATGGCAGAAATGAAGTGCGCTCTGTCTAAGCCCACAAGAAAGCGTTGCTTCTCTAATCTGGCAAAGATGGCTTTCGCTGTGCTTTCAATTTGTGCAGCGGGGCAAAACTGTGTGCCTTTCTTTGAAATATCCACAGTGCGCGGCTTGCCCGCCCATTCGTATAAATCCTCAAATAAGAATTGATGTATCGCGCAGTAATGCGCAAAATCGAAACTTTCTGCTAAAGGTTTTTCTTCCCATAAAGCAGCCTTGGCCGGAACGATCGTACCTTCCACGGCATCCAAGTCGGACTGATTTTGAATGCCAAGTATATTTATTAACACCACAGTGCCCGGATAGCACCCATCCTGCAAAGAATCCACTGCATAGTTTGCCATAGCATTTTACCCTCGCTGCGCCCTGCGGCGTGCCAAAATTTCAGCAGCCAAGGTGCGGGCATCTACTTTGCCGTCCATCAGGCGGCGGCAGTCGGCACGGGTCTGTTCGGTGACTTCATACCCCTCGATGCGCGAAGAAGCCAAAGCATTTTCCAATGCCTGTTCACGAGTAATCGGTGCCATATACAAAACCGCCTTTCGCTTTTTCATCAATTATATACGATAAGGCAACCAAATGCAATTTTTCTTGCAAAACTTCTTACCGCTTATTCCATAACCACCTGCATCAGCTTATCGTAGCTGTCCACCACATCGTAGACGACGCTGTCGTTGCTGATGGCGGCAAAGTGGGCTTTGGCGCATTGGATCTTTAGGTCCTCAACGCCGCGCAGCTCATTGCGGTCAAGCAGGGTCGTGCCTTTGGTTTCGGCAATAAAATAGATATGTTTTATCTTCACCGCTGAGGATGCCTCGCACAGCATAAGTATAAAGACACCCTTCGGCAACATCAAAATCCTGATAACGAGGAATCGGAAAACTACCAGATTTAACAAGAATCGGAGGTTCATTTTCCTTTGCACGCCATACTTCATAGCCCTGCAAGCCGGGCTGCCTTTTCCATTGAATGCGTAGACCAAGACGGATTGTGTCCTGCGATATGCTAATAATCGTCGGACGATTTGCAGGAATGTTGATACTTTGCCTTTGGGGTAATGCAAAAGATGCGGGACTTGTGGCAGGATTTTCCGACGTTGGGCAGGAGACCTGTTCCTTTTCGGCATTTTTCAGAATGTCGGGGGTTATGCTCTCCTGCCAGTAGGCAACCGCTTTCTGCGCGGCAGAGTCTGTCATGGCATATTGACAGGACAGGCCGGTAAGGATACGCATACGATCTTCTGCAGTAAGGGGATTGCTCTTGCGCAAGGCATCCAGAATGCCCAACTCATAGGCGGCCTGCAGTACGCGAAATTTTGGCATATCGTTTTGCAAGGCATCCTTTAAAAGCCCCAAAGTACCTGTCTTACTATTTAAAGCATGGGGACATTGGGTAAGGTACTTTCCAAATTCAGTCATAGGAACTTCCATCATAAAAAGAGCAGAAATGCGCAGTTTGATTGGCGCAGATCTGCTCGATTGGTTTTTCTACGCGTTTAATTGCGTTCTATATTTGGCTTTAAAATGTCATGAAAAAAGCGAATAGAAAGATGCTTAGGAATTATAACCGCTGCAGTTAAGAGGAACATCCGGAATGGAAATATCAGAATGGATGCCACTAGTGTCCGGCGTTTGGGGTAATGCTGCATTTTCAAGAATGTTTGAATGAGGAACATCACATCCAAAAGATGCAGAAGCAGGTGAGGAAACAGTATTCGATTGAGTGAAAGCATCAGTTGTTTGGAAATCGGTTGACGCTTGTTCGCCAGAAAAATTTTTAATCTTTTCGTTCAGTTTGGTCCATTCAGCATTTACTTGATACAATGTTTTTTCTGCAGCGCTTAAATCATTCTCGGCACGTTCCATCTTCTCGGAAAGCTGCTGGTATTCCAAACGATTTTTTGTGAGGATGTTCTCGATATAACTCTTTCTTTCCAGTGCAGATTGATGCTCGCGCTGAGCCTGGTCCCGCTTTGATTTTGCTTTGATAATCTCACCGCGCAAACGTATTGAGTTCAACTGTTCAGCTGTCAATTCGGAATTTATCAAACCGGCAATAGAAACATCGTCACTGCTGCCTTTTCGACTGATTTTAGGCAGATAGTTTTTGACTTCATCCCTGCCGACAGATTCTCCGTATTCAGAAAAAATCAGTAGAATGCTCCTGTACAGTTCATGCAATTCTTCGGAAGAAGCATAGCTGTCGTCAATGCCGTCGCTGCCAATAAAAATTGCTGCCGGAAGTTCGGTACTACAGGCAAACCGAAACTCTTCAATAGCATCACTATCGCAAATGCTTGTGGTGATATTCTGCTCACACTGCTTGTCCCAAGGGATAGGCTCATAGATTTCTCCGTTGGGCATGATTTCGACGCATTTTCCATCCCCACGGAAATTTCGATGGACGCGGTTGCGGATATAACCGGCGCGACATTAGACGGAACAACCGAAACAGAAACCGAGCATGAGGATTCTCTGTGCATGGAGCTTTGAGTCAGTCCCGATGGGGCTGGCTCTTTTTGTATCCCAAAGCCGCTTTACTTTTGCCCCATACGCTTGGCAACGCCAAGGAGCGCCTGTAAATCCGCGTCCGACATCCCTTTAGCAAGATTGAGAAGCTCCCGGATTGTTGCCGGGTCAGACTGATCGGCATCAAAGAAATCCTTCGGCTCTACACCGAGATACTCGCAGATATACAGAAACTCCGGCAGGGACGGCAGTGATTTTCCAGCGGAAATGCTTTGGATATAGCTTTTGCTGTGCCCCAAATCCATACTCATGCGATACTCCGAAACGCCTTTTTTGACGCGAAGCTCGGTAATGCGGTTGCGGATGAATTGTTCGTCCATGTTGACCACCTCACCCATATTCTATACGGATGAGAGCGGTAACTATCCGGATTAAACTCCCGATCTCAGTTGCATTATACCGCGTATAGCGGTATAATGGACAAAAAGAAACCGCCCACGCCGTAAGGGCGCGAGCGGTAAGGCGGGCGGATTCAACAGAATTTTCGTAGAGTATCGCACTCTACGAAGTACCTCATGGGTACACTTCACCCTTTATTCGGTTCTATTTTACAGACAATGGCATTCAATGTCAAGGCGATGTACTGTATTTCATCGAAAAAACAGGAAAAATTATCGTTAGGCACTAGAGGTTGCACTCTTTTCTTGTCAAAATTATAGTCAGCTCGGAAAGGAGGGCGAAACCCATGCCACGAAAAGGTGAAAATATTTTTAAGCGCAAAGATGGGCGCTGGGAAGGACGGTACATCAAAGCACATACGCCTCAAGGCAAAGCGCTTTACGGCTACGTTTACGCGAGAACCTACAAAGACATCAAGCAAAAGCTCTGCGTAGCGATTGCCTGCCAAAGCGGCCCCGCTTCGCAGCCTGTGTTATTAACCGTTACAGCGAAGTTTCGGGAATATGCGAACGAGTGGCTGGCGTACATACTGCCTCAGATCAAGGAATCCAGCGGCAAGAAATATGCCAATTTGATCGCATCCTATGTTGTTCCTGAAATTGGCAGCATTTCCATTTGCGATGTGACGAAAGAATTCCTCGTAGAACGCTGTAACGATCTGCTTTCAAACGGCGGACGGGAACACACCGGTCTGTCGCCGAAAACCGTCAGCGATGTTCTGTCTGTCATCCGCTGGATCCTTGCTTTCGCACGGTCAAAGGGCATTCAAACCCAATGCACCGGGCGGGAGCTGGCTATCAAACAATCACCAAAGGAGATGCAGATTCTGAGCCTCTCTGACCAGGAGCGGCTCTATCGGTATCTGGTGGAGCATCCGTCGCCGCGGAATTTAGGCATCCTCCTGAGCCTGTTCACGGGGCTGCGGATCGGGGAGGTTTGCGCCTTGCGTTGGGGGGACATTTCCCTGCGGGAACGGACGCTCCATGTTCACCAGACGATGCAGCGGATTCAGGTGGACGGCGAAAAGAAAACCGCGATTGTGGTCACCACGCCGAAAAGCACCTGCTCGAATCGTCTGATTCCCATCCCAGTGAGCGTTATGGTGGTGATCGAGCAGTCTTTCCCCACAAGGCAGGGCTACGTTCTGACTGGGAGCAACGTCAAATCGGTGGAACCGCGCACCATGCAGAACTATTTCAAGCGCATCCTGAAGGTCAATGACATAGAACCCGTAAATTTTCACGCACTTCGTCACACATTTGCGACGAGGTGTGTGGAGGTCGGGTTTGACGTAAAAAGCCTGAGTGAAATTCTCGGCCATGCCAATGTAAACATCACCATGAACCGCTATGTACACCCCACCATGAAGCTCAAAGAGGCTAATATGCAGCGTCTTTCCGAGCTATTTCTCGTCAGATAAAATGGTTAGGCCGCCAAAAGTCCTGTAATTGCAGGGTTTGGGCGGCCTTTTTCGTAGAATGCGATACTCTACGAAAGAAACGGTTGGAGCGGAGGAGCAACGAAAACGAAGCGATAGGGCGTCAGGTAGCCGAAAGAGAGCAGTGGCTGGGACGTCTTAAATTTAAATCTAGAATACGAACCTCTGTAAGTCCGCGCGAATCGTTGGTATAGGATTTGGAAGGAAAGATGGAAAGATGAACCTGGCAACCACGGAACAGGAGCAGCCGGTTTCTGCCGCTCCCGTAACAGTCGTCCTGTCAAGGGCGGAGCCAAGCGCTGGTTATCTCTTTGCGAAGCGACTATTTGATATTGCTGCCTCACTCCTCGCAGGTATCGTGCTGCTGGTTCCCATGCTGATTATCGCCCTGGTTGTTCGTCTGGATTCGCCGGGGCCTGCTATTTTCCGGCAGGAACGACTGGGCAAGAACGGAAAACCGTTCACGATGATAAAGTTCCGTTCCATGTACTTAGATGCAGAAATAAACGGCCCTCAGTGGGCTGCCGTCAATGATCACCGCTGTACAAGGGTTGGGCGTGTCCTGCGCAATTCAAGGCTGGACGAACTCCCTCAGCTCTGGAATATTCTCAAAGGGGACATGAGCTTTGTAGGCCCGCGTCCGGAGCGGGCCTGTTTTTATGATGAGTTTGAAAAGTATATACCGGGCTTTCGTAACCGGCTTCAAATCAAGCCGGGGCTGACCGGCTGGGCGCAAATTAACGGTGGATACGAGCTGAAGCCGGAAGAAAAGCTTGCTTATGATATGGAATATATCGGTAACTGCTCCGTTCGGATAGATGCAATCTGCATTTTGAAAACAGTTCCCTTGGCGTTTACGCATAAGGGGGCACGGTGATGGTCATGAAAGATTGTATGTACGATACAGTCCCTATATCTGTTGTTATGCCAGCGTACAACGCAGAAAAAACAATTGCAGAATCTATTGAAACCGTTCTTAAACAGACACATGAAAATTTAGAACTTATCATTGTAGACGATGCTTCGATTGACGCCACAGCCGGCATTATCAATACATATGCACGGAAGAATCCTCAAATTCGCATCCTGAGGAATACGAAAAACATGGGGGTCGCCGAAACGCGGAATGAGGGGATAGAAGCGGCAAAGAGCGATTGGATTGCGTTGCTCGACAGTGATGATTTGTGGGAACCAGATAAGCTGGAACGGCAGATTGCTTTGGCTTACCAAGAGCAAGCCGAAATAGTGTATTGCTCCTACGACTTTATTGATGAGCAAGGAGCGTCAATAAAAAAACCTTTCATAGTTCCGAGAACAACAAATTTCAAACAAATGCTCTCAAAGAGTGTAATAAGTTGCTCCACTGCACTAATTGCAGCACGGATATTAAAGGAAAACCTTTTTGACGCCAGTTTCTACCATGAAGATTATGCTTTATGGATGAGACTATTGTCTATACCGGTATTGGCGGTGGGAGATACAAAAGTCCTTATGCACTATCGGCAAGTAGCAGGCTCTCGAAACGGAAATAAGCGAAAAGCGGCAATTGAGCGATGGAAAGTATATAGAGGTTACTTGGGCATGAGCTTCTTTCAAAGTTTATGCGCATTCATTGCATATGCTTTTAATGGAGCCGTCAAATACATAGGTTAGGGGTTTGATGATATGACAAATCTGGAAGCTCTGCCGCTCAATCAAATAAAAGTATTCCGTGAAAGCATCACAGATGCTTAAAGAGGAGAATGAATAATGACAGAGCATCAAGAAGCGATGCTTCGTTTACTTGATGAAGTTGATCGAATTTGCCGCAAATATAATATCAAGTATATGCTTTTTGCCGGCACCTTGTTGGGGGCCGTTAGGCATCAGGGCTTTATTCCATGGGATGATGATCTGGATGTTGTTATGCTCCGGATAGAATATGAAAAATTCCTGGCCGCTGCAAAAGATGAAATTGATGATAATGTTTTCTTTCTCCAACCTGAATTTTCATCCCATTGGCCAATGCAATTCTCGAAGCTGCGGCTTCAAGGGACGGCAGCTATCGAAAAATACCACCCCAAGGATAAAATGGTACATCAAGGTATCTACATCGACATTTTTCCATGTGACAACCTCTCCGACAACAAATTGGTTCAAAGGGCTCAATTCACTGCATCAAAGGTTGTCATAGCAAAGTGCCTTTACCGGCGGGGCTATGAGACTGACAGCCTTATCAAGAAACTAATTATTCAACTCTGTCGCCCCCTACCGTTAAAGCCGTTTCTGAGTTTGACTCGTTTGGATGGGCACACCCAAACTCAAAAGGTGCATTGTTTCTTAGGCGCTGCACATCGATATGAAAAAAGCACATTCAAACGTGAGTGGCTAACAGCAACCATTGACGCACCTTTTGAGGAAAGCACCTACCCTATATCAGCGTATTATGACCAACTCTTAACGCGGCTCTACGGCAATTATATGACCCCTTTGCCGGAGGAACAGCGCGCTTGCAAAGTACACGCAGTGATTGTTGATGTTCACAATAGCTATGAACGATATCTTGATCAGCAGGCGAACATGAAGATCACTATTTATACCCGTAGCATCCGTTGACCCAAGGAGGAACGTGTTCAATGAAGAAAAAAAGAGAAACTGTCCTTGCTGTTCTATGCGCAATGTCGATTGGCTTGTCAGTCGCAGGATGCGCCTCGACGGCAAAAGAAACAAATGTACCAGAGAACTCCGCTACCACTAGTTCATCGGAAGTAACCATTGAGCAAGGGGATGAAACTTCCACGTCAGAGAGCCAAGAAACGCAGGATCCTCACGAGTATGACACAGTCATTGAAACTGATTATGGAAACTTGTATTTCCCGGACCAGTGGCAAGAGTTCCTCGTAACCAATCAGACCGAAGGCGATGGAACGATTGCGGTTTCTTTCTCAGCTAATATCAACGACAAGGAATATTCTCTTTTCACTATTACGATTGGCGGCGAAGAGGATAATCCCGCCGGAACGCTAACTGCCTCGGACGGAACCCAGCGCAATGTCTATGTTCAAATCGAGGAACTGACTGCGGATGACGCACTAAGCGAATCCGAACAAAACCGTCTTTATGCTATGCAGGAGGACATCAATTACCTTCTGGATAGTTTAGAGTAAATATTGTGAGGGAGCTATCATGAGAAAACGGAACCAAATTAAGTTCCTTTCTGTTCTACTCTCGGTCGCTTTGACGTTGAGCGTTCTATCGCCTGTGGCATATGCGCTTGAGACGGACGGGATGGACACGAACGCTGGCGTGGCGGAAAGTGTTACGGAGGAAGATTTAACTTCCACCACGGATTCCACCACGGAACTGACGACCTCGGATGATGTCCAGCAAGAAACTCCGGGCACCCCTGCAGACGGCAGCAGTACTTCAGGGGGAGATGCCCTGACCGAGAATGAATCCTCCGATGGGAACGACCCGGCAGATGCAGTTGAAGACACTGCTGAAGAATCGGCTAGTGAACCGGAAGCTACTGAGGAATCCACCGATGCGGAGGAGCCGCTTGTCGAGCCAGAAGTTCCTGCGGATACTGAGGACAGCGAGGAAGGACTGGACGCGCTGGATGCAGGCGAGGAGGAAACCACGGAGGCGGCAACCGTTTCTCCCGCCACCGACTATGACACATTCCTTTCCAGCCTAAAAGTGCTGGAGGGCTATGCTTCTGACTACGCACTGGCAAACAGCGGCGATGCGGTGGGGCTGGTGCTGAACTACATCCGTACCGGTATCGAGAAGTACAACACCGACAGCTGGGCAACGCTGGCCGGGGCCGAGAACACTGCTTTTGTCACCTATGTTGCGGAGCAGGATGCCGCAAATAGCACCACTGCGCAGGCTGTGCGCGGCATTGATACGTTTGCCGCGCCTGACGGCACCATGGTGGAGTTTCCCCATATGTTTGCCACGATGGATTTGACCTACTACAACAGCAAAGCTACATCCACGCTGGATTATGGCGGCTGGGCCGGAGACATCGTTGATCTGATGGAGTACACCAACGGCAAGTTGTCTGCCACCGAAGTGGAGGCCATGGCCGAGGAGATTCTGAACAACTACTTCGGCATTGATGATGACGAGAACCCCGCTTTCGGCATCATGGACTTCCGCGGCGACATGGATGCCTACTACCTCATCACCAAGCTGTCTGGCAGCAAGACGATCAGTTCTCTGATGGAGGGGTATTTCACAAGCTCTCTGACGGACGCGGATCGTGCGGCCTATTTTGCCAAAAACCGCTTTGCGGACAGCAAGACGCAGAGTGCCCTTCGGGAAGCGGCCTACGCGGCATACAAAGAGAACTCCGCAGTCACATTGCTGGAGGCTGACCGCAGACTGACCGATTTAAGCGACCTGCGCACAGCCTGCTGCTACGCCTTTGCCGACTACCTCTGGAAGCTGGCCGGCGATGAGATTGGCGGCGGTGACGCAAAGAATCCCTATTACACCGTATTCTCCAGCGAAGATTCCACATTGGCCCCCGGCGTGGAGCAGAACATCTCCTATGCACTGACGGTGGATGATAAGCAGATTGTCTACTATACTGCAACGATTGACATCAGACGAGATGATGTCCAGGTTTACGCCAACTACAAGGACAACGACGCCTCCTCCTGGGGCATGGCCCGTGTGACTGACCAGATGGCATCTGCCGCGGCCAAACATACTGACATTGAAAACTACACGCCTGTTGTGGGCATCAATGCGGACTTCTACAACATGACAAACGGTGCGCCGCAGGGGGCGCTGGTCATGGAGGGTGTCGAGTATCATGGCGTTGCCAGTGAGAACTTCTTTGCCATTTTGAAGGACGGCACCGCTATTATCGGCAGTTCTTCCGAGTACGCCACCTACAAGGACCGGATTCAGGAAGCCGTTGGCGGCAGTATTTATCTGGTAAAAGACGGCGAGTTGGCCGTAACCGCGACCTCGGATTACTATAACTCCCGCGCTTCCCGCACCTGTGTCGGCATTACCGCTGACGGCAAGGTCGTGATGATGGTGCTGGATGGCCGCCAGGAACCATTCTCCGCTGGCGGCAGCGCCATTGAGATGGCGCAGATTATGCTGGAGGCTGGCTGTGTGACTGCAATCAGCTTGGACGGCGGCGGTTCCACCACCTTTGCTGCCAAAGAAGAAGGCGCGGACGAGGTGACCGTGGTCAACCGCCCCTCCGATGGCTATGAGCGTTCCGTCAGTTCCTCTCTGATGGTGGTTTCCACCGCTCAGCCCTCCAATACCTTTGACCATGCGCTGGTTTCCTCCGATACGGATTACCTGACTGTCGGCGCTTCCATGAACGTGAGCGCTGTTGGCGTCAGCATTTCCGGCGGTGCGGCTGATTTGCCTGATGGCGCAGAGTTGGTCGTCTCTGATGAGAGTATTGCCACGCTGTCTGACGGTGTTCTGACCGGTGTGGCTAAGGGGGATGTGACAGTTTCTATTGTGGCAAACGGCGAAACCTATGGCAGCAAGACCCTGCACGTTGTTATGCCGGACGGTCTGAACTTCACGAAGGACAGCATGAACGCCGTCTATGGTTCTTCCGTGGCACTGCCTCTTGAGGCAACTTATAGCGGGAACCCTGTGACGATTTGTGCGGATGACATTACTTTCTCTCTGAGCACCAGTACGGCCGGCACCTTTGACGGGCTGGCGTTCATCGGTGACGAAAGCTCCGGCGTCCGCGTGGTGACCATCACCGCGCAGCTGACCAAAGATCTGTCCATCAGTGACACGATGGAAATCGCATTGTATAAGAACGGCGAAGCGGTCTTTGATTTTGACACCGCTATGGCCGGTGATGAACAGCTTGCGTGGAACCGTGATGTGACCAACTCCACCACGGATGATGAAACCTATTATCATGTCACTGATCCTGAGCAGACGATGGATATTTCCTATATCTTTGCGCTGGATATGACCACTGTGCCTGTCCCAGAAAAAATCAAGCCTCTGCTGAGTCTGGTTGCTGGCGGTGACACCGACAATGTTCGCGCATGGGATCTGCTCCTCCAGCTGGCCGAGCGCGTCGGCGAAAATACCACAGTTACATTCAATCTTCAGATGGATAAAAATCTGAACATTGACTATTCTGAGCTGACACTGGTCAATGACTACTTCACCATGACCAGTGCGACGCTGGATGAGGAAACCAACACCCTGACGATTGTCTGCAACTGGAACAAGCAGACGCAGGCGGTTGAATCGGATACGGCCAACCCCATCGTTATTCTCAGCGGCATCAAAGCAACGCCGAAGTCCGATGCTGCATGGGATGAGAACGAATGCCTTGCCATTACCAACAGCGGCAATCTAAGCTATGACATCTATCTGCGCTCCAACACGCTGTACAATGTGGCAAGCCAGACCTCCACGCAGGAAACCTACGGAATTTATCCCTATGAGGATACCGTGCATCTTTATAACGGCTCTGCTCAGAAGGGCGGCCACTTTGCAACTACCTATAAGACCTTCTCTGACAGCTTTACGCTGGACAAGTCTTCTTGGGAGGGCTGGAAGCAGGCTGGTGATGACCTGTACTACTATGTAAAAAATAAGGTCGTGACTGGCATCCAGTATATCCCCGGCTATGAGGACGAGGACAACACTTATTATTACAACTTTGACGAAAACGGTGTGTGCCAGGGCAAGGTAACCGGGCTGTTTGAACTGGATGGGGCAAAATATTACGCCACGAACGGCAAGGCGCTTTCTGGCTGGCGAATGATTCAGAATGAGAGCGGGACGGATCAATACTACTATTTCGATCCTGAGACATTCCAGGCGGTCACTGGCGAGCAGACCATTGATGGGTACAGCTATGTGTTCGAGGACTGCAAACTGGTTCGCGGCGATCTCGTCAAGGACTCCGGCGGAACGCATTACCGCTGGGCAGGCGAGTGGCTGTGCAATAAGTGGATCACGATCGACGGGAAAACGTATTACCTCGGCTATGGTCCGAACGGCTACGCCAAAACCGGCATATTCCACATCTATGAGTATGAGGTTTATTACGCCGCTGACAAGGACGGTGTGTGGCAGAACTACACCGGACTGTTCGACTACTGGGGCGATGACTATTGGAAAGCCGGCACCTATTACGTCGAGAACGGGATTACTCCGATAGAACCAGGACTGGTCAAGGTCGGCAATTACTACTATTACTTCAGCTATAATGGCGGTGCAATTAAAGACCGCGATTACTATCCATCAAAAACCAACGGTATAGTATCAGTTGGAACAAAATGTCACTTCGATGAGCAGGGCAGAATGACATATCCAGTCATCACCGATCCTACTCCGTCTCCTGACCCCTCGCCGGAGCCGGAGGTCAAGAATGGCATTGTATCCGAAAACGGAAGCCTCTATTACTATGTGGACGGAAAGCTGACCGGGGCCGGTCTGGTGCAGATCGACGGAGCTTACTACTATGTAAGAACTTCGAACTGCGAGGTGGTTCATGGCAGAAGCTATTGGGTCACGCTGACCAATGATTTGCTCCCCGTTGGGCAATACACCTTCGCCGATGACGGCAAGATGGTCATAAACTAACCCTACACCCCACCGGAGGCTGACTTCGGTTAGCCTCCGGTGGCCTTTTGAATGAGCTGCGAAGCCCTGTCGGAAAAGAATAACCCGTGTGACCGTAGGAGTATGATCCCAATGCCATCAATCTTCGATACCCTGCAAGTCGTATTTTGGTCGCTCACCTACATCACCATTATTGTCTGCGGTGTTAAGCACCCGGAAGAACACAAACCCATGATGCCTTACATAGCGGGCGGTCTGAATCTGGCATGGGAGCTGAATGCGCTGCTGCTCTATCACCACTATGGGCATATCATCTGGTCTGGGCTGGATATCATGATTTTCGTACTGAATCTCCGAAACCTTAAGAGACACGGAAAACATCGCCAATATATATATATTGTATGTCATAGTCGCTGCCGCAACAATATATGGCGTGTTCAAACTGCCGAGCGGAATGCTGATTTCCTCGTATACACTAGACTTGATCATGGCGATAGAGTATGTGGTTTGTTCCAAGGAGATTTCAGTTCATGGCAAACTGCCGATTGAAATTTTCAAATTGCTTGGTGACCTGTTTGCGTGGCTGTTCTACTGCAAGCAGAGTATATTCGTTGGAATCGTTGGCGCTGTGGTTCTCCTGCTGAACCTGTTCTATCTGGCGTATTGCATGGAGGAGCGCAGCTACCCGGCAAAAAGGAAAGGAGGTCGATAACCCATGAGCTTGATTTCGGACTGGCTATCCAGTCACAGCCTCCTGCTGCTTTTATCAGCAGGCACCCTATTCAGCTTTCTTTGGTTAATGCAATTTCGAGGGCGGCTGAACATGAAGTGGTACGCAGCGCTGCCGATTGCAATCTGCCACACGCTTGTGGGTGTGATTTGCGTCAAGGCGTTTGCCTTCATGGAGACGGGCTTTAATCCGGATAGTTTGGGCAATATGAGCCTATTCGGCGGCGTGTTCTTCATGCCGGTTGCCTATTGGGTGGGCGCCAAGCTCACAAAACAGCTCTATGGTGCGGTCTGCGATGTGTTTACCCCGTGTATGATCTTCACCGTGATGTGTGTGCGGGTCAACTGCATCATCTCCGGATGCTGCACCGGTCTTAGAATACCGGGTACGCAGATGCGTTTCCCTACCAGAGAAACCGAGATCATCTACTACGTTGTGATGCTGCTCCTACTCATCCCCAGAGTGAAGAAGGACGAGAGACCTGGCAGCATTTACCCGCTCTATATGGCGACCTACGGAGTGTTCCGGTTTATCAATGAATTCTTCCGCACGTCGTCCTCGGAAACACTGTTCCATCTGTCTCACGTCTGGGCGGCCATCGCATTTGCGGCGGGGCTCAGCATTTACATGGAAACGAAATCCAGAGATTGCCAAAGAAAGAAGGTAACAAAGTAATGAAAAGCACCTTAAAGCGATTCCTCTCGCTTGCGCTTAGTATGTTCATGGTCTTTGCACTGCTGCCGAACATCTCCATGACGGCGTTTGCAGAGACCAAAGGCAACGTGACCGGTCTGATGGATGAAAACATCGGGCTGAGTTTCTCCGGCGACGCGGACAATGCGTGGAGCGCCAGCGGCACGCAGATCATCGGCTCGGCCACCGGCACGGGCGGAGCCTGCGGCGATACACACTATAACTCCACGCTGACCATCACCAACAAGAGAACCACAAAGGCGACGCTGTCCTTCGACTATGCCATTGAACAGAACAGCGGTACCATTCAGGTGGACGGAACGGCGGTCACGGCGGGCGGCAAATTCTCCAAGGAGCTTGCTCCCAACGCCAGCATCAAGGTCTACATCAAGTCCGGCAGCACCAGCGCCGCCACCAGAATCACGATGACCAATGTGGCGCTGGTGTACAACGTGAGCGCTACCGTGACCTTCCAGCCCGCCGAGAATGGCTCCTATACGGTGGACGGGAAAACCATCACCGAGAACTACACCAACACGCAAAGCTCCATGATTGCCTATCAGGTGGCGGCGACCCCGGCGGCGGGCTATCAGTTCATGGGCTGGTACAATGTGACCGAGGGAAAGTACATCAATACCTCTCCCAAGGCGGCGCTGAACATTGAAAAGGACTGCACCATCACGGCGCGGTTTGTCAGCAATGACGCGGCGCTCTTTGAGACCGGCGGTCAGCGCTTTGACGACCTGAACGACGCGATCAAGGAGGCGCAGAAGAAGCTGCCTGCCACCATTGCGCTGGTCAGCAGTGGCGCGATCAGCGGGAACTACACCATTCCCTCCGGCATCACCCTGCTGATCCCCTTTGACGAGGCCAAGACCTGCTACACCACGACTCCTGCCCCCACCACCTCTACAGCGGGCGCCAAGGTCTTCCGAACGCTGACTATGAGCGAGGGGGCTTCTCTTACCGTCCATGGCGCCATCAGCGTCGGCGGCCAGTACTTAGCAGCCGCCGGTGGCGGACAGGGTCGCATCGTCGGGCCCTACGGCTCCATCAAAATGGAATCCGACAGCACCATCGACGTGAAGTCCGGCGGCGCATTGTACGCATGGGGCTTCGTCTCCGGCAGCGGTGCTGTCACCGTACAGTCCGGCGGCTCCGTCTACGAGTGGTATCAGATTCTGGACTTCCGCGGCGGCTCGAAATCCAGCAGTATGGGCCATAAGGTGTTCCCCTTTAACCAGTACGCCGTGCAGAATGTGGAGGTACCGCTGACCCTGTACGCCGGCGCCAGCGAGACCGTGTATTCCGGCGTGAATGCCTTGGGCGGCATCAAGCCCACCTCCATCCCCTTCATTGCCGACAACGGCATGTTCAAGCTGACCTCCGGCAGCCTGACCAAGGCGTATGACGGCACAACAGACCGCATCATCTACACCATCGACGGTGAGGCAGCGCTCAACAGCCTGAATCTGACCTTAGCTGGCATGAAAGTCAGCTCCGCGGACTATGTTCTGCCGCTGACCAACAACATGACCATCGATCTGGCAGAGGGCGGCAAGCTGACCATCAACCAGACGGCGGCGCTGCTGCCCGGCGTGGAGGTATCCATCGCTAAGGACGCTGAGCTTACGGTGTCCAGCGGCAAGAGCATCTACATTTACGATGTGGACGAGTGGGGCGGCTACTGCGGCATCTATAATCAGCAGTTCATCCCGGTGCCCTATGCCCCCGGACGGACAGGCTCCCGCGCACCGCTGGCAGATGTCAAGATGGACGTCAACGGTACGCTGACCGCCATCGGCGGCATCTACACCACGCAGAGCGGTGCGGACATCTGCTCCAGCGAGGGCACCGGCGTCTACAACCAGCAGGGCACACCCGGCAAGGAGGCTATGACGTATCAGTATGACGGCGGCACGACCAAGCACGACATCCCCATCACGCCCGCCAAGCTGCACAACGCCGACGGCTCCTACACGGAAACCTCGAGCGCAAGCGCTGGCGATGTCATCAACTATGTCAATGGCGTTTGGGGCGGCGAGGAACCCGCTGAGCTGACCGTCACCTTTGCCCCCAACGGCAGCGAGGAATACCCGGTCGAGGGCACGATGGAGCCTCAGACCGTACCTGCAAACACCAACACGGAGCTGATTGCCAACGCCTTCACCCGCGAGGGCTATGACTTCAAGGGCTGGAGCACCACAGCCGACGGCACCGGCACCTTCTATGCGGACAAGGCCACCGTCAACCTGACGGAAAACACCACGCTCTACGCACAGTGGGAGGACAACCATTCTCTCACCAAGGTGATCAACAAGAAGGAAATCACCTGCACCGAGAATGGCTACACCGGCGACACGGTCTGCGCCATCTGCGGTAAGGAGATCACCAAGGGCGAAGTGATTCCTGCCAAGGGTCACACCGAGGTCATCGACCCGGCGGCTGCACCGACCTGCACCGAACCCGGCAAGACCGAGGGTAAGCACTGCTCCGTCTGCGGCAAGGTCATCGTTGCACAGGAGGTCATCCCCGCAAAGGGTCACACCGAGGAGATCGTGCCGGGCAAGGCGCCGACCTGCACCGAGACCGGCCTGACGGACGGCGTCCGCTGCTCCGTCTGCGGCGTTGTTCTTACTCCACAGAGCGAAATTCCTGCGACCGGGCACACGTGGGATGAGGGCGAGATCACGACCGCGCCCACCTGCGAAAACGCAGGCGTCAAGACCTACACCTGTACGGTCTGCCACGAAACCAAAACGGAAGCCATCGAGGCGACCGACCATAGCCCCGTAGAGGTACCCGAAAAGCCCGCTGCCTGCGAGGAACCCGGTCACAAGGCAGGAACTAAGTGCTCCGTCTGCGGCGCGATCCTCTCCGGCATGGAGGAAATCCCTGCAACGGGCCACACCGAGGTGATCGACCCGGCGGCTGCACCGACCTGCACCGAACCCGGCAAGACCGAGGGTAAGCACTGCTCCGTCTGCGGCAAGGTCATCGTTGCACAGGAGGTCATCCCCGCAAAGGGCCACACCGAGGTCATCGACCCGGCGTTGGAGCCGACCTGCACCGAGCCCGGCAAGACCGAGGGCAAGCACTGCTCCGTCTGCAACGAGATCATCGTTGCGCAGCAGGAGATTCCCGCAAAGGGACACACCGAGGAGATCGACTCGGCGGTAGAGCCTACCTGCACCGAGCCCGGCAAGACCGAGGGCAAGCACTGCTCCGTCTGCCATGAGGTGCTCGTTGCGCAGGAGGTGATCCCCGCAAAGGGCCACACCGAGGAGATCTGCAATGCGGTCGAGCCGACGCTCACGACGCCCGGCTATACCGGTGACAAATACTGCACCGTCTGCGGCGAGCTGATTGAAAAGGGCACGGAAATCCCCAAGACCGGCGCACATATCACTTGGGTGATCGACGGCGAGGTCGTTGCGGAGGAGGACTGCCTGAAGGGCACGATGCCTGCCTTCACCGGCAGCACGGACAAGGAGCCCGACGCGCAGTACCGCTACACCTTCACCGGCTGGAGCCCGGAGATCGTTGTTGCCGAAGATGATGTCACCTACACGGCGCAGTATTCCGCCACCGAGCGTGTGTTCTACACGATTACCTTCAACGCCAATGGCGGCGACGGCAGTATGGAGCCTCAGCGCTTTGAAGTCGGTGTGGACACTGCCTTGAATGCCAACGCCTTTACCCGTGAGAACTATAAGTTCATCGGCTGGAACACAGAGCCTGACGGCAGCGGAGCCACCTATGCACACGAAGGCGCAATTCTCGAGCTGACTGGGGATATGACGCTGTATGCACAGTGGCAGATCTGGAACGGCTGGCTGACCGATGATGTGGGCACTACCTACTACAAGGACGGCCAGATTGCCAATAAGGGCACTTGGGCGACCATTGATGAAAAGACCTACTACTTCAATGAGAACGGGTATATCGTCAAGGGCCTGTATAAGACCACCTCTCAGGACAGCAGCTATGAGGCTACATTCGTCTTTGATACCACTACCGGCGAATTCCTCAGCACCCAGAGCGGCCTGTTCGATGTCGGCAGCGATACCTACTGGACGAAGGATGGCAAGCTTGTCGAGTACGCAGGACTTATCCGTGTCGTAAAGGACGATGGCGAGATCAACTACTACTACTTTGGCGAGGGCAATAAGGCATTTAAGGCAACCGAGGACGAAAATGAGTGTAAGGTTGAAAAGGCCAACGGCCTCTCGCTCCCGGAAGGTAACAATTATAAGTTTGACAAGAACGGCGTGATTGTTCACTTTGATTCCTCTATCAATGGCATTTACTATGATGAAACGTCCTCTAACTATTACTACTGCATTGATGGCGTTATCATTGCAAATGGCTTGATGAAGATCGACGATTCTTACTACTACGCCCGGACTTCTACTGGTGCTTTCGTGAGCAACTGCAATTACTGGGTATCAAAGACAAATGGCCTTCTTGATGAAGGAATCTATACCTTTGATGTTACCGGAAAGATTGTGTTCCCGGAGGAAACAGAAAAGAAGAATGGCATCGTTGAGGAGAACGGAAGCCTATACTACTACGTTGATGGCGTTGTGACCGGTGCTGGCCTGATCAAGATCGGTGACGATTACTATTACGTCAGAACCTCGACGGGAGAAGTTATTCACGGCAGCAGCTATTGGGTCACAGCTACAAATGGTCTGCTTCCTGTGGGGCAATACACTTTCGCGGATGATGGCAAGTTGATTCTGCCGGACACCACCAAGAACGGCATCGTGTCTGAGGATAGCAGTCTGTACTACTATGTCGATGGCGAACGCGTGGGTGTTGGATTGATCAAAATCGACGATGATTACTACTATGTGAGAACGTCGAATGGCGAGGTTATTCATGGCAGAAGCTATTGGGTGACGGCGACCAATGATCTGTTACCTGCGGGACAGTATCAGTTTGCTGATGACGGCAAGATGATTGTGAAGTAAGGAATTTATAAACAGTATGCCTTATGCGTGGGCTTCGGCCCGCGCATAAGGTAATGCTGTTTAATTGGGCACAAGAGAAAGGATGGATGCTTTACGACTAAATTGCAAATTTTAGTAGCGACGACTCATCAAACGGATTTTTCTCTTGTGGAGAAGATGAACCTGCAATGTAATGCGATCCTTGCCAATCAAACAGGGAAAAATTTCATTGAGGAACGCGAATATCCATTTGGTACTGTGAAGATGATTTCTTCAGATACGCACGGTGTAGGGTATAACCGCAATATTGCGCTGGACGCGGCAGATGCTGATTATATCTTGTTTGGGGACGATGATGTAACCTATTTTGACGGAATACCTGAAATAATCATTTCAGAGTTTGAGTCGAAGCCCAAGGCTGACATTTTGTTTTTTGGAATTGATTACACAAAGAATGGTGTAGTCGTCGAGCGCCGCCGACCAGGGAATAAACGACGATACATATGGAATTCAATGCGCTTTGGTGCAGCGGTCATTGCTGTAAGACTTAATGCGCTTCGTCGAAAAAACGTGATTTTTAACACGAATTTTGGAGGGGGATGCATCTACAGCGCAGGCGAGGACACGCTGTTTATCAGAGAATGCTTCCTGAAAGGATTAAAGGCATATTCATCCGATACAGTGTTGGGGACGTGCAAAAAGGACACTTCAACCTGGTTCAAGGGATGCGATGAAAAGTATTTCTATGATAAGGGCGCTCTAATGCCATATTTATTCCCGTGTTTTAGTTATATCGCAGCTTTGTATTTTGCAATCAGAGTAAAAAAGCCAACCGAAATCCGTTGCTCGCAACGTATAAAGTTGATGCTCTCCGGCGTGCGTGGAGGAAAAAAGTTGGAGCCGTATAAGTTATGAAGAAAATAATAATCGTAAACAACAATATGAAAATCGGGGGCGTACAAAAAAGCCTGTACAACCTCCTATGGGCTATTGCGGACAAATACGATGTTACGCTTTACCTGTTCTCTAAAACTGGAGAGTACTTGAATTGTCTGCCGGAGCAGGTAAAGGTGATTGGCTGCGATTCGTTGTTTCGATATCTGGGCATCAGCCAAGGAGAGTGCCGTACAAACCCGTTACAATATATTGAACGAGGTATATTAGCCCTTATCTGTCGCCTATTTGGACGCAAAGTTGTAATGCTTATTTTGCTGCATAGCCAGAAGACACTAAAGGGCCATTTTGACTGCGCGATTTCTTTCCTTCATAACGGAGATCCTCATCACTTCTATGGCGGAGCGAATGAGTTCGTTCTGAAAAAAATTGATTCAGAGCGAAAAATTGCTTTCCTGCATTGCGATTACGAACAGTGTGGTGCAAATCATAAGGTAAATAATAGCGCTTATTTCAAGTTCGATGCAATTGCCGCTTGTTCCGATGGATGCCGAGAAGCATTTTTACGAGTGATGCCGGAGCTTAGAACAAAATGCGTCACTGTCCCAAACTTTCACTGCTATAACGAAATAAAAAGGCTTGCGGCAAAAGATACGGTGGTGTACTCTACCGGTTCTTATCACGTTATTATGGTTGGCCGTCTGGCACATGAAAAAGGTGTTGAGCGTGCAGTCAGGGCTGTACGCTATGCACAGGACAAAGGCATCTCTGTCACGTTGCATTTGATAGGAAGCGGGCCAAAAGAGGCTGAATTGAAAAACCTTGTCCGTGATATAGGCATGGAAGATGCGGTGATTTTTCACGGGAATCAAAGTAACCCATATCGTTTTATGTGCAATGCAGATTTATTGCTTATTGCTTCCTATCATGAAGCAGCTCCAATGGTGATTGGTGAAGCCTGTATTTTATCTTTGCCAACGCTTTCGGTGGAGACCACCTCCAGCACAGAAATGATTTTGGAGCGTGGTTGCGGTTGGGTTTGTAAAAACGATCAGGATTCATTGAATGCGGCGTTAGTGGCCATGCTGCGGAGCAATTCCAATCTAAAAGCATTAAAAGCACACATTAAAAATATGACGTTTGACAATATGTGTGCCTTGAAACGTCTTAATTCTGTGATTGAGGGATCGCATGAATAACTATGCTAGGAAACGTACCCGTGCTATTTTCAAAGAGAAACCGGTGACGAATGATTACCCCTGGGAGAGTATTACGCTGGCAGTATTGATTATCTTTCTGTCTCCCTTTACATCGTATTACATAAATGCGGTTGCGTTTCTGATTTGCTTTTTCCGCGCTGTGAGATATGGCGCAGTTATCTTTAGTACAGACTACTGCATTTTAGCAACAGTATCGCTCCTCTTTCAGTTGAACAGCAGTTTCGTCTTGCTTCCATATTTGTGCTTCGCTGTTGCAATTTGGTTTGTATGTACAGACGGCCTTCAACCTGATGCTGCGACAATCATGTTGATTGTGTTAGTTGATTACCTTCTACTAAGAGTGAATGGGGATTTCAATAACCTTGTACTATGCTTTAGCCAGTTCGTGCTACTTCGGGAATTGCTTAAAAAGCAAGATAGAAGTTCGGCAGTAAGAACGTCAAAGCTATATTGTATCAGTCTGTTGATTTCTTCGTTATATGCGTATGCTTTTAGAAACACTTCTCAGTTAATTGCGCTGAAAGGAACTGAGGCACCTGCGTACTGGATGAGTACGCAAAAGCGATTTTATGGTTTGTTCCAAGATCCTAATTATTATATGGCACTTTTGATTATAGCCATAGCACTTTTGATTAAGCTGCGCTTAAGTAACGAAATAAAGAGAATTCCCTTTGTGGCGATGCTGCCTGCCGTTACTGTTTTTGGATTTCTTACATATAGCAAAACATTCTTCTTGCTGATAGCATTTATCTATGTAGTATATGTTATTTTGCAAATAAGAAACCGAAGGTTTTTCCTTTCATTTGCTTTAACAGTGGGGATACTGCTCACAGTTATGGTATCCATGCAAATCAAAGATTCTCCTTTGCAGGTCATACTGTATCGCTTTTCAACAGCAACTAATATGGATGACTTAACAACAGGAAGAAGTGATTTATATGGCCGTTATACAAATGCAATTATCTCTGGAGTGAAGTCCTTCTTTATTGGGTATGGTTTGGATGCGGAATATCTCACCTTAAGCCCACACAATCTGTATTTGGAGATTCTATATTATCTCGGTGCGTTTGGCATGGCTATTTATGTGGCAACGCTGGGAGCCTTCATCCATGCGACCCGCTCCGAAATACATCAAAACCGTGATGATAGTTTTTTGATGCGCTACTTTCCTCTGATTTCAATTGCAATATTATTTTTTAGCCTTTCTGGGATGTTTTCTCCATCAACTTATGTGATGATTTTCCTTGCGCTGGTGTCTATGTTGATATGAAATGGGAGATATGGAATTTGAGTAAAGTGTTACTTTTTTCACACAGCGGTTTCTCAGATGAAAACGCAAATGGGATTACAATGAAAAATTTGCTTTCTGCCTGGAGTAGTGAGGAGAAAGCAGAGTTTTATTGTGATGTTCAGCCGCCCGACTTTTCTGCGGCTCACGACTATTTCCGCGTGACCGATATGCAGATGCTGGTTGCCTTTGCCGGAAAAAAAGCAACCCATATTTTTAAGTTTCAGAACATGATGATAAACGAAGCTGCTGTATCTCATGCGGGCTATAAGAAGATACCGTCTCGGATTCCAACATGGTTAAAACATCAGAAATACAACTTCTTCGTAAAATGGCTTCGTGAAATAATGTGGGAAGTAAGCCCGTGGGGACATACAGAACTTGATTGCTGGATAGATGACTTTTCGCCGGATGCTTTGATATATATGGTTGGAGAGAGCATTTTTATGGATCATCTTGTCCTGCGGACGGCAGAGCGTATGAGAGTGCCGCTTGTGCTTTATAACAGTGAAGCATACCGCATTATTGATCTGAAAGAGCGAACGGGCCTAGAACGTGCTTATTACCGCGAGATTGAAAAACTATATCAGAAGCTAAATCAGAAAGCAGTATTGGTGATTTACAACTGTGAATTGCTTCAAAGCTCTTATGCAGATAGGTTTCACACGGGGGCAAGTCAAACTGTAGCTTATAATAGTGCATCCACTGTTTGCTCAGAATATCATCCACATGAACCAATTTCAATCACATACTTCGGAAATCTGGGGGTCGGCAGAGTGGATTCACTTTTACAAATTGCGGATATCCTTCGCGAGATGAACGTTCATTTATCTATAAATGTCTATGGAACTGCCAATGAAGTGGACGAAAAGCGGTTATGCGAACACTCTAACATATGCTATCACGGATTTGTTTCTTCATCAGAGCTGCAGGGTGTCATAGAGCAGTCTGATATTTTGCTTCATGTTGAGAGTTTTGTCCCAGAGATTGTTCCAAAGCTGCGCTACGCTTTTTCAACAAAAATCGCGCAATGCCTTTGCGCAGGACGACCAGTGTTTTGCTACGCGCCAGATGGAAGTGCATCTGTCGAATATCTGAAAAAAGAGAATGGTGCGCTGGTTGCTACTAACCTGCCTGAACTGAAAGAAAAATTAAGGCAATTCATCTCAAATCCTGAACTCCGTATGGAATACGCAGATCGAGCATTGCAGTTGGGGAAGAAAAATCACCAATGTGAAAATACAGCAGTGCTTATAAGACGGAATATAGAGGAGCTAATATGACCAAAAGCCTAATCAGTTTGACTAGGAGAGTGGCATTGTGGGGAATTAGTATTCCACGCCGTTTCAAACTGATGTATAAAAAGAACCAGTTTCGTAGATATGCTCTGCTTGGAGAAAAACTTGAACTTTGCGTCAGATCTAATTGTATTGCTGATGAGGCGGGCCAGATTTCAATTGGTAATCACTGCTTAATCTATGGAACGCTGCAGTCGCAGGGGCAGGGGGAAATAACTATCGGAGATAATTGTACGTTATATGAGAGAAGTCACATAGGTGCTGTATGTCGCGTTAAGATTGGTAACTGCGTGGTAATTTCCAACCACGTTCACATATTTGACAACAACAATCACCCAACGAATCCTGATATACGATGTGAAATGTGTAAACGTGACTTCCATGATAACGCATGGAGATGGGAGCACTCGGAGTATGCTCCAATTGTCATAGAGGATGGTGTGTGGATTGGTGAATATGCCTCAATTATGAAAGGTGTCCGAATCGGCACGGGGGCTATTGTTGCCAGCCATGCAGTTGTGACAAAAGACGTGCCAGCATACAGTATCGCAGCGGGAAACCCAGCACGAATTGTTAAGGAACTGAAGCATAATGAAACGAATTAGGCTATTTGATGGAAATGCGGCCAGTGATGCAAGCGCGCTTGCCCTTGTCAAGTTAATGACCATGTTATTAAGCCTCGTAACCACGCGCGTGCTCTCTACTTGTCTATCCACATTCGCCTATGGTACATACTCACAAATTCTTCTTGTTGTTTCAACCGTGACATCTATTACGACGTTCGGATTAATGGACGCGGTAAATTATTACTACTGCAGTACATATGATTCGAAAAAACGTGAAGCATATACCGCTACAATTTATACGATTCAGTGCTGTGTTAGTTCAATTGCAGGTATAGCTATTCTGCTGTTGGCAAGCCCCATATGCAATTATTTCGGGAATGATGAATTGCATCGCTATCTGATCTTTGCCGCTTTTCTACCTTTACTGCAAAACAGTATTTCTCTACTACAGGTTCTCTTTGTATCAGTGGGAAAGGCTCGCCAGCTCGCGGTACGGAATCTGGTTATCTCACTTGCTCAGCTCATGTGCGCCATAGCCGTAGGTTTCTGGCTTCAGGAAATTGGAATGATCCTAGCTGTTACAGTTGTATTGGATATAGGCCAGATAGCATTTTTTATATGGTCGTTAAAGGTGGTTGGCTGTCGTATGCCAATTACATCCTGTGATATTAGGCTTACCGGCAGTATTTTAAGATACAGTATCCCGATGGCAATATTTACGGTCGTAAACACTCTTAACCGAGATATGGACAAGTATATGATTTCGGCAGTGTCCGATACAGAAACTCTTGCCGTATACTCAAACGCTGCAAAGGTGCTCCCTTTTGATATTATTTTGACTTCCTTTATGACGGTTTTGCTCCCTCACATTACGCGACAAATCTCGGAGAGGAGGTACAACGAGGCGGTAGAGACATATCGGGCATATCTGGAGGTTTCTTATATTTCAACCGCACTCCTCGCGTTTAGTGTGCTTTCTGCAGCACCACAAGCAATGGAGCTATTATATTCGGAGAAGTACTTGACAGGCATCCCCGTGTTCTGCATCTATATCGTTGTAGACATTTTTCGATTTGCAAGCATTACACTGATTTTGAGTGCTTCTGGTAAAACAAAGCTTTTGATGCGACTTGGGTTCGCTGCCCTAGCATCAAATGTAGTGCTGAACTATTTATTATATCAAGTGCTTGGCATTGCAGGGCCAGCACTTGCCACATTACTCGTGTCTTTTGGGCTAGGCTTTGCAATTTTACATTTTAGTACCAAAGAGCTTCATTCATCAATTCGCCAACTGTTTGATTGTCGCTTCCTCTTGAAATTTACACTTGAATGTCTATGTGGGTTAGCTGTATTCAGTCTGCTGCAACAATGGATGAGTGTAAAAGGGATACATTATTTTATAGTTCTTTTTACGATTGCGGGGGGATATCTGGTATGCGTTGGGCTTCCGAATCTAAAGCGCTTCATTATTGCCCTCAAGCAGATTTCATCCCTAAAATCGCAGTGAACAGAAAATATCCATGCTGACTGCATCGGGTTCCTATATATTTGAAAAGGGGTCGATAATAATGAGCCTATTCGACGGAAAAGTCCTCCTCATTCCCGGCGGCACCGGTTCTTTCGGCAACGCCGTACTGCGACGATTCCTGACCACAGACATCGGTGAGATTCGGATTCTCTCGCGGGATGAGAAGAAGCAGGACGATATGCGGCATCAATATCAGGAGCAATATCCTGAGTATATCCCCATCTTCCACATGGAGGCGGGCAACCGCTGCTTTGACGAGTGTCTGCCGAAGGAAACAAACCGCCGGATTGTGGACGTGACCTCCGATGTGAACCTCTGTTATTCCGAACACGCCCGGCACTATCTAAACGCCTCCGGCGTACCGAAAGAGCGCACCTATGTGGTGGGCAGCCCAATGGCAGAGGTACTGCATCGGAATCTCCCTCAGATAGAGGCCAGCGATATTCACACCCGGCTGAGACTGGAGAAAGGCAAGTATATCCTGCTCTCCGCTCATCGGGAGGAGAACATCGACACAGAAAAGAATTTCACATCCCTGTTCACCGCTGTCAACCAGATGGCAAAGGCTTATGAAATGCCAGTACTCTACTCCTGTCACCCCCGGAGCCGCAAGCGGCTGAAGCAAAGCGGGTTCCAGTTGGACAAGCGGGTAATCGCTCACGAGCCGCTGGGCTTCCACGACTACAACTGTCTGCAAATGAACGCCTACTGCGTGGTGTCGGATTCCGGGACGCTGCCGGAGGAAGCCAGCTTCTTTTCCTCTGTTGGACACCCATTTCCGGCGGTCTGCATCCGCACCAGTACGGAGCGCCCGGAGGCGCTGGACAAGGGCTGCTTCCTGCTCTCTGGCATTGACACTGTGGGGCTGCTTCAGGCGGTGGAAATGGCGGTAGCCATGAACCGTAACGAGCTGCGCTGTACCCCGGTGCCGGATTATACGGAAGAAAACGTGTCCATGAAGGTGGCGCGGATTATCCAGGGCTACACTGGAATCGTGAACCGCATGGTATGGCGGAAGGAGCGGCCATGACCTATTCCGATATGCACATTCACGCCCTATACGGCGTGGATGATGGTGCGAAAACAGAAGAAATGATGCTGGCTATGGTAGATGCCGAGTATCAGGACGGTGTGCGCTTCCTTTGCTTAACGCCGCACTATCACCCCGGCTACTTTGGCGACAACCGGGATGCTGTTCTACGGGCATATGAACAGCTCTGCCGCACAGCAGAAGTGCGCTGGCCGGATTTGAAGCTGGGGCTGGGCAATGAGCTTCGCTATGACCGTGGCTGCCTTTCGTGGCTGCGAGATGGCTTGTGCCACACCATGAACGGAACGAACTATGTGCTGGTGGATTTCATCGAGGACGAGGAAAACGGAAGAATCCATCAGGCATTAGATCGGCTCCTGAATGCGGGATACACACCGATTCTGGCTCACGCCGAGCGCTACAGCAGGATGAAGGAGCAGGATATTCGCGAGTTCCGGGAAAACGGAGTTCTGATACAGGTAGATACGCAATCGCTGTTTCGAGGCTTTGGATTCTTTATCCAGCGGCGGTGTAAAACGCTGCTGAAATCACGGCTGGTAGACCTTGCAGGCTCAGATGCACATGATCTGAGCCGCCGTCCGCCGGGAATATCTGACTTTAGTAAAGCGATTGGGAATCTTTGTGGCAAGGATTATGCGGCGGCGATTTGCTCTGCCAATACAGCACACGCGCTTTTTTCCGCCGCAACGATGGATACAGATTGGAGATAACCTATGGAAAATTCGTCAAGCGTGAGAGTGGTCACGCTGAAAGAGCTTTGGGAGCTATTTGTTCAGAGATGGTGGGTAATACTTCTGGCCGCCGTGATCTGTGCTGGTGGGTTCTTTACCATCAATCAGCTCACCTTCGTACCGAAGTATCAGTCCACGGCTACTTTATATATCCTGAAGCAGAATGAATCGGAGAGCAACACTTCCTCTGACGATTTTTCTCTGGCGCTGAAGGTCGTCAATGACTGCGACTATCTGCTGAAAAGCCATTCAGTACTGGACCAGGTGATTGAACAGTTAAATCTGGATATTTCTTATGAGGACTTGAGTAAGGCTGTCTCCACTTCTAACCCGGAGGATACGCGCATTCTGGAGGTGTCCGTAGAGGCAGATTCTCCGGAGGGGGCAAAGCGGATCGTTGATGCCGTCTGCGAGGTGGGCACAGAGAGTATCACAGCAGCAATGGGCTTTCAGCAGGTCAATCTGTATGAATATGGAACACTTGATGAAAAACCTTGCAATCAGACGCGAAAACTGACCTATGCGGTGGTCGGCGCTGTTGCCGCAGTGCTAACCTATACGGCATTTTTGATTTTCTACCTTGTGGACGACACACTCCGGACGGACGAGGACATTCAACAACATCTTGGCCTGACGATTTTGGGAGATATACCAAATGCAAACAATACAAGCAAGAAGCACTATGGGTATTATTCAGCCTACAGGGCCGGAAAGTGCTCCAGCCAAAATAAAAAGGGAGGTTAAGCAGATGGAAAGCATCCGATTAAAACTTCCCGGAAGCGATGATTTCTTTACGCAGGAAGCATACAAAGTGCTGCGTACCAACCTGCAGTTCTGCGGCAAGGAAATGAAAGCAATTGCGCTGACAAGTTGCGGGGAAAAGGAAGGAAAGACCACAGTGACGCTTGCCATCGCCAAGAGCTTTGCGGACATGGGTAAGCGTGTTCTGGTTATTGACACGGATATGCGCAAATCTGTTATGGCTGGCCGTAATACAGATGCAAAGGATCCACGCGGTTTGAGCGAAGTATTGAGTGGACTTGCGAATCTTGGGGATTGTATCTATCAAGTACGAAACACTTCCATGCATATTTTATTTGCGGGAAAGTATCCCCCGAACCCCGTGGAATTGTTAGGCGGTAAGCGATTTGATGCTATGCTTGCAGAAGCAAAGAAGTTTTATGACTACATTTTTATTGATACTCCTCCGCTTGGAGCTGTAATAGATGCGGCAGTGGTCGGATCAAAATGTGATGGAACAGTTTTAGTTCTCGGCAATCGTAAAGTGCGGTATCGTGAGGCACAGGAGGTTTTAGGTCAACTTGAAAAAAGCCGGTGCCACGTTCTGGGCGTTGTACGCAATCAATCGCATATTCATGGGAAGGGATATTACAAGAAGTCTGCGTATTACAAATAAGGAAGTATTAGAATGACGTTTTGAGGGGGCGAAAGGAATATGAAACGTATATATCAAATTTTGCTTGGAATTGTCATTGCCGTTTTGCTTGTGGCAGGCGTTTGCTTTGGCTTTGTCTGGAATAAGTTGAGTCTGTTATCGTATGATGATTCATCATTAGGTGGTATATCTTCGGAGCAGGTAAAAGAATCTGAAACATCAACACCTGAGAATGCAGACGTTGATGAATCTGATGTTCTTACAGAAGAAGATGTTCAGGACTTGGTTGTCCTTGAGGGAGAACCAGTCATACCGGACTGGGACATTTTTAGTGATGATGATGTAGTAAATATTCTTCTGGTTGGTACGGATGAGCATACACAAGACTTCAGCGAAAACGCGCGCAGTGATAGTATGATGATTGCTTCCATTAACAAGCGCACAAAAAGCGCCAAACTCGTGAGTTTAGAACGCGGAATGGGTGTTCCCGTTCTTGCGGGAGAATACGAGGGCCAGTACGATTGGCTGACACACATTTTTCGTTATGGCGGAGCTGATCTTCTACTTGAAACAGTTCGGACTTGTTTTCGGGTAGATGTTGATCGTTATGTACGAGTCAATCTTAATACTTTAATTCAAATTGTAGATAGCATTGGAGGCGTGGAAATTAGCCTCACACAAGAGGAGGCAGATTATTTCGCTGCAGTTCACGGGCACGAAGAATTAAATTGTCTCGTGCCGGGGTTAAATCATATGAACGGAACGCAAGCATTGGCTTATGCGCGCCTTCGCAAAACCGATAGTGACTGGAAGCGGGTTGAGCGCCAACGAAACGTCATTCAGCAGGTGATTTACGGCGCGAAAGGTATGAACCTCTTGGAAATCAACAGTTTTGCCGATAATGTGCTTCCCTTAATCAAGACGAACTTGACAAAGGGGGAAATTGCAGCTCTGATTTTAATTGCCCCGGACTTTGTGGGAACCACCATTGATCAGATGACCATCCCGCAGGCAGGAACCTATGGAAGCATGATCGGTATGGGTGGGCGGCATCTTTTCGCCGTTGACTTTGAGGCAAATGCAAAAATTTTGCAGGAGTTTCTTTATGCAGATGAGCTCGAAACGGATGGAGGGAGCGTATCTCTTGATTCTAATTCAAGCAGCAGCGAAATGAAGACAGTGGGGTGATGCATAGAATAGACACTTTCCCTAGCGATAAATTATCTGGAGGGAATCTGGCATGGAAACGATTTTACTAACTGGAGGGACAGGCTTTATAGGTTCTCACACGTCAGTGGAACTTTTGAGTGTTGGTGAAAATGTAATTCTCGCAGACAACCTGTCAAATAGCAGCGAACAAGTCATAAATCGAATTCAGCAGATAACCGGGCAAAAGCCGAAATTCTATTGTGTAGATGTGACAGACCGCACAGGGCTTAATCGCGTTTTTGAGGAAAACCGCATTGATGCCGTCATCCATTTTGCGGGATTGAAGGCTGTCGGGGAATCTGTTCGGAAGCCTATCCGATACTATCGCAACAATCTAGATTCAACGCTGACCTTGCTGGAGGTCATGCGGGAGCATAAGGTCGAACGCCTGATTTTCAGTTCCTCAGCTACCGTCTATGGTCAGGACTGCTCAGTTCCTTTCACTGAGAGTACTCCGACTGGCGGCTGTACGAATCCCTACGGGTGGACAAAATACATGGTAGAGCAGATCCTCCGGGATACTGCGCTGTCTGACACAACCTTGTCCATTGTGCTCCTACGCTACTTCAATCCTATTGGAGCACATGAAAGCGGCTTGATTGGAGAAAAGCCAAATGGCATTCCGAACAACCTGATGCCCTATGTTACGCAAGTGGCCGCTGGAATTAGGGAGCAGCTCGCCATCTTTGGCAATGACTATCCAACACCAGACGGAACAGGCATTCGAGATTATATCCATGTAGTGGATTTGGCCAAGGGCCATATAGCAGCACTGCGCTATGCGATGGCGCATACCGGTGTGGAGACTTTTAATCTGGGGACAGGCAAAGGCCATAGTGTTTTAGAACTGGTACATACTTTCGAAGAAGTCACTCATGTTGCCGGTCCATACAGATTTGAGGAACGTCGCCCTGGAGATTTAGCAATATGCTACGCCAGTACGGAAAAAGCAAAATGCGTTTTAGGCTGGCAAGCGGAACGTGGACTTGCAGAAATGTGCCGGGACGCTTGGCATTGGCAGAAAAATTGTATGGACGCGAAGCGGTAATTTTACTGGATTCGCTACTTGGCAAGCAGGGCTTTTGTTCCCACAAAAGCGCAAAATGCTTGTTGGGGCCGTGCCCCAAACCCTGTGAATCCGGCCAAGGGGCCGGAGCTGCGCGTTTGATTCTCAAACGCTACAATCCGTTTCACGGGCACTTTTTAGATGGTTTGACCAGAAAAAAAGAAAAGAGCGCCGCAGGCCCAGAAGACATCGCTTCGAGAACTGCGGCGCTCATGGTATATGGCTTCGTCATTTTATTTCGTCAACGTCGGGACCGCCTGTTAAAATGAAGTCAGCGTACAGTCTTGGGATGCAATTAACGGTTTTTGTCCGTCTGCTGCTGGCTCTGTTGCCTGCGCTGTTCTTCCTCTCTCTGTTCCTGCTCTTTATCCAGAACGACGGCGACGACTCTTTGTGCAATCAGATACTCCTGCATTTGCGCCCGCGCTTTGCGGTAGGCGGGATAGGCAGCTTTCTTTTGGGCCAGAACTTCGGCGTACTCCGCATTCAATTCCTTGACGCGGGGCAGCTTTTTCACACCCATCTGGTCAAAGGCATCCTTGGCCGCCCTGTGCAGCGTGATTTCTTCCCGATGTTCTTCCAGAAACTTTTTGCTGTACCCGGCCTTGCGGTAGGCCACATAAACATCGCGGGTCTTGGCATAGTTGATGATGTGTTTTTTCATTGCGGAAATTTCCTGCAAACGTGCCTCTGCTTCTTTAATGGTATCACCCAGCGCTTCAAACTCCTGCACAGCGGCATCGGCCTTAGCAGTCAGTTCATCATAGTCGCTGATTCCGTTCTCCTGCAAAAAGCAGAGCACCTGGGCCATCTGCTTCAGGTTGAATACGGAGGCCCAGCGCTGATACCCTGTGCCTTTTCCCTCCGTAATCTTCTGCTGGATGTCGATGAGCAGATTGAACTTTTTCTCATGCCGCTGATTATTGTGTGCCCTAGGCCGCTGCTGACTGCCTCGGATGGCCGCATCCAGCGCCTCCAAGGTATAATTTTCTCCCAGAGAAGAAAACCGTGCGAATCGCTGCTGCCCCGGCCCGCGAAGGCTGGGCCGTTTTCCGTCCTTGTACTCGTATCCGGCAGCCTGTAAAAGCGCAATCAGTTCCGACAGGTCTTTAGGGTGCCTAGCCATTGCTTCGTCGATAGCAGCACAAATTTTATCACGACCTGACGGCTCTTTGGAATGCTTGTATTTCTCCCGCTCGGCCTTGGGCTTCGGCGCAATAATGGACAGTCCATGCTCCAGACAAATTCGATCACTGACCCGCTGGAGGGCAAGTCCGGACAAATGAAAATCCCTGAACTTGCGGGTGCAGTCCAGGGAAGTGGAATTATAAATGATATGATTGTGGATATGTGCCCGATCCACATGGGTGCAGACAATAAAAGCATACTTGCCTTTTGTCCATCGCATCCCCAACTCATAGCCCATCCGGTTGGCCTCCTCCGGCGTGATCTCTCCCGGCTTGAACGACTGCCGAATCTGATACGCTATGACATCGTGCTTTTGCTGCCGCCCAGTGATATACTCATACTGACGTTTGGAAAAGAGAAACTCCTCGTCCGCCGTTTGGGGTGCGCAGGCGTAGCTCGTGATATATTTTCCGCCGTCCGTTTTGGCTGGATTTTCAGAATAATCCGTGCGATCTCCCAAGGTCTGCGCAATCGTCCTGCCCTTATTGATATGAAGTGCAATCAATCTCGTTGCTGCCATAGTGCTGCACCTATATCTCAGGAATGAATGAAATCATAGAGGCTGGCGCTCCACTCCCCGATGATTTCCGCCAAGAACATGGCTCCGAATTGAACGGCAGCACAGACGGCCTCGATAACTACAAGAAAAATTACATTGTTCCACTGTTGCTGCCATGCACAGAAAACACCGAGCAGGAGCATGAGAAACATATGTGGCGATGGGAGCAACATGGCTCTCCACCATACTTCCATCTGCCGGAATTGGTATGCAGAACAATTTCCTTTATCAGCTTGCAAATTTCAATTATCTGAATATCGGTGGAATGAGTTTCTGGATGTTATCGCCGGACCATTTTGTCCGGAAACAGCCGAGCTATTCTGTCCGGCAGCCGAGCTAATTTATCAAAGTAGCCGGCCTATTTTGTCCAACAGCCGAGCTAATTTGTCCTGACAGTTGGATCGCCGAGCTAAATTGTCCGACGGCGGTGTAAATTGTCGTGAACTATGCTATAATGTAGCAGGGCGGCTTGGGCTGTATCGCCCCTGGGAAAACCAAAGCGATAAACCCATAGTCGTTTGCCACAAGAATAAGCTTAAAAACAAAAGCAGAAGCCCATGTTGCCGGAAGGTGCTGGAACACCGAACCTGGCGGGCTACTGCTTTTTGACTTTCAACCTAAGTCATTATGATTGTAGCACCAGCAACGGAACTTTGCAAGGACGGGGAGATAATTTTCACAGGGACGGAGCAGGTGCCTTGCCCGATTTGTGGCGGAGAATTAAAAGTCCATGGTACGTGCAAAAGGCAGCTTGAAACCGAAGATGGTGAAAATTTATTATACCGTCTGAGGGTTATGGAATGTAAAAAGTGCGGTAGAACACACCGCGAACTACCAGCAGGGCGTATTGCTGGCTACAAGCACAAGTCCATACCCTTTCTCGTAAAAATCTCCGAAGCGAGATATTCGGAGCATCTGAGATTTGCCGAAACTAGCACATGGCGCAGGATTCGTCTGTGGATGAGCTGGTTTCTTCAGTATGCCAAAATGATACAAGAGAGTCTCATTCTGCGCGGTCTGCTTTCCAAGACAGAATACGTCGGCAAAAGCATCGCCGAGCAGACGGCCTATTTTGTCCGGCTGGTCACAAACAGCGGAAATTGGGTACAGCAATGGTCAGCACTGACAAACCAATAATGCCCGTCTATAATTGGGGCAACCTGAACGCGAAAGGAGTCGCCTCAATGGATATGAAGGACAAAAAGAAAGCAACTGACTCAGCCGAACAGAGGATGCAGTTAATTGCTCCGTTGCTTGCGCCCAATCTTGACAAAGACAGTCTTGCGCAGCTTCGTGCAGAAATCAGCAAAAGCAGCGGCGTTTCGGAAAGAACGATAATGAGATACTGCAACATTTACTTGCAGGATGGTTTTGAGGAACTCAAACCTCAAGGGCGCGGAACTTCTCAGCGCAAAATCCCACAAAACGTACTCGACGAAGCAATCCAGTTGCGTAAAGAGCAGCCGAATCGCAGCATCCCCACCATTATACAAATACTGGAAATGGAGGGAAAAGTGGAGCCGGGCTTCCTAAAGAGGACTACTCTCCAGGACGCAATGTCTCGTGAGGGATATTCATCCTCAATGATGAAAATCTACCAGGACAAAGGCTATGCCTCACAGCGATTCCAGCGTACACATCGATTCGATTTGTGGCAAGGTGACATTAAGTATGGACCGACGCTGATAATTAACGGCGTTCCGACGCCGACATATTTTTCTTGCCTGATTGACGATGCGACGCGATACATTGTCCACGGTGAATTCTATCCCAACATGGAACAGAGCATTGTGGAAGATACGTTGCACAAAGCAGTCATGGAGTATGGCGCGCCACGCCGGATCTATTTCGACAATGGCTCCCAATACCGCACCCACTGGATGAAGCGCGCCTGTGGTCTTATGGGCATCCGCCTGATTTATGCGAAGCCCAGGAACCCTCAAGGCAAGGGGAAACAGGAGCGTTTCAACCTTACGATAGATTCTTTCCTTGATGAAGTCATGCTGGAACCTCCTTCCTCGATTGAAGAGCTGAACAACAAATTTAATGTCTGGCTCGATGTATGCTACCACTCCGTTGAACACAGCGCGCTTGGTACGACTCCGGAAATTGCATTTAAGAGTGATTCTATGCCGACGCGCTTTATTGACACTGCCATACTTGCTCGTGCATTCCTCCATTGTGAAGCGCGCAAGGTGGACAAGAGCGGCTGCATTAGCTTTCAGGGCCAACGGTATGACCTGAGCGTTAAATACGCTGGCAAAACCGTGGATGTCGTATATGACCCTGTCAATACCGAAATGCTGACCATTGAGTGCAGCGGTGAGCTTCCGTTCCAGGTTCACAAAGCGGTTGTAGGTCCTCATGTAGCCGAAAGGCCGAAGAAGATTGAATTTGAATCTGTTAAAGTTGACCATTCCAGGCTTTTGTCTGCGGCAGAGAAAGCTCACAGCAAAAAGGAATCCAGCGTAAAAGGGCTATTTCCTACACCAGCGAACTTGGAAAGGACTGATCGGGATGTACGAAAGTTTCTTTGAAATGACCAAAACTCCGTTCACGCGGGGAATCCCAGTCGATATGCTCTACAGCAACAATGACAACGAGGAAATTTATAACCGCCTTGTCTATGCCGCCAAAAAGCAACTTTTTGCCATCCTGATTGGGGACGCCGGTGCCGGAAAGACCACTACGCTGCGGCATCTGTATGAAAAGCTCGACGGCCCCAGTTACGCTGTCCTTTACCTCGCTGATTCTGACCTTACACCGAGACATTTTTACAATGGATTGCTTGAGCAGCTCGGCTGTGAAACAAAATTCTACCGCGGAGACGCAAGGAAAGCTCTCCACAAACAGATTGATGTAATGCGCGGCGTGGAAAACCGGAAACTGGTAGTCATTGTTGACGAAGGCCATCTTCTGAAAAAGGATATGCTGGAAGAAATCCGTTTTCTCCTTAACTACAAGATGGATTCTGAAAATCCCCTGGCTCTCATTATCTCAGGACAGACGGAACTGTGGGACAAGCTGAAGAAACCTGCTTACAGGGCAATCCTGCACCGTGTGGATATTCAGTGCTTCCTGATGCCGTATGATTTCTCGGAGACCAAATCTTATATTGAAAAGCAGCTCGAATACTCTGGCCACAATGGGCCGGTTTTCTCGGAAGATGCAATGAAAGTTATCTTTGAATATTCTTCCGGACTTCCTCGCCTTATTAACATGGCTTGCACTCAGTCACTTATTTACGCTTACCAGAACCGGCGCGGAATTATTGACGACAAGATGGTGCAAATCGTGCTGGAAAACGAGGCGACTGTTCACTAAGGGCTTTTTCCCACAATGGAGGATAGGGCAACGCTGGGGAGCGACCTGAGCGCCTTGTGGGGTTTTGCCGGGGGCGATACCGTTTGGTGTCGCTCTTTTTTTATGCCTTGCTGCGGACGCCGACGCCAACAGCCGGACAAATTAACTCGGCTGTTTTGTGACAAATTAGCTCGACTGATTTTGGACAATTTAGTTCGGCTGTCCGTGACAAATTAGCCCGTCTATTTTCTGACAAATTAGCTCGGCGGCAACATCTGGACACCGCAGATTATTTTGCTTTCGGCAGGAATTGAA
>UMGH01042937.1_pt1 | contig 38494 bp, 30 predicted proteins | sample 1965231 | NCBI WGS metagenome assembly UMGH01 (sample SAMEA4836068, study PRJEB28245) | human gut metagenome | biome: gut microbiome; material: fecal sample | place: Denmark | collected 2008 | reverse complement strand
ATACCTGGCTACCATATATCACCCCGAATGGGGTGAGGCTGACGCGTGAAATTCCCTGATAAAACTATCAAATCTCATGCAGAACTTTTTTTGCGTTCGTATTACTTGTATACACATAGTTTGTAATACTTAATACTTATCCCTTTAGTGTGCCTCAAGCCAATTTTTGCCTTCGCCACAGTCGGCAAGTAGGGGGACACTCATGGTGTAGGCTTTTTCCATTTCTTCAATGACAATGCTTTTTACATGGTCGAACTCTGAAGGGATAACAGAGAAGTTGAGTTCATCGTGTACCTGCAAAATCATTTTAGACTGAATGCCTTCAGCTTCGAAGCGTTGCGCAATGTGTACCATGGCAATTTTAATGATGTCGGCAGCAGTGCCCTGAATAGGAGCATTCACAGCGTTTCGCTCAGCATAACCGCGCACAACTGCATTGCGCGAGGTGATGTCTGGCAAGTAGCGACGACGACCAAACTCTGTGACAATATAGCCCAACTCACGCGCACGCTCTACACTTGTGTTCATGTATTCTTTTACACGTGGGTAAGTAGTGAAATAGTTGGTAATGAGCTCTTTTGCCTCAGTACGTGACACCTCCATGCGTTCGGCAAGTCCAAAGGCAGAGATGCCGTAGATGATGCCAAAATTGGCTGTTTTAGCTTTGCGACGTTCATCGCGTGTAACTTCCTCAATAGGTTTGTGGAAGATGCGTGCAGCAGTTGCCGCGTGAATGTCTCGTCCACAACGGAAGTCGTTTACAAGATGCTCATCGGCACTGAGATGCGCCATGATGCGAAGCTCGATTTGCGAATAGTCTGCCGAGAAGAAGATACATCCTGGTTCAGGTACAAAGGCTTTGCGAATTTCACGACCATCGTCACCCCGCACGGGGATATTTTGCAAGTTGGGGTTCGACGAAGACAAACGTCCTGTAGCAGTAACCGCTTGGTTGAATGATGTGTGGATGTGTCCTGTAGCGGGATTGATAAGTTTGGGGAGTGCGTCGATGTAGGTGCTAATGAGTTTTTTGAGCGCACGGTGAGCTAAGATTTTTTCAACAATGGGATGCTTGTGCTTAATAGCTTCGAGCACTTCCTCGCCTGTAGAATATTGTCCGCTCTTTGTCTTTTTGGCTTTTTCGTTGAGTTTGAGTTCTTCAAATAGCACTTCGCCCACTTGTCGGGGTGAGGTAATGGTAAAGGGGTGACCTGCCAACTCATAGATTTCGGTTTCGAGTTGCTGCATGCGTTGTCGGAACTGTTTGCCTGTTTCGGCAAGGGCTTCGGTGTCGAGTTTCACTCCATTGCGTTCCATTTGTGCTAACACAGGCATCAAGGGCATTTCTATTTCGTGGAACACACGGGAGAGTTGGTTTTTCTCCATTTCGTGCTTGAGTGGTTCCATGAGTTGCAAGGTGATGTCTGCATCTTCGCAAGCGTAGTCGCAAATTTCAGCAGGCGCAAGGTCTGCCATGTTTTTTTGATTCTTGCCTTTGGGACCGATGAGTTCCTCGATGTGAATGGTTTTGTATTTCAAGTAAATCTCAGCCAAGTAGTCCATGTTGTGGCGCAACTCGGGTTGAACGAGGTAGTGAGCCAACATGGTGTCGAATAGGGGAGCTTTGAGATGGATGCCGTAGTTAGCCAACACGGTTAAGTCGTACTTTAGGTTTTGTCCGACTTTAAGAAGGGTGTCGTTTTCGTACACACGTTTAAATATATCCACCATACGTTGTGCCGCCTCGGTTTCACGTGGAACAGCTACGTACCAAGCTTGCCCTTTTGCTACTGAGAAGCTTAAACCCACGAGTTGGGCATTTATGGCATCAATAGATGTAGTTTCAGTGTCTAAGCAAACAGTGCTATAAGTCAATAATTCATCACAAAGATGTTTTGCATCCTCTTCTGTTTCAATGAGTTTATAATTATGTTCGCTGTCGTTTAGTGTTTTAAAACTAATTTCTTTTTCTTCTTCTTGCACAACGGGTGGCTGTGCGTCGAAGAGAGCGCCCCAACTGCTAACATTATTTTGCTTTTCGGTAGCCTCATTATCCATCTTCTTCAAAAACATGCGAAACTCTAAATTTTCGTAGATGGGGCGTAGTGCTTCCTTGTTAGCCTCAGTGGTGCGCAAAGCATCCAGATCGAGGTTGATGGGTACATCGGTTTTGATGGTGACAAGGAATTTTGAAAATTTGATTTGTTCAATATTTTCCTCCACCTTTTTCTTCATGGCACCTTTCAGTTGGTCGGTGTTTTGAAGAAGGTTGTCGATTGAGCCAAATTGCGTGATGAGTTTTACGGCAGTCTTTTCGCCAACCCCTGGGCAACCTGGTACATTGTCAGCAGTGTCGCCCATCAGTCCGAGTAGGTCAATAACTTGGTCGGTATGGCTAATGCCATATTTTTCGCACACTTCGTTAGGTCCGAGTTTTTCCATGCCTGCAGCACCATGTCCGGGACGACGCATGTAGATGTTGGGACGAACTAATTGCGCATAGTCTTTGTCGGGAGTAACCATGTGTACCTCGAGTCCTGCTTCTACCGCTTTTAAAGCAAGCGTTCCAATTACATCGTCTGCCTCATAGCCAGTTGTTTCGAGGATGGGAATGTTGTAAGCACGAATAATCTCTTTAATAATAGGTACTGCCCACTTGATGTCTTCAGGGGTAGCTTCGCGTTGCGCCTTATATGCAGGATAGGCTTCGTGACGGAATGTAGGACCTGCAGGGTCGAAGGCAATGCCTATAAAATCGGGCTTTTCAGTGGTAAGCACATCGTTGAGCGTATTGACAAAGCCATATACAGCAGAGGTGTTTTGTCCTTTAGAATTGACGCGCGGAGAGCGTATCAAGGCATAGTATGCGCGGTATATAAGCGCATACGCATCGAGCAAATAGAGGGTTTGCATAGCGTTATCTTTTTATTTTGTACACAAAAATACATAAATCCTCTCGTAAACACCCCTTTTTTCGTACTTTTGTATGCAAATTAGATGACATGGACAAATTATCCGCAATACGCCGCCCTGTTGAACAGGAATTGGCGCAATATAAAGACCTTTTTGATAACGCGCTGGCTCATGAAGATGACTTTCTGGGTCAGGCTCTTGCTTATGTGCGTCAGCGCAAAGGCAAAATGATGCGTCCCATTTTGGTGTTGCTCATGGCTAAGGAGTTGGGCGTGGTGCAAACAAACTCATTGCGTTCGGCTGTAACGCTTGAGCTTTTGCACACGGCTTCGTTGGTTCACGATGATGTGGTGGACGAAAGTGGTGAACGTCGTGGACAGCGTTCTGTAAATGCTGTGTATGATAATAAAGTTGCCGTTTTGGTGGGTGACTATTTGCTTTCTACCTCCTTGCTTCAGGCTTCGCAAACGGCTAATATTCATGTGGTTGAAATTATCTCTCGCTTAGGTGGTACGTTGTCGGAGGGTGAGGTTGCGCAGTTGGCTAACATCCGTCGCGAGGCTATCACGGAAGAGGCATATTTCCACATTATTCATAATAAAACGGCTGCTCTTTTTGCTGCGTGTGCTGAATTAGGAGCTATCTCTGCGGGTGGTGATGAGGTGTATGTGAAAAATGCACGTAAGTTTGGTGAGATTATAGGTCTCTGTTTTCAAATTCGTGATGATATTTTTGATTATTATGCTGACGCTGCCATTGGTAAGCCTACGGGTAATGATATGGCTGAGGGTAAAATTACGTTGCCTGCCATTTATGCGATTACGCATACCGACCGTGAAGATGTGCGTGAATGGGCACGTAAGGTGAAAACGGGTGAGGCTACAGCGGAAGAGATTGCACAACTTGTGGAATATACGAAGCAGAGTGGGGGTATTGAATATGCTGAGCGTCGCATGAAGAATCTTCATCAAGAGGCACTTGATTTGCTGGACGCAAATTGGCATAATGCTGCAATTAAAGCTGCTTTGAAGGATTATATTGACTATGTTGTGGAACGTACGATGTGATTGTAACTTGTTGAAAATCAAGTTCTTATAGATTTTATAAAAAATAAAAGAGGTACTCGTTTGCAGAGTACCTCTTTTATTTTTAGGGGGTATGAATTTTCGTGAATAGGGTGGGATATACCTACTTATCAAAAAGGTTTAACCTCTTCGCCCAAGATGTCGCTAACCAAGAGATTAGCCAAACGGCTTGTGCCAATGCGGAAGAGACCTTCCTTGATGTAGTCTTCGCCCAAAATTTCGCGCACTACGGTGTAGAAGTCAACAGCTTCGGCAGAGGTTTTGATGCCACCCGCAGCCTTAAAGCCGATTTTTGTGCCTGTGAGGTCGTAATATTCTTTGATGGCTGTACACATTACATAGGCAGCTTCGAGTGTTGCAGCAACGGCAATTTTACCTGTAGAAGTCTTGATAAAGTCGGCACCAGCATACATGGAAAGGATGGATGCACGCTTGATGTTTGAGGCTGACTTAAGCGCACCTGTTTCGAGGATAACCTTGAGGGGTCTATCGGCACAAGCTGCCTTGATTTCAGATATTTCGTCTGCACATGTTTCGTAGTCGCCACTGAGGAAAGTGCCTACGCTAAGTACACAGTCGCACTCGTCGGCACCATCGTGTACGGCAAGGGCTGTTTCGGTAGTTTTTATCTCAATAAAGGTTTGAGATGAGGGGAAACCGCCTACTACGCAAGCTACTTTTACACCATCAGCTTCGAGACTTTCGCTTACTATTTTAGCAAAGTTGGGGTATACGCAGATAGTGGCAAGAGGGGGAAGGTCGGGGTGTTCGTCGGCAAATTTGTTTACGTTCTCGGTAAATTGGAGGACGCTTTCTTGTGAATCGGTTTCTTTAAGCGTGGTGAGTTCAACAGTTGCCAAAAGTTGTTTGAGTACTTCGGGATTGTCGTATTTTGCACGGTTCTCAGCAACGAGGGCATGTACTTCTTTGCTTACTTGCTCATCGTCGAGATTGAGGTTGTACTTGCTGAATGCCTCTTCATATTTATTAGGCATTGCGTCGGGGCGATTGATTTTTAATTCCATAGTTTCTAATTATTCTTTTAATTTAGGGTTGTTGATGTGGCGCGTAGCATCGCGTTTTGTCTTTTTTTCAAAGCTGCGTTGCATGGCTTGGGTGAGGTTGACACCAGTTTGATTGGCAAGGCATATTAGTACCCAAAGCACGTCTGCCATCTCCTCAGAAGGGTCGTGTGTCTCGCCTGCTTTAAACGATTGATCACCATATTTTCGCGCCATTACACGTGCTAATTCGCCTACCTCTTCGGTGAGGCAAGCCATGTTGGTGAGTTCGCTAAAATAGCGTACGCCATAGGTGTGTATCCACTCGTCTACCTTTTGTTGCAGTTGAGCAAGGGTGGGCGATTGGGGTGCTTTTTCGTTGTGCATTGCGATGTTTGTGGATGTAATAGGTGTAAAAATTATTCCTTGTTTTTGGTATCCATGCAGATGGTTACGGGACCATCGTTGAGCAATTCTACCTTCATGTCGGCTCCAAATTCGCCTGTACCAATTTCTTTGCCAAGGGATTCGGTTACCTTGTTGCAGAAGTATTCGTAAAGGGGAATGGCATGGGCATGACCAGCTGCGCGAATGTAGGAAGGGCGATTGCCTTTCTTGTAGGATGCCATAAGGGTGAATTGGCTTACGACTAAAATGTTTCCGCCAATGTCTTGAATGCTGCGGTTCATGACTCCGTTTTCATCATCGAATACGCGGAGTGCAACAATCTTTTTGCAAAGCCAATCGGCGTCTTCTTGGTTATCGGCATCTTCGATGCCTAAAAGTACAAGGAAGCCTTGTTCGATTGCCGATTTAATGTTTCCGTCAATAGTTACGGAAGCGTGTTTTACGCGTTGAATTACTGCTCTCATGTTGGCAAATTTACAACTTATTTGTCGTTGGCGTGCAAGTTGTTGTATATTTTTTGTCCGCGAGCGTTTCCTAAAAGGTCTTGTAACTCACTCTGCGTAGCTTCTTTGATGCGTTTTACGCTTTTATACTCCTTTATAAGTAGTTTTTTTGTGGTAGGACCAATGCCTGGTATCGTATCAAGTTCGGAGGCTATTTGGCGTTTTGAACGCTTGTCGCGGTGAAAACTGATGGCAAAGCGGTGTACCTCATCTTGCATGTGCGTGAGGGTGCGAAAGAGTTGGCTCTCGGGTTTAATGCCTATAATAGCTGGTGGAAAACCATAGAGCATCTCGCGGGTGCGGTGACGATCGTCCTTGGCAAGTCCAGCAATGGGAATTTGTAGGTGTAATTCGTCCTCAACAACCTCACGAATCATTTCCATTTGTCCGCGTCCACCATCGGCTATAATAAGGTCGGGGAGGGGCTTCCCTTCTTCTTTTAGTCGGGTGTAACGGCGTCGAACAACCTCTTTCATTGAGGCGTAATCGTCGGGGCCTACAACGGTTTTAATGTTGTATTTGCGATATTCCTTTTTAGCAGGTTTAAGACGCTCGAATACCACACAAGCTGCTACAGCATCAGTTCCGCTAATGTTTGAGTTGTCGAAAAGTTCGATGTGTAAAGGCAGTTTGGGAAGCCCTAAATCTGTTTGAATTTCCTTCATCAAGCGTGTCTGTTTTTGCTCGGGATTGAGTTTTTCAGCTTGTTTGAGACGGTCGAACTTGTATTGTTTGACATTGAGCTTTGAGAGGTCGAGCAGCTTTTTTTTGTCGCCTTTTTGCGGAATTGTTTGCGTTACCATGTCATCGGGCAAGTCTACATGGAAGGGTACAACAATCTCTTTGGATTGGCTGGCATAGCGCTCGCGCATTTCAATAATGCCTAAAGTTAGCAGCTCCTCGTCTGTTTCATCGAGCTTTTTCTTGTATTCAAAAGTGAAGGCTTGGTTGATGCAACCGTTGGTAACATGCAGGTAATTGATAAATGCAACCTTCTCTTCGCTTTCGATGTTGAACACATCTATATTATGGAGAACGGATGAAACAACCTCGCTCTTAGCGCGATAATTTTCGATAAGATCGTATTTTACTTTAATCTCCTGAGCCTCTTCAAAACGCATTTCTTCGGCTAAAGAAGTCATCTTTTCGCGCATTTTTCGTGCAACTTCTGCTGTATTGCCTTTAAGAATTTCTTTGCATGCTTCGATGTTCTGCATGTATTCATCATGGCTTTGTTTGCCTACACAGGGGGCTTTGCAGTGGTGAATATGGTAGTCGAGACAGACGTCGTACTTTCCGCTTTCAACACCTTCTTGAGTCATTGCCGTGTGGCAAGGGCGGGGTTGATAAAGTTCGCGACAGAGCTCGAGCAAGGCATACATCGTTGGCACGTGGCTGTAAGGTCCGAAGTAAATAGCCCCCCTTTTGCCACGTTGCCTTGTTTTAAAGATACGTGGCAAATATTCGGTAGTAATGGCGATGGAAGGGTATGTTTTATCGTCCTTTAGCAATACATTATAATGTGGCTTGTAACGTTTAATAAGGTTGTTTTCGAGCAAAAGAGCATCTTCTTCGGTCTTTACAACCACGTATCGAATGTCGCGAATGTGTGTTACAAGTAAGCGTGTTTTACGCGTTTGTTGCTCCTTATTAAAGTACGAACTTACGCGTCGTTTTAGGTTTTTAGCCTTACCTACATAGATAATAGTGCCCGAATCATCGAGGTACTGATAGCACCCCGGTGTTTCGGGCAAATTGTTTACGATACCTTTTAAATAGGCTTGCAAATCGTTCATTCGTTGATGGTCAAAAGGGTTGTAATGTTCAAATCCTTTCCTAAGAATTTACGTCCTTCGAGTCCTTCCATCTGTAATTCGATGAGGAAGTTTATGTACGTTTTTTTCGGTTTAAACAGTTGAACGAGTTCGTATACGGCTTGCATAGATCCTCCTGTTGCGAGCAAATCGTCATGGATAAGCACTACATCATTCGGTTCGATAGCATCGGCGTGAATTTCGATGGTGTCGTATCCATACTCCTTTAAATAAGTAGCTTTGCGACTTTCGGCAGGAAGTTTGCCAGGTTTACGAGCCATAACAAAACCTGCACCGAGCTTTTCAGCCAAGATAGCTCCCATAACGAAGCCACGGCTTTCAATGCCCACAACTTTGGTAATGCCTTTGTCTTTGTAAATACGTACCAACTCTTGCGTCATTTCTTCGATGCAATCGTGGTTTTTGAAGAGTGTCGTGACATCTTTGAAGTGAATGCCTGGCTTCGGGAAGTCGTACACTGTTCTCAGATTGTCTAATAACAGTTTTGTATTCATAAAATCGTTGATTATTATATGCTTTATGTAGGTTTGTTTCACGTGGAACGTGAGGAACAATGCCTCTAAAAAGGCTGTTATGTGCGTTTAGCGGCGTTCTTAGAGACTTTATTTGAAGTAATGCTTCAAGTAGGCGCTCAAGGCTATAATGTTTACATAGAGCCTCTAATAAAAGCGAATGCTTTAGCCTTGTAATGTACGATGCAAATTTATCGTCCCATTAAAACGAGCAAGACACTGATGTCGCTCGGTGATACGCCAGGAATACGTCCTGCTTGTGCCAAAGTTTCAGGGTCAATAGCAGTAAGCTTTTGACGAGCTTCGGTGCTTAACTGCGTTATGCTGTTGTAGTCGAAGTGACCGCGAATTTTGATATTCTCTAATCTTTGCATCTTGTCAGCCAATGCACGCTCGCGAGCAATGTAACCATGATACTTCATTTCGATTTCAGCCGCTTCAATGGTCTCTTCCGCATCCATAGTAATTTGATGGAGGAAGTCCTTAAATTCGCTTATTTCGTCTGAGAGGTTTTGTAGAGAAATTTGCGGACGGTTGATAAGGTCGAAAAGTTTGCAACCACGTTGGAGTGGGGTCGTTCCTACGCTTTCGAGGAAAGCATTGATGTTTTGCGGTTTGATGGGGTATTGTTTGCAGAATGCGATAATTTCGTCAATCTTCTCCTTTTTAGCATGAAAGCGTTTGATGCGGTCGGGCGAAGCCAATCCGAATTTTTCAGCGTAAGGCGTGAGACGAACATCGGCATTATCTTGACGGAGCAAGATGCGATATTCAGCACGTGAGGTAAACATGCGGTAAGGTTCGTCAACACCTTTTGTGACCAAGTCGTCGATAAGAACGCCAATATAAGCTTCGTCACGATGTAAAACAAAAGGCTCGTTACCGCTACACTTCAATGCTGCATTGATGCCAGCAATTAAACCTTGTCCGGCTGCTTCCTCATAACCCGTGGTTCCGTTAACCTGTCCTGCCATAAACAATCCATCGATTTTCTTTGTTTCCAACGAATGGTGTAATTGTGTGGGGTCGAAGAAATCGTATTCGATGGCATAGCCTGGACGATAGATAACGATGTCGCGGAAGCAAGGAATGCGCTTGAGTGCTTCAATCTGTACGTCCATTGGCAGACTCGATGAAAAGCCGTTTAAGTAGAGCTCGTTGGTTTCAACACCTTCGGGTTCCAAAAACAAAGGATGATGGTCGCGATCGGGGAAGGTTACAATCTTGGTTTCGATGCTGGGGCAGTATCTGGGACCGATACTTTTAATCTGTCCGTTATAGAGTGGTGAATCTGCCAATCCCGAACGCAACATCTCGTGTACGGCAGCATTGGTGTTAACGGTCCAACAAGGAAGTTGGGGCAAGGGGCGCATCGGACTGATAAATGAAAAACGATGAAAATCGGTTTCACCTGGTTGCACCTCCATTTCGTCGAGATGAACAGAACGCTTGTCAATGCGGACTGGAGTACCTGTTTTCATTCTGTTGGAATGAATGCCCAAACGTGTGATGCTTTCGGTGAGGAATGCTGCAGCGGGCTCAGCGCAACGTCCACCCGCTACTTGCTTGCGACCAATGTGCATCAAGCCACGCAGAAAAGTTCCTGCAGTAATGACTACGGCACGGGCTAACAAGGTGGCGCCCCAAATGGTACGAACACCAGTAACTTGTCCGTCCTCGGTAAGAATCTCGGTTGCTTCGTCTTGCCAGATGTTTAGGTTGGGGGTGTTTTCAAGGCGAAGCCTCCATTCTGTAATAAAACGTGCTCGGTCGCATTGCGCACGCGGACTCCACATGGCAGGTCCCTTTGAGCGGTTGAGCATGCGAAACTGAATGGATGTGGCATCCGTCACTTCGCCCATCATTCCGCCAAGCGCATCAATTTCGCGTACAATCTGACCTTTGGCAATACCACCTACGGCAGGGTTGCAACTCATTTGCGCTATTTTGTTCATGTCCATTGTCACCAAGCAGGTTTTGGCTCCCATGCGAGCAGCAGCACTTGCCGCTTCGCAACCAGCATGACCTGCACCAATGACAACTACATCATAATGAAAGATAGTTTCCATACGTAGTTATGATCAATTTTCCGCAAAATTACAAGTTTTTCTTGATTTATCAACTTCCCCTATTTGTTGGATTTCAAAAAAAACTTACCTTTGTCAGTTTAACCAATATGGAAGAATATATGGAATACCTGGTCCATTACGTGTGGAAGCATCGCATTTATGGTGCTTCGTCCCTTGTTACCTCCGACGGACAAACGGTGGAGGTAATAGACCCTGGTGTGCATAACATGCTCAATGCGGGGCCCGACTTTTTTAATGCTAAGATAAAACTGAATGGTATGTTATGGGCGGGCAATGTGGAGATACACGAACAGGCGTCAGACTGGTATGCCCACCATCACGAAATAGATGCAGCTTATAACAACGTGATACTCCATGTGGTGACTAACATCAACATGGAGGTATGTACTGCCGATGGAAAAACATTACCTCAGTTGCAACTTACGGTGCCATCAGACTTGAAGGCACATTATCAAGAATTGCTGAACGAAGAAACTTATCCGCCTTGTTATCGCATTATCCCCAATATTTCCCAACTCACGGTGCATGCGTGGATGAGTCGCCTCACAGTGGAACGTTTGGAAGAAAAGACGCAGCGAGTGCAAGGCTATTTGCAGCAAACAGGTGGCGATTGGGAACATGCTTTCTTTATGACCCTTGCGCGTAACTTTGGTTTTGGTACGAATGCGCAGGCGTTTGAACAATGGGCTGCTACCATCAATCCGCAGCACATAGGTAAGCATCGCGATGATGTGTTTCAGGTTGAAGCTTTCTTTATGGGACAAGCAGGATTGCTCAACGACAATTTAGTGAAACCTGAACGCCGCGACAGTTATTACATGCGTCTGAAAAGTGAGTATGCCTTTTTGCAACACAAGTTTGGTGTGCAACCTATTGATGCGATGGTGTGGAAGTTTGGCAGATTGCGTCCGCAAAACTTCCCGCATGTGCGTCTTTCGCAACTGGCACGTCTTTACGCAGAACATCGTGCCGACTTTTCGCATTTGCTCGAAGCTCAATCCATCGAAGAGTTGCATCGGTTGTTCAGAGTAGGGGTGACAACCTATTGGCGCACGCATTATGCCTTTGGCGAGGAAAGCAAGGAAAGCGAAAAGACCTTGCAAACGGCTTCGCTCAATTTGCTAATCATTAACACAGCTTCGCCCTTATATTTTGCTTATGGTAGGCAACGTATGGATGAGAATTTGGCTGAACGTGCTTTTGAACTTTTAGAAAAATTGCCAGCTGAACGTAACTACATTACTCGTTGTTGGGAACGGGCTGGTTTGCATGTGCAGCACGCCGCCGACAGTCAAGCTCTTATTCAACTTCGTCGTAATTATTGTGACCGAAAGGACTGTCTGCGTTGTCGCTTTGGAGCAGAATATTTGAGAGGAGAGGGATAGGCATAGAAACGTTCGAAGAAAATCGATTTTAAAAATAAAAAAAGAGAAACAATGAATTACATATATGAACTCGCGTTTAAGGTGCGCGATTATGAGTGCGATCTTCAAGGCATTGTGAATAATGCTAACTATCAACATTACACGGAACACACCCGTCATGAGTTTTTGAATGCGCATGGTGTAAGTTTTGCTCAACTCCATGCGCGTGGCATAGATGCTGTTGTGTCGGGTATGCAACTTCGTTTTAAAACTCCGCTGCGTAGTGGTGATGAGTTTGTGTCGAAACTTGCTCTACGCAAGGAAGGCATTAAGTATGTTTTTGTGCAAGACATTTATCGTTTGCCCGATATGCGTGTTGTGTTCAAGTCAACCGTTGAAACTGTTTGTTTGATTAACGGCAAACTGAGCGACTGCGATGAACTCAATCAGATCTTTTTTAACGATGCTCAATAGTGCAATTTTGTAGTGCCTTTTCATCCATTACAAGATTGTTGAGAAACCTATACCTATAATATGCAACGCACTCCCGAAGAAAACGACGAAATACTTTCCACCCTTATGCTCAGTCGTTGGCAAGGTCTTACCCAATCGCAAGCCTTAGCCTTGATTGATTACTATGGCTCGGCACGAGCTGCCGTGGCTGACACACATCCAGCCAATTCAACTTGGGCTACGTTGCGAGCCGACCGCTATGCTATGCAAACGGCACGTGACGCAGCATTGCGCGAAATGGACTTTTGCGATGAACATCACATACGCGTTCTTCCATGTACCAGTTCTGACTATCCCTTGCTGTTACAATCGTCTGAAGTGATTGATCGTCCGCTTCAACTATTTAGCTGTGGTTGTGCCTCTCTTAACCGACGTCACATTATTAGCGTAGTGGGTACTCGAAATATATCAGAATATGGTAAACAAGTGTGCGAAAAGTTGATGTCAGAACTTGCTAAAAAGATACCAGACTTATTGGTAATCAGTGGTTTAGCTTATGGGGTGGATATTCATGCGCATCGTGCTTGCTTGGTAAATAATATTGACACAGCGGCAGTGTTAGCCCATGGTCTTGACCGTATTTATCCAAGGAATCATCGTGCAACGGCCGAACAGATGGTGCTTCATGGGGCTTTGCTTACAGAATATTTTTCGGGTACGGTGCCTGACAAGGGAAACTTTGTACGTCGCAATCGTATTGTAGCAGGTATGTCATCGGCTACATTGGTTGTGGAGAGTGCCGAACAGGGTGGTTCACTCATTACAGCTCGCATAGCCGATAGTTATAATCGCGATGTGTTGGCTGTGCCAGGTCGTATAACCGATACAACAGCCGTAGGGTGTAATAATCTGATACGACGGAATGTTGCCCAACTCGTAACTTCGGCAGATGATATATTGGATGCCCTTAATTGGAAAGCAGAAGCTAATGTTCCACAAGAACGGCAACTTTTCCCAGAATTTAGTGTAGAGCAAGAAAAAGTGCTCGGTGCATTGCGTGGAGCAGATGACATGAGTATAGATCAGTTATCGCAAGCCTTGCAAATGTCCTTGTCACAACTAACCGACATACTTTTTGATCTTGAAGATAAAGATGCCGTAAAGCGTATGCCAGGCAATCGGTATAGGGTGAGGGGATAATAAGTTGCTATGCTGAAAAAACCGTTTCATTAGTTGGTAAGTATAAGTAGGTATTCAAAATTATTTTATAATGTAACAGAATTTATATTGAATACTTACCTACTTATTGGCTACTTTGAATTGAAAATCAGCGTTTAGTTTGCCAATTTCCCCTTTTATCCGTAATTTTGCAACGTGGAAATGTGCCCTTATGCCTTTTCTGCTCCAAAAGATGGCGGTTTGCAATGCAAAAGAATTCAAGCCTTGCAAACCGCTCTTGTATATACACCAATAACACCACAATCGATTTTGAAGACATTTGAAGAGTTAGGCGTTTCGGCTGAAATACGCCGCGCCATCAGCGAGATGGGATACGAACACCCCATGCCTGTACAAGAAGAAGTGATACCCTACCTTCTGGGTGTAGGAAATGATGTCATTGCGTTGGCACAAACGGGTACAGGTAAAACGGCGGCGTTTGGTTTGCCCGTGTTGCAAAAAGTCAATCCCAAAGACCGCCGCACGCAAGCCGTCATACTGAGTCCCACACGCGAACTCTGTCTGCAAATAGCTGGCGACCTTAAAGAATATTCGCGTTACATTGACGACCTCCATGTGTTAGCTGTGTATGGTGGTTCGAGCATAGAAAGTCAAATCCGTACCCTTCGTAAGGGTGCACAGGTTATTGTTGCTACTCCAGGTCGACTCATTGACCTTATGAATAGAGGTGTGGCAAAACTTGATGCTGTGGAGAACGTGGTGCTTGACGAAGCCGACGAAATGCTTAACATGGGATTTACGGAGAGCATCAATGAGATTTTAGCAGGTGTGCCTACTGAGCGCAACACATTGCTTTTCTCTGCCACAATGGGCAAGGAAATTGAACGCATTGCCAAAAGCTACTTGCACGACTATAAGGAAATTGTGGTAGGTTCGCGTAACGAAGGTGCTGAGAACGTTAATCACATCTACTATCTTGTACAGGCTAAAGATAAATATGCTGCGTTGAAGCGTGTGGTAGACTATTATCCACGCATTTACGGCATTATCTTCTGTCGTACCCGTATGGAAACACAGGAGGTTGCCGACCATTTAATTCGCGATGGATATAATGCTGAGGCTTTGCATGGTGACCTTTCGCAAGCCCAACGCGACTTAACTATGCAGAAGTTCCGTCAGCACCATACGCAGTTGCTCGTAGCTACCGATGTAGCAGCGCGTGGACTTGATGTGGAGGACCTTACGCATGTTATAAATTATGGTCTGCCCGATGATGTAGAAAATTATACGCACCGTTCAGGACGTACAGGACGTGCTGGTAAGCGTGGCACAAGTATCTCAATTATTCACTTGCGTGAAAAGGGGAAGGTACGCATTATTGAAAAGGTGATTGGTAAGAAGTTTGAGGTTGGCACATTGCCCGAACCACAAGAAATTTGTACCAAGCAACTCTATAAGGTAATGGACGAGTTGGAACGTATCGAAGTAAACGAAACTGAAATTGCTCCCTTCTTGCCTGAGATCTTCCGTAAGTTAGAATGGCTTAATAAAGAGGATTTGATAAAGCGCATCGTAAGTCGTGAGTTTGGACATTTCTTGCGTTACTATGCGAATGCTCCCGTTATTGAGCAACCTACAGATCGTGGACGTTCAGAAGGAAATGAAGGTGGAAAAAGCCGTCGTGACCGTCGTAAGGGTGGGGCAGAAGGCAACCACCAAGCAGAAGAGGGCTATACCCGTTTGTTTATAAACTTGGGTAAGCGCGACAATTTCTATGCTCGCGAAATCATCAATTTGGTGAATCGCCATGTACGTGGGGCAAAGGTTGAAATTGGTCGTATTGATTTAACGAATAATTGTTCGTTCTTTGAAGTTCCTTCAGAGCATGCTGAATTGGTACTTAGCAAGATGAAGCGTGTAAAGGTGGGCGATCGCAAAGTGGTGGTAGATACTGCAGAGCGTTCAGACGATGCTCCTCGTGAAGGTAGTCGTGGTCAGCGCAAGGGTGGTCGTAACGATCGTAAAGAAGGGGGTCGTGCTGACCATAAGGAGTCTTCACGTCGTGGCACCCGTCGCACCTATGCCGAAGCTGCCGATCCACGCGAAATGCGTCAGCAATGGAAAGCTGAAAAGAAACAGAAACGCAATAAGAATAAGCAAAAGGAGTACGAACCTGCTAAGAAAAAAATTACCAAGGACGATTGGAAACAATTCTTTGAGTAATAAGTAGGTAATCAAATAGTTCAAAAAACTAAATTAAAACACCTACTTAAGGTAATTTCCTTTTTTGCTCAAAAAACATTTGTGTACCCTAAATAAAAAAGCAAAAAACAATGAGAAAAATATTGTTCTTATTACTTACAATCTCTGTTGCAGCTCATGCGCAAAACCTCCACTTAAAGTTTGGTGGTGGCTTTTCTTCGCATTATGGGCAAGCACAAGTTGTGGGTGCCTTTAAGCTTGGATTAGGCTACGAAGTGGAACTAAACCAGCATTGGAGTTTTACCCCAAGCATTGAGGTGTATGGCAAAGGCTGGAAAGATCCGAACGAAACCGTATTTGTGTTCGACCGCGAGGGTAACCAAATGTTCAACGAAGAAACAGGCGAACCTTTGTTAGGAATTAAAAATCGTTCAGCTACCCAAAACTATATTGAGATGCCTTTGCTCTTTAGTTATTATTGGCGCTTAGGCGAGAGCCGATACATCGTGATGAGTGCTGGTCCTTATGTGGCTTATGGGGTGGGTGGCAAGCAAAAAACGAAAGGCGACACTGAACAAAGTGGTGTAGAACGTTATTTTTATGAGAACAAAACCTTTGACGAACCAGGTACACATCGTTTTGATTATGGTGTGCAAACCTTTGTGGGATACCAATTCCCATCAAGCGTAACCGTTGGTGTTGAGGCTGATTGGGGTATTGGAAAATTCAATGCTACAGGCTCGCGTAATGTGTCGGCTTTGGTGTCGTTGGGTTATAAATTTTAAAGAACTCGCTGCATAATACCTAATTTTAGGTATTGCCAAGGCTTGTAAAAGCCCGTACCTTTGCATCGAGTTAAGTAGAATACTAAGATTGTTATGTTCTTGTCCTAAAATGAGGCTGTGCAGGAGTGCACAGCCTCGTTTGTTTGGGTACATTTCCGCGAGTTACGCTGCGGTTCGGAAGTGAAAATGAAAGTTTTTTCCACTTTCATTTTGCACTTCTCTCACCTTGCAGTAACTTTCTATCGCAAGTTACGCTGCGGTTCGGAAGTGAAAATGAAAGTTTTTTCCACTTTCATTTTGCACTTCTCTCACCTTGCAGTAACTTTGCACCCAAATATATAGGTATTAGTAATTTATTGTATGCAAGACATTCGTAACATTGCCATCATTGCCCACGTAGACCACGGTAAAACAACCCTCGTGGACAAGATGCTCCTCGCCGGACACCTGTTCCGCAAAAACCAAAATGCCGGCGAACTTATCCTCGACAACAACGATCTCGAACGTGAGCGCGGTATAACCATCCTTTCTAAAAACGTGTCTATTCGATACAAGGACACAAAAATCAACATCATCGACACTCCGGGTCACTCTGACTTTGGTGGCGAGGTGGAGCGTGTGCTCAATATGGCAGATGGCTGCATTCTGCTTGTCGATGCCTTCGAAGGTCCGATGCCACAGACACGTTTTGTCTTGCAAAAGGCTTTGCAAATTGGTTTGAAGCCCATCGTAGTAGTTAATAAGGTGGATAAACCTAACTGTCGCCCTGAAGAGGTGTACGAAATGGTGTTCGACCTTATGTGTGATCTCGATGCTACTGAGGACCAACTCGACTTCCCCGTAGTGTATGGTTCTGCAAAGAATGGTTGGATGAGCGAAGACTACAAAACGCCTACCGACAACATTAACTACTTGCTCGACAAAATCCTCGAGGTAATTCCTGCTCCTACACAGTTAGAGGGTACTCCTCAGATGCTTATCACTTCACTCGACTACTCAAACTATACTGGTCGTATTGCAGTGGGTCGTGTTCATCGTGGCACCATTCGTGAAGGTATGAAGTGTACGATTGCTCACCGCGATGGCACACTCGAGAAAACACAAATTAAGGAGGTTCATACCTTTGAGGGTATGGGTCGTCAGCGCACTGATGCTGTGAGCTCTGGTGACATTTGTGCTGTAGTTGGTTTGGAGAATTTTGAAATTGGCGATACTATCTGCGATTTCGAAAATCCCGAACCCCTGCCTACAATTGCTATTGACGAACCTACCATGTCGATGCTCTTTGCCATCAATGACTCTCCCTTCTTTGGTAAGGAAGGTAAGTTCTGTACTTCACGTCACATTAACGATCGCCTCGAAAAAGAACTTGAAAAAGACCTTGCTTTGCGCGTAAAGCGTAACGAAACAGGTGACTCTTGGATTGTTAGCGGACGTGGCGTGCTCCATCTTTCAGTGCTTATCGAGACGATGCGTCGCGAAGGTTATGAATTGCAGGTAGGTCAGCCCCAGGTAATCTATAAAGAGATTGACGGTGAAAAGTGCGAGCCTATTGAAGAACTTACTATTAACGTACCCGAGGAGTTTGCTTCGAAGATGATTGATATGGTAACGCGTCGTAAGGGCGAAATGACTTCTATGCTTAACATGGGCGACCGTGTAGACATCGAATTCAATATTCCTTCGCGTGGCATCATCGGTCTTCGTACCAATGTGCTTACAGCCTCACAGGGTGAAGCCATCATGGCACACCGTTTCAAAGAATATCAACCATTTAAGGGTGAAATCCAACGCCGTTCAAATGGTTCAATGATATCGCTCGAAAGTGGAACTGCATTTGCTTACGCCATCGACCACTTGCAAGATCGTGGTCGCTTCTTTATCAATCCACAAGATGAGGTTTATGCCGGACAGGTTGTGGGTGAACACGTACACGAAAATGACCTTGTTGTAAACGTAACCAAAGCCAAGCAGCTCACCAATATGCGTGCTTCGGGTGCCGACGACAAGGCACGTATTATTCCTCCCATTGTATTCTCGCTCGAGGAAGCTTTGGAGTATATCAAAGAAGACGAGTACGTGGAAGTTACGCCTAAGTCAATGCGTATGCGTAAAATCATTCTCGACCACTTAGCACGTAAGCGTGCAGGTCGCGATTGATGAAAATGCATGTTTAAAGGGAGTCTATTTTTAAAGCAATTTGTAGGTATGCATCTTCCTACAAATTGTTTTTTAGAGTAACCCTCATTTAATTTTTAAAAAGAAGACATAACTCATACATGGAAAAGACATTTAATCGCACTCTTGTCACTGCAGCTCTGCCCTATGCCAACGGTGGTGTACACATTGGCCACTTGGCTGGCGTATATGTGCCTGCCGATATCTATGTGCGTTATCTCCGCCTCAAAAAGCGCGATGTGCTCTTTGTTTGTGGCTCAGACGAGCATGGCGTGCCCGTAACTATTCGTGCACGTAAGGAAGGATGCACACCGCAGCAAGTGGTCGATCGTTATAATAAGGTTATTAAAGACTCGTTCGAGGGCTTTGGCATCTCGTTCGACATTTTTGGTCGTACCACATCAGAGGTTCACAAGCAAACCGCTTCCGACTTTTTCCGCAAGCTCTATGATAAGGGCGAATTTGTGGAACAAGAAAGCGAACAATACTATGATGAGGAAGCACACACCTTCCTTGCCGACCGTTACATTACAGGCGAATGCCCCCACTGCCATGCAGAAGGTGCTTATGGCGACCAATGCGAAAAGTGTGGTACAGCTCTTTCGCCTACAGAACTCATCAATCCCCGTTCAACTGTGAGCGGCTCAAAGCCTGTGTTGCGTAAAACCAAGCACTGGTATTTACCCCTTGACAAACACCAACAATGGCTTGAACCTTGGATTACTGAGGAGCACAAAGAATGGCGTTCAAACGTAATGGGTCAGTGCAAGAGTTGGTTCGATATGGGTCTTAAGCCTCGTGCTGTAAGTCGCGACTTGGATTGGGGTATTCCTGTTCCTGTTGAAGGTGCCGAAGGTAAGGTGCTTTACGTATGGTTCGATGCTCCCATTGGTTACATTAGCAATACCAAAGAATTGTTGCCCAACGATTGGGAAAAATGGTGGAAGAGCGACGATACACGCCTCATTCACTTCATTGGTAAGGATAACATTGTGTTCCACTGCATTGTTTTCCCTGCCATGCTCAAGGCTGAAGGCTCATACATTCTTCCCGATAACGTGCCTGCAAACGAGTTCTTGAATCTTGAGGACGATAAAATCTCTACATCACGTAATTGGGCAGTGTGGCTCGACGAATATCTTGTGGACTTCCCAGGCAAGCAAGACGTGCTTCGCTACGTGCTTACAGCCAATGCTCCTGAGACCAAGGATAACAACTTTACTTGGAAGGACTTCCAAGCACGCAATAACAATGAACTCGTAGCCGTATATGGCAACTTTGTGAATCGTGCTCTCCAACTCACTAAGAAGTATTACGATGGTGTAGTGCCCGCTGCTGGCGAACTTACCGACTATGACCGTCAAACCATCGAAGAGTTCCAAGGTGTAAAGGCAGAAGTGGAGCGTCTCATTGAGAACTTTCGTTTCCGCGATGCACAGAAAGAAGCCATGAACCTTGCTCGTATTGGTAACAAGTATTTGGCAGATTCTGAGCCTTGGAAGGTTGTAAAAACTGATCCTGAGCGTGTAAAGACCATTCTTAATCTTTCACTCCAGCTTGTTGCAAACTTGGCAATAGCCTTTGAGCCGTTCCTTCCCTTCTCAAGTGAAAAACTCCGTGGTATGCTCCACATTGAAGAGGCACAATGGGATCGTTTAGGTGCTATCGACCTTTTGCCTGCTGGTCATGTGCTTGGTGAGCCCACACTCCTCTTCGAGAAGATTGAAGACAGCGTGGTTGATGCACAAGTACAGAAGTTGCTCGATACTAAAAAGGCAAACGAAGCAGCAGCTTTTAAGCCTGCCGACATCAAGGAAAACGTATCGTTCGAGGATTTCGAAAAGCTCGATATTCGTGTAGGTCACATCAAGGATTGCCAAAAGGTGAAGAAGTCAAAGAAACTTTTGCAGTTCACCATTGACGATGGTACAGGTACCGACCGCACAATTCTTAGCGGCATTGCTGCATACTATGAGCCCGAACAACTCATTGGTAAGGACGTACTTTTTGTAGCCAACTTTGCACCTCGCAAGATGATGGGCATCGAGAGCCAAGGCATGATTCTCTCAGCTGTCAACTTTGATGGTTCGCTCAACGTAACCTCTGTGCTTGGCAACGTCAAGCCTGGTAGTCAGGTGGGATAAACTCGCTTAACTTTCAGGGGTGTGTCAGGAAATAGAGAGTGCTCCGTTTCTTGACACATCCCTTTATTTTTATTTTATATTTTACAAAACAACATGTTCAACACAAACAAACAGAAGCAGGTGGTAACTTTCCACCATTTCAACCGCAAGGGTTGGAGCCTATTTGGCTGTTTGCATCGCGAAGTGCGCATTGGTGTGCTTGGTGTAGCAACATTGATGTGTGCTACTCCTCGCCTTATGGCCACAAATAGTGGCATGATGCTTGTGCCCGATGGTAGTGCAGTCAAGTCCGACACCCTTTCGTTGAGTGGTGCTGAAGTATCAGCTACTCGTGCACCATTAGCAGCCGATGTGGCAGCCCGTCAGGTGCAGACGCTTACGCACGATGACCTTGCTGCGGCAGGTGTGCGCACAGTTAATGACGTTCTCAAACTCTCAGCAGGTGTAGATGTCCGGCAACGCGGAGGGTTTGGTATTCAAACGGACATCAGCATCAATGGTGGAACGCACGATCAAATAGCTATTCTCATTAACGGTGTTCCCATTGTAAATCCACAGACAGGCCATAATGCGGCCGATTTTCCTTTAAATATTTCAGATATAGAGCGCATCGAGATTCTCGAGGGTGCAGCATCCCGTGTAATGGGTAGTCAAGCCTTTAGCGGAGCCATCAATGTTGTAACCCGTGGTGGAGCCAATGCCTCGCCTATAGAGCTTATGCTTGAAGGTGGTTCGTATGGTACAGTACGCAGCGAAGCACGCACGGCATGGCAGTGGGGCAACAATTGGAGTGCTTCAGCCAGCGGTAGCTATCAGCGCAGTGATGGAGCCGTTAAGAATGGTGCTTTTAAGGGCGGAAAAGGCTTTGCTCAATTGGGTTACGATAGTCAGGATTTTCGTTTTGATATGCAACTTGGTGCCACAGCTAACGATTTTGGTGCCAATACCTTCTATTCGGCAGCCTATCCCAACCAATGGGAAGCTACACGTCGTTATCTTCTTTCAATGCGTGCCGAAACCAAAGGTCGTGTACACATTGTGCCCCAAGTGTCGTGGTTGCGCAGTCTCGACCATTTTCAACTAATTCGTAACAGTGCTACTGGCGAGAACTTTCATCGAGGCGATGTTTATACAGCAGCTGTAAATGCGTGGACTCAATGGAAGTTGGGACGTACTGCCGTTGGGGCAGAATTGCGTCAAGAAGATATTTATAGCACAAACTTAGGACGTGCCTTGCAGCCCGATCAGTATGTGGGCATTCCTCATCACGAAGGGCTTTATTATAAAAAGAAGGACGACCGAACGAATATATCTTATTTTGTCGAACACAACATTGTGTTGAACAACTTTACGCTTTCGGCAGGTGTAATGGCAGAGCGTAACAATGCCATCGACCGCAAGTTCCGTTTCTATCCAGGGGTAGACCTTAGCTATCGTCCTACGCATCAATGGCGACTTTATGCCTCATGGAACAAATCGTTGCGTCTTCCTTCTTTTACTGATTTATGGTATAAGAGTCCTACGCAAGAGGGTAACGTCGGTCTTCGTCCTGAAGAGTGTTCAGCCTTTCGCATTGGTGCCGATTTCTTGCACCCCATCATCAGTTTGCGTTTAAAGGCACACTATCAGCGTGGAACCCACATGATAGATTGGGTTATGCGTACCGCTGACGATATTTATCACGCCACATCCTTCTCGCTCGACAATTTTGGTGCAGGACTCGATGCACGTCTCAATTTGCAGCAATGGTGGGGCAAGCGTCAGCCTTTCGAGCAGTTTGTTGTGTCGTATGCATGGCTTAATCAGCACCGTCGCGCAGGCGAAGACTACTTTAAGTCGAACTATGCCATGGAGTATTTGCGTCATAAGTTTACCGCGCGTTTACGTCATCGCATCGTGTCGCACCTATCAGCAGAATGGAGCTTACGCGTGCAGCAGCGCGAGGGAGCTTATCTCGTTTACGAGAATTTGCAACCTACCGCACACTTAGCGCCTTATGGTACACATGCTCTGCTTGATTGCAAATTGCAGTGGACGCAACCCTCTTACACACTTTTTGTTGAAGGTACTAACCTGACCAATCATCCCTACTACGATTTAGGCAATGTGCGTCAGCCAGGTTTCCTTGTCATGGCAGGAGCCACTTTCCGTTTGCCGCGTTAATGGCGATAATCTAATTTTTGTCAGAAAAGGTTAGACAACTTCATTCTTTCACCCGCTAAGGTCTGTGTTCCAACTCACACAAGCTTTAGCGGGTTACTTTTTAAAAACCTTCTTCGTTTTTCCAGATTTACGTTGACACAATCTTTGTGTAAATCATTTTTTATCCATTAAAACCATTATTACTGATAAAAAATGCGTATTTTTGCAAGCTAAAGTAATGTGAAATGTACTATATCTCAACGATATTATTATGTCAGTCGAAATAAAGAAAGTAACAAGCAAATCGGACCTTAAGCGTTTTATTCGCTTTAACTACGAGTTCTACAAAAATAATCCTTACTCTGTGCCCGACCTCTACGATGATATGCTCAACACCTTCTCACCGAAGAAGAATGCAGCATTTGAGTTTTGTGAGGCCGACTACTTTTTGGCATATCGTGACGGAAAAATTGTAGGTCGTGTGGCAGCCATTATCAATAGCCGAGCCAACGAAACGTGGAACCGCAAGACCGTTCGTTTTGGTTGGATTGACTTTATTGATGACATGGAGGTGAGTACAGCACTCATTGACACTGTGAAGCAATGGGGTAAGGAACGTGGTATGAACGAGATTGAAGGTCCACTGGGCTTTACCGATATGGATGCCGAAGGTATGCTCGTCGAAGGCTTCGACCAACTTTCAACCATGGCAACCATCTACAATTATCCCTACTATCCCGAACACATGCAAAAGTTGGGAATGAAGAAAAGTGCCGATTGGGTGGAGATGAAAATCTATATTCCCGAAGCCATTCCCGAAAAACATAAACGCATCTCTCAAATTATTGCTACACGTTACAATCTGCATGTGCGCAAGCTCAAAAGCAAGAGCGAAGTGCGTAAGTCGGGTGTGGCACACGAGATATTCCGTTTAATCAACGATGCTTACACGCCACTCTTTGGTTATTCGCGTATGACCGAACGGCAGATTGACCAATATGTAAACATGTATGTACCTGTGCTCGATTTGCGCATGGTGAGCATTGTTGAAAACGAGCAAAACGAAATTGTAGCAGTGGGCATTTCCATGTCTTCGTTGTCGCGTGCTTTACAAAAGGCAAAGGGCAAATTGTTACCCTTTGGTTGGTGGCATCTGCTCAAGGCCCTTATGCTGAAGCGTCCTAAGGTGCTCGACCTCTTGCTCGTGGCTGTACGTCCCGACTATCAAGGCAAGGGTGTAAATGCGTTGCTATTTACCGACCTTATTCCTGTTTATCAAAAACTTGGTTATGAATATGCCGAAAGTAATCCTGAACTCGAACTGAACGATAAGGTGCAAAACCAATGGCAATATTTCAAAACCGAGCAACACAAGCGCCGCCGTTGTTTTAAGGCGGATATTTAAACCTCACACATATAGATATCATGACCACAGAAAAAGACACTTCAGCGCAAGCTGTTGAGGCTCAAGCTGTAGTATACGACGAAAGCAAAATACGCCATCTTGAGGATACAGAACACATCCGCACTCGTCCAGGTATGTACATTGGTCGATTGGGCGACGGCTCGCATGCCGAGGATGGTATATATGTGTTGCTCAAAGAAAGCATCGATAATAGTATCGATGAGTTTAACGAGGGATTTGGTAAACGCATTGAGGTAAATATTCACGATAACCTTACAGCCGAAATTCGCGACTATGGACGCGGAATTCCTCTTGGTGCATTGGTTGACGCTGTTTCAAAACTTAACACAGGTGGTAAGTATGATACTGCAGTGTTCACAGCCTCGGTTGGTATGAACGGTGTAGGTCTTAAAGCGGTGAATGCCTTGTCAAGTCGTTTTATTGCACGCAGTGTGCGCGATGGTAAAATGCACGAGGCTATTTTTGAAAAAGGTGTGTTGGTAGGCGATGAAGAAGGTGCAAGCGAAGAGGAAAATGGCACCTACATCTATTTTGAGCCCGATAAAACCCTTTTCCAAAATTATCGTTTCCATGGTGAGTTTGTTGAAAATATGCTTCGCAACTACACCTACCTCAATACGGGGTTAGCCATATTCTATAATGGGCGACGCATTTTAAGCCGAAACGGATTAGAGGACTTGCTCAACGATAATATGACAGCACCTGGGCTTTATCCCATAGTGCATCTCACGGGTCCGAGCATCGACATAGCTTTTACACATACCTCACAATATGGCGAGGAATATTACTCATTTGTGAATGGTCAGCATACCACGCAAGGGGGTACACACCAAAGCGCCTTCAAAGAGCACATTGCCAAAGCTATAAAAGAATATTTTGGCAAGAACTACGATGTGCAAGATGTGCGCAATGGATTGGTAGGTGCTATTGCCATACGTGTGATAGAACCCCTCTTTGAGAGTCAAACCAAAATTAAGCTCGGTTCGCTCACCATGGCTCCCGATAAAGATTCTAATGGTAATCCCTTCCCGCTCTCGGGTGTCAGTGTCAATAAGTTTATAGGCGACTTCATCAAAGAAAACGTCGATAATTATTTGCACATGCATACCGATGTGGCAGAGGTCATTAAACAAAAAATAGAGGAAAGCGAAAAAGAGCGCAAAGCTATTGCAGGTGTTACCAAGTTGGCACGCGAGCGTGCTAAGAAAGCCAATTTGCACAACCGCAAATTGCGTGATTGTCGCATACACTTGAACGACCCAGCTCCTAAGGCAAAGAAAAAACAAGATGAGGAGCAAGAAGACCCACGCTTCGATTCATCAATCTTTATCACAGAGGGTGACTCAGCCAGTGGTTCAATCACCAAAACACGCAATGCGCAAACACAAGCCGTGTTCTCGCTCCGTGGTAAGCCCTTAAATTGTTTTGGTTTAACCAAAAAGGTTGTTTACGAAAACGAAGAGTTCAATCTTTTGCAGGCAGCACTCAATATTGAAGACGGATTGGATGGCTTGCGCTATAACAAGGTTATCGTAGCTACTGATGCCGATGTCGATGGCATGCACATTCGTTTGCTCATCATAACCTTCTTCTTGCAATTCTTCCCCGACCTCATAAAAAAAGGACACGTTTATATATTGCAAACCCCTCTGTTCCGTGTACGCAATAAAAAGAAAAAGGTGCGTGGTGCAGCCAAGCCCAAAACCGTGAGCGACACCAGTGCAGGAGCTGCTATCTTGAAGAAAACACAATCCAGCGACCGCTCAGAATACGAAACCATCTATTGTTATACAGACGAAGAACGTTTGGCGGCTATAGAAAAATTGAGTCCAAATCCAGAAATCACACGATTTAAAGGTTTGGGAGAGATCGACCCAGAAGAGTTTAAAAACTTTATTGGTCCCGACATGCGACTCGACCCTGTTACGCTACACAAAAGCGACAATGTGAGCAAGTTGTTGGAGTATTACATGGGCAAAAACACCATGGAACGTCAAGGCTTCATCATAGACAACTTGGTGGTTGAAGAGGATTTAGCAGAGGAAAATACTGAAGAAATATGAAAATAGCCATCTTCCCAGGTTCATTCGATCCTTTTACGGTGGGGCATGCCAGCATCGTAGAGCGCGGACTTCCTATGTTCGATCGTATTGTGATTGGTGTAGGTGTTAACGATAAAAAGCGTTCGTTCTATACTCCCGAACAGCGTGTCGATGCCATACGTCGCGTTTATGCCCACGAACCTCGCATTAAGGTCGTAGCTTATACCGACCTAACCATTGACTTGGCTCGTCGCGAAGGTGCCGAATTTATTTTGCGTGGTCTTCGTTCGGTAAAGGACTTTGAGTATGAACGCGACATTGCTGCCATGAACAAGCGTTTGGCAGGTGTTGAAACCGTGATGCTTTTCACCGAGGCACACTACTCCGATATATCTTCAAGCGTCGTGCGCGAGCTCATAGCCTATGGCAAAGACGTTTCACCTTTCTTGCCCCAACCACACAAGGGGTAGGGCTATTATTTTTAGCAAATTAGCAAAGTTATAATGAAATACATCCTCACTCTAATTTCGGCTCTATTCGCCTTCAGTGCGTATGCACAGTCTAATTTTGGCGATATAGACTTTGAACAAATAAAGAAGTTGCAGATGGCTCAAGTAGCCATTACCAGTCTTTATGTTGATAGTGTCGATCAACAAAAGTTGGCTGAGGACGCCATAAATGGCATGCTCAGCAAGCTCGATCCACACTCTTCCTATACCAATGCCAAGGAGACAAAAAAAATCAATGAACCGCTCAGTGGCAATTTCGAAGGTATTGGTGTTAGTTTTAACATGGTAAAAGATACACTCTTGGTGCTTCAAGTCATTAGCAAAGGTCCGTGCGAGCGTGCTGGTGTTATGGCTGGCGACCGCATAATTGCAGTGAATGGTGTAACCATTGCAGGTGTAAAAATGGATCGTGACAGCATCATGACCAAGTTACGTGGTCCCAAAGGCACACTTGCTAACCTCGATATTGTGCGACGTGGCACACAGGGCGTGCTTCATTTTAAGGTAACACGCGACAAAATTCCTGTAAATACGGTTGATGCAGCCTACATGATTACGCCTACTTCAGGATATATTCATCTTGACAGCTTTGGTACAACATCGGGTAAGGAAGTGAGCGATAAAATCAAGGAATTGAAAAAGCAAGGCATGAAGGACCTTATTCTTGACTTAGGAATGAATGGGGGTGGTTACCTAAATGCCGCACAGGAGGTTGCAAGTCAGTTCTTGCCCAATGGTTCAATGATTGTTTATACCGATGGTCGTGTAATGCCTCGTCAAGAGTTGCGTTCTGAAGGTGAAGGATTGATGCAAACCGAAGGTCGTATTGTTGTACTTGTTGATGAGTTTACAGCTTCAGCTGCAGAGATTGTGAGTGGTGCTTTGCAAGATCACGATCGTGGCACAATCATTGGTCGTCGCACCTTTGGTAAAGGTCTTGTGCAGCGTCCCATCGATTTGCCCGATGGTTCAATGATTCGTCTCACCGTGTCACATTATTATACCCCTTCAGGTCGTTGCATTCAAAAACCCTACGTAAAGGGCGAGAAGAAGGAATATGAACAAGACCTTGAAAAGCGTTACACGCGTGGCGAACTAACGAATATCGACAGCATCCACCTCGACTCCACCAAGGTCTACAAAACCTTGTCAAAAGGTCGCACCGTATATGGCGGTGGTGGCATTATGCCCGACATCTTTGTGCCGCTCGACACCACAGCCTACACACCTTATTATCGAGCTTTACGTCGTTACAACTTAATAAATGAGTGGACATTGCGTTATGTTGACGAAAACCGTAAGGTTTTAAAGCGTAAGTATCGCAAGTTCCAGGATTTTGAAGATAAATTTGAAGTGCCTACTTCGCTTACCGACTCCATTATGGCAGAAGGTAAGCGTAAAAAGGTTGAACCTAAAGACGATAAAGAGTTGCAAGCAACGCTCGACGACCTTCGCTTTACGTTGAAGAGTACCATTGCTTACGACCTTTGGGATCGCACAGAGTACTTCCGCTTGGTAAACAAACGAAGCGATATCGTGAAACGTGCCCTTCAGTTCTTGAAGGAAGGCAAATAAAGTAGGTTTTCTTTATCACTAAAATTGTATGCGTGCATTTTTTGCGTTTTAATGAAAAAAAATCGCATAAAATTTTGGTGGTAAAGAAAATCGTTGTAATTTTGCATCGCAAAACGGATGAAAATCTGTTTTAGTGGATGTTCCATGGTGTAATGGCAGCACTAGAGTTTTTGGTTCTCTCAGTCATCGTTCGAATCGGTGTGGAACAACTTCCCCTTCCCGAGCCCTGTTGCTCCATCCCCGTTATGGCAGGGCTCTTATTCCTCGCAGTGTCTACATGACACTGCTTTTTTTTGTCCTTGTTCGCCACATTCAGTGTCGATATTTCTTTTTTTATGTTTTTTAATTCCATAAAAGCAATAAGCATACCGAAAAATCGTTATCTTAGCATCGCCAAAACTTCAAAACACATGTTGACGTGTATGAGGAGGTAGGCTAAAAAGATACAAACCTGTCTAAAACCACATCATAACGATGGAAACGCTTAATCATAATTATTGCATTATCCTTGCTGGCGGAAATGGACGTCGACTTTGGCCTGCAAGCCAAAAGGATATGCCCAAACAGTTTATTGACTTTTTTGGAACGGGTCGCACGTTGTTACAACAAACTTACGACCGTTTTGCTCGTTTTATACCACACGACCACATCTTTGTTTCCACTTTCGAGGATTATGTGCCTCTTGTTAAGCAACAGCTGCCAGAAATAGCAGACAATCGCATATTGCCAGAACCCGTACAACTCAATACGGCTCCTGCTGCCATATGGGGTACTTGGCATACAGTGTTAGCAGATGCTGAGGCAAGAGTAGTTGTCACACCAGCCGACCAACTTATTCAGCGCGAGGACCATTTTGAAGCACAAATACTTTGTGGACTCGATTATGTAGCTTCGCATAATAACTTCTTGGCTATGGGTGTTAAACCCACGCATGCTAACACGGCATACGGATACATCCAAATGGGCGATGAAGAAGATGGCGAAAATCTCTATGCTGTAAAGTCCTTTAGCGAAAAACCAGCTACAGACTATGCGCAGATGTTTGTGGATAGTGGCGAGTTTTTATGGAACACAGGCATCTTTCTTTGGCATGCCGATACTTTAGGACATCGTCTTTCGTCTATGGCAAATCGTCCAGACCAATCGGTTGAAAAGGTAGCACAACAAATGGTTACTGTGGCTGAGGAGATGAGTTATGTGCGTTCGTGCATTCCCGAAGGCTTGCCTCGAAGCATCGACCTCCTTGTGCTTGAGCATTGCCCCAATGTGGTTGTGCAACAATGTGACTTTGGTTGGGCAGACGTAGGTTGTTGGACAGAATTGCGTAAGGAGTTGAAAACCGATGTCGATGGCAATGCCGTGAGTGGAGGAGCCAAAGTAATGCTTCAAGGAACACAGCACTGCATGGTTCGCTTGCCTAAAGATATGAAGGCAGTTATAGCAGGTCTCGATGGTTACGTAGTGGCACAAGAGAATAACACATTACTTATTTGTCCCAATACAGATGCCGACGCTATTCGCCGACTGATTAACGAGGCAATGTTTAGCGATTGATTTTTTTAGAAATACTCTTTTTTAAAAGGTTATGAGGTTAGAAAGTTTCTTTTGGTTTTGCATTTCGTTTTCCAAAGCAATTTTCTAACCTCATAACCTTTAGTCGTAAATCCCCCAATCATATTCATTTTTCCAGCATCAATGTTATAAAAAAAATTGAATACCTACTTAATACCCACTTATTTATTACTTTTGCAGCATGAAACAGCAAATAACCATAGTAAAGGTTGGCGGCAAGATAGTCGAAAACCCCGAAACGCTCAACCAATTATTACATGATTTTTCAGCACTTCCTGGTAAAAAGGTATTGGTGCATGGTGGCGGACGTACAGCAACCGACATGGCTTCGCGCTTAGGCATTGAAACGCACATGGTCGAAGGCAGGCGCATTACCGATGCCGATATGCTTCGTGTAGTTACAATGGTATATGCTGGACTGGTCAACAAAAATGTAGTGGCTCGTTTGCAAGGTTGTGGCGTTAACGCCTTAGGTCTTACAGGAGCAGACATGGATGTGATACGTTCACACCGTCGTCCTTTAAAGAATGGCATCGATTATGGTTTCGTAGGCGATGTTGACCATGTAGATGGAGAGCGTCTTTCCATGCTTGTTGAAGCGGGCATCACCCCCGTTATGGCACCTTTAACCCATAACGGACAAGGCGATATGCTCAACACCAATGCCGACACCATTGCAGCAGAAACGGCTAAAGCTCTTGCCGCCCATTACGATGTTACTTTGGTTTATTGTTTTGAACACGCAGGTGTGCTTACCAATCCCGACGATGAAGAGAGTGTTATTCCTCTCATTACGCGCGAAAAGTTTGAACATCTCAAAGCAGATGGCACCGTGTCGGGTGGTATGTTGCCTAAAATTGAGAATAGTTTGGCTGCTGTTGAGGCTGGTGTTAAACGCGTTGTTATTACCAAAGCCAATAAAATAGGAACCAACCAAGGCACAAGCATTGAATAGATCTTGCGGTTTTCAAAAACTCTCACCCCAAATATTAGCTAATGAACAACTACGAAATAATGGCCCCAGTGGGCTCTCGCGAAAGCTTAGCTGCTGCCCTCAAGGCAGGAGCAGACTCCATATACTTTGGCATCGAAGCACTCAATATGCGTGCACATAGTGCCAGTCGTTTTACCATTGACGATTTGCGTGATATTGCAGCGCAGTGTGAAGCACAAGGTGTAAAGTCATACCTCACCGTAAACACTATTATCTACGACGAAGATATCGATTTGATGCATCGCATTTGTGATGCTGCTCACGAAGCAGGCATTTCGGCTATCATTGCTTGTGATGTAGCCGTGATGAGCTATTGCAACCGCATCGGACAAGAAGTGCATCTTTCTACGCAGCTCAACATCTCAAACACTGAAGCCTTGCGCTTTTATGCACAGTTTGCAGATGTTGCCGTGTTAGCACGCGAATTAAATCTCGACCAAGTTGCTAAAATTCACGAGGCTATTGAGCGCGACAACATTTGTGGTCCTTCGGGTCAGCCCATTCGCATCGAAATGTTTTGCCATGGCGCACTCTGCATGGCAGTGAGTGGCAAGTGCTATCTTTCGCTCGATAATTTAGGCCGTTCTGCCAATCGCGGACAATGTATGCAAGTGTGTCGTCGCAGTTATACCGTGCGCGATAGAGAAACAGGGGTAGAACTTGATGTAGACAACAAATACATCATGAGTCCTAAAGACCTTAAGACCATAGGCTTTATCGACCGTATGATGAAGGCAGGTGTACGTGTGTTTAAAATCGAAGGCCGTGCACGTAGTGCCGAATATGTTTATACGGTGGTGCAGTGTTACAAAGAAGCCATTGCCGCTGTTGAGGATGGCACCTATTCTAAAGAAAAGGTTGCGCAGTGGGAAGAACGTCTTAAAACCGTGTTCAATCGTGGTTTTTGGGATGGATACTATTTGGGTCAGAAACTGGGTGAGTGGAGCGAAGTTTATGGTTCTTCGGCTACAGAGAAGAAACAATATATTGGCAAGGGTCAGAAGTATTTCTCAAAATTGGGCGTAGGTGAGTTCTATCTCGAAGCAGGTTCATTCAACAAGGGCGATAAACTCCTTATTGTAGGTCCTACAACGGGTGTGGTTTATGTAACAGCCGAGGATATTCATGGCGATAATGGACCTATTGAAGTTGCCGAAAAGGGAATGCGCGTAGCCATCCCCGTTCCCGAGAAAATACGTCCCAGCGATAAACTCTATAAAATAGTGTCGGCACAATGATAAGCGAACAAACCTCTGCCAAGCCTGTTCTGCTTTTTGACTTTGGAGGCGTATTAGTCGACCTCGATCGAGAACAAGTTTTGCAATCGTTCGATAAGTTAGGAATGGACATTCGTCCGTTCTTAGGCACCTTCAAGCAGAACGGAGTCTTTTCGCAGTTAGAGCAGGGTAGGGTAACCATCCCCCAATTCTGCGAAGCCTTGCGTCAACTCAGTCAATGCCCTCAAGTGAGCGACGAAGCCATAGTGGCAGCATGGCAAAGTTTCTTGCATAGGGGTGTACCCGAGGAACGACTCGAAATGTTGCTAAAAATAAAGCAACACTATTCAGTCAATTTGCTTTCTAACACCAATCTTGTGCATTGGCGCATGGCGCAAGATAGTTTCTTCTGTTACAAGGGTAGGGGAGTGAACGACTTTTTCGAACACATCTTCTTATCCTGTGAGTTGGGCATGGAAAAGCCCGACCCTGCACTCTTCCGTGCAGTAGTTGAGGGCTTAAAGCAGCCAGCTCACAACATACTATTCTTCGACGACAGTGAAGTCAACTGCCAAGCAGCCCGCGACTGTGGCATGCAAGCCTTGTTAGCTCCTGCTGGCAGCGAATGGTTCAAATATTTCGACGAAAATGGCAAACTACACAGTTCATACCTTCAAGCGCAGCCTTGATAATGTTCAAGGTTGTTGTGCCGCTATCGGATTTTTCGACGGTGTGCACCGTGGTCACCAATACCTTATAAATCAAGTAAAGGCAGAGGCAGCCAAGCGTGGGTTAAGTCCCATCTTGATTTCCTTTGAGGAGCATCCTCGTCTTGCACTCTCAGGTGCTCGTTATTGGCCCGAATTACTCACCACGAACGCTCAAAAGTTGCAACTTTTAGCACAAACAGGGCTTGATGCCTGTGTGCTTTTGCACTTTGACCATGCCATGTCCATGCTCACCTCTCAAGAGTTTATGGAGATAGTGCTCAAAAAGGAACTCCATGTTAATTGTCTTCTTGTAGGCTACGACCATCACTTTGGTTCAGACCTCTCAGCAGGTTTTAAGGACTATGTACGCTATGGCAAACAAGTGGGCATCGAAGTCTTGCGTGAACGTCCGTTCGAAGCAGACGACCTTCGCATTAGTTCATCAGCAACCCGTCGATTCCTCACAGGGGGAAATGTTGAAATGGCACGTGCCTGTTTGGGTCGTCCTTATGCGCTCGAAGGCGTAGTGGTCGAGGGTCATCATGCAGGCAGTCTGATGGGATATCCCACAGCCAACCTACGTCCCGAGTGTAGCGAACAACTCATTCCTGGTCGTGGTGTATATGCTGTGCGTGCTGAGGTTGGTGGCTTTAATTACATGGCAATGCTTAACATAGGTTGGCGTCCCACCCTCGACAATGGTACCGACCAAACCATCGAGGCACATTTACTCGATTATGATGGAGGCGAACTCTATGGGCAACACATGCGCCTTGAATTTTACCGTCGCATACGCGATGAGCATCGTTTTAATAGCATCGAAGAACTTCAAAAACAACTCGCTATTGATGCTGACAAGGTGCGCGACTATTTTAGTAAATGATGGGGCTATCTTCCCATGCAATAACGACATGTTAATTGGGCTTACGGTTTTTCCGTAAGCCCAATTCCAATTTTACACCAGGGTGAAACAAAAATTTAACCCTCTCAACACAAATTATTACACAAAACTAAACGTTTTTATAAACAATGACTGCAATCACCGTATTCCTTTTATTCCTTGTAGTGCAGTTAGTGGCAAGCTTTGGCGCATTGTTGTTTTCAAATCTCGACAAACTTGGCACGAACTTCCCAATCAATCAGCTAACCGTGTCGCCCGTAGCTGCAGGTATTTCCCTTTTAGTTGCCGAAGGACTTTTAGCCTTGGGACTTTGGTTATGGTTTTACAAGTTCGAACTTTCAGTGCGTACGAAAAGCGAAACGCGTCCCGAACTCTTAGGCATATTCAAGTTTCACGCCCTCAAGCGCGACCTCAGCATTCGTCCCATTCGTTGGTATCACATCCTTTTTGCCATCGTTGGTGTGCTCCAAGTAGCCATAGGACTTTCTGCTTTGTTAGAGAATTTTCAACTTTCAGACAATGGGAGCCAAGCCATTTTTCAAGAAATGACCCACAATGCCTTCTGTTTGTTGCTATTGTGTGTGGTAGGTCCCCTTTGCGAAGAACTCGTATTCCGTGTTGGCATCCTTCGTCCTCTTTATCGACATCGTGTTCCAGCTCTTTTAGCAGCAGGCATCAGTGCCTTAGCCTTTGCCGTGGTACATGGCAATTTAGTGCAAGGCATTCCTGCCTTCATCATCGGTTTCGTATTAGGTTTACTCTATTTGCGCACAGGCAATCTTTTGCTCTGCTTGCCAGCTCACATAGCCAACAATACCTTTGCCGTAATTTTCATGCAACACAATGAGGTGGAACTTACCACCTGGCAGTCGGTTGTCAGTCTTATTATAGGCGTAATTATCATATATGGTGTAATGGTGCTTAAAAATCCTCGTACTGTTACTTCTCAACAAGCATAAACTAAGTTTCTAAAAATTTTTTCAAAAAAAATGCTCAAAAATTTGGACGTTACAAAATAACTCCCTACTTTTGCAGCGTAACAAAATTGAAATCATTACAAAAGTGCAATGATATGGATACTAACGAAACGTTTTCTCGACTAACAGAACATGGCATAAAGCCTTCTATGCAACGGATGGCAGTGATGGAATACCTCATGACCCATCGCACACATCCCACAGTCGATGAAATCTACACCGCTTTGCATCCCAGCATGCCCACGTTGTCAAAGACCACCGTCTACAACACGCTCAAACTTTTAACCGATAAAGGTGCAGCCTTGCAACTCACAATCGACGAGCGTAATTGCTGTTACGATGCAGACACTACGCCTCACGCACATTTTCTTTGCACTCGTTGCGGACGCGTTTACGACCTCGACTTGCAAAGCAAGCGTCTGATGCGTGCTGCAATACTTCCCATAGGGTTTACCCCCGATGAGGTTCAACTTTACTACCGCGGTTGTTGTGCACAATGTGCCGATGCCGAAGTCGCAACCAACTAATGCAATTATTGGTTGATACAGTTTTCCTCATTGACCAGACTGAAACAAGACAAAACAAATAAAAGCCCCTTGCTCTGTCAGCAATGGCACAAGGGATACTTACAAAACAATCTTACACTCAATAAAAAACTCAACTCATTATGAAAAAGAAATTCATTTGCACCGTTTGTGGTTATGTATACGAAGGCGAACACGCTCCTGAAAAGTGCCCCATGTGTGGCGTTCCTGCATCAAAGTTCAAAGAATTGGTTGAAGATAGCGCCATGCAGTTTGTGGCAGAACACGAAGTAGGTGTAGCCAAAGGTTGCGACGAAGAAATGATTAAGGATCTCAACGCACACTTCAATGGCGAATGCACAGAAGTAGGTATGTACCTTGCCATGAGCCGTCAGGCTGACCGCGAGGGTTATCCCGAAATTGCTGAAGCCTTCAAGCGTTATGCTTTCGAAGAGGCTGAACACGCTTCTAAGTTTGCTGAACTCTTGGGTGACTGCGTATGGGATACCAAGACCAACCTCGAAAAGCGCATGAATGCTGAAGCTGGTGCTTGCGAAGACAAGGCTCGCATTGCTAAGCGTGCCAAGGAACTCAACCTCGATGCTATTCACGATACCGTTCATGAAATGGCTCGTGACGAAGCTCGTCATGGTCGTGGCTTCGAAGGTCTTTACAACCGTTACTTCAAGAAGTAATTTCCGCATACACAAAAACTATTTTGTACATCCTCACTCTGTTTCTCAATGGAGTGGGGATTTTTTGTTGCATACAGTTTGGGATTTTTGAATTTCCATAAATAACCCCTTTCGGGGTTTGGGTTAGTGCGAGAGATTTATGGAAAATTTATGGCTCATTGATGGACATTTATGACTAAAAAACGAATAACTTGCGCAGCTATTTGATGATAGCAAGCTATTATCAAATTCTGCGCAAGTTATTTTTTATTGTGTTACTTACTTCCTATCTTGCCACTCATCCCCTAAAAAAATTGTAAATTTGCCCCCACAAACACAAACTCCATAACATGAAGAAGTTTTTTACCCTTTGTGCAGCCCTTTTTATGGGCTTCACTGCTGCCCATGCCGACGAAGGTATGTGGTTGCTTAAACTCATGAAGCAGCAGCATCTTGAAGATTCGCTGCGTAAGGCTGGCTTGCAACTGCCCGCAACAGCCCTTTATAGTGAAACAGCCCCTTCATTGCGCGATTGCATTGGCATCTTTGGTGGCGGTTGTACAGGCGAAGTAGTAAGTCCCGAAGGTCTTATTCTCACCAATCACCACTGCGGTTTTAGCTACGTACACGAGATGAGTGGCATTGGTCACGACTACATGAAGGATGGTTACTTTGCACACAACCGTAGCGAAGAACTCCGCACGCCTGCCAGTCTCACCTTTACTTTTGTAAAGCGCATTACCGATGTTACGGCACAAGTTAATGCCGAAGCTGTTAAGAAACATGCCGACGAATACACACGTCAAAGCATTGGTTTCTTGGAACCCATTGCCCAAAAAATGCTCAAAAAGAGTGAGTTTGCCAAACTCAAAGGCATGACCGCTCGCATCGTGCCCTACTTCGGTGGCAACCAATTCTACATTTTCTTTGAACAGAAGTACCAAGACATTCGCCTTGTAGCCAATCCTCCCTACAACATTGGTCAGTTTGGTGGTAACTCCGACAACTGGATGTGGCCCCGCCACAATGCAGACTTCTGCATGTTCCGTATCTATGCCGACAAAAACGGACAACCCGCACCTTATAGTAAAGACAATGTACCCCTTAAGCTCAAAAAATACCTTCCCATTTCGCTCAAGGGCATGAATCAAGGTGATTACACCATGATTATGGGCTTCCCCGGAACCACCACTCGCTATCTCACAGCAGCCGAAGTGAAATTGCGTTGTGAGTCAACCAATGCTCCCATCATCTTGGCAGGCAACCCCTTGTTAAAGTACTACAAGGAACTCATGGATCAGAGCGACGAAAAGCGCCTTTTGCTCGAAGATGAGTATGCTTCATGGGGTAACACCGTGAAGAATTTTGGCGGTATGAACGAAGCTGTTGAAAAAGAACACCTCATCGACGAAAAGAAGGACGAAGAAGCACGTTTCCGTCAGTTTGCTGCACAGAGTGGTAAGGCAGAATACAAGGATATTATTGAACGTATCGAAAAACTCTGCCAAACTTATGCCGATACCCTCCACGACATGACGCTCTATCGCATCGCTTTGCAAGATCAAGCCCTTTGGGTGCGTCCCTCATTGGTTAATGCCTACGAAAAAGCCCTCCAATCGAACAAGCAAAAGAACATTGAAGCAGCTAAGGCTGCCCTTGTTGCATATTGCCAAAACAACATCAAGAATGTCAACATGGCAATCGATTGTGGCAAGGTAAAACTGCTCACCCCTTACTTCCTCAAGGGTCGTAAGCTCAAGGATCTTCAGCCTGCTTATCTCAATGGCAAGCAAAAGGTGGAGGCCGTTATCGATGACATTTACAACAACACCATCTTTGCAGACAGCACCAAGTTGGCAAATGCCTTGGCAAAGAACGATGCAAAGATTTTAAAGAACGACCCACTCTATTTGCAAACTACCGATTTGGTAGCTTATCAAGAAAAATTGGCAAAAACGCTTCAGGCATATAACGCACAGCGCAAAGAACTCGATAAAATCTACGTACGTGGTTTGTGCGAGATGTACAATTGGGCAAAGGCACCCGATGCCAACTTTACCCTCCGCATGACATACGGTCATGTTAAGGATCTTGACCCGCGCGATGGTGTACACTACAATTGGCGTACCGTGCTCGATGGCATGTTCGAGAAAGAAAGCAGCACCGAAAGCGACTATTTCATCAACGAACGTTTGCGTAAACTTTATGAGGCAAAAGACTTTGGTCGTTATGCACGCGAAGATGGCAAGTTACCTGCTTGCTTCCTTTCAAACAACGATATTACAGGTGGTAATTCGGGTTCAGGTGTGCTCAATGCTAAGGGCGAACTCATTGGCTTAGCTTTCGATGGAAACATTGAGAGTCTTTCGGGCGACCTTAAGTTCAACCCTCGTTTGCAGCGTTGCATCAACGTAGACATTCGCTACGTACTCTTTATCATCGACAAGTTTGGTGGAGCAGGCTATGTACTTCCCGAGCTCGATTTACGATAAGCTATTTAAGTTTCGTATTTAGTCAGGCGGGCTTTATCGTGCAAGTCGAATACAATCAAGCTTGCTTGAATTGCTGAGGTGCAGCCG
>UMGH01025755.1_pt1 | contig 38595 bp, 36 predicted proteins | sample 1965231 | NCBI WGS metagenome assembly UMGH01 (sample SAMEA4836068, study PRJEB28245) | human gut metagenome | biome: gut microbiome; material: fecal sample | place: Denmark | collected 2008 | reverse complement strand
TCCGATGTATTCTCTTCGGGCTCCGATGTATTCTCTTCGGGAAAATCCGGATCCTCTACCTGGATCCACTTGGTGATGGTTTGAGTAGCCTTCTGCTCCACCCAGCGAATCCCCTGAAGGCCGTAAACCGTAGTGGGAAGAAAAATCAAGAATGAAATGGCCACGGGAAGCACCCGGCGCAGGACAATTTTCCCCCAACAGGGTCGGTTGTTATACAGGTGCAGCCCGGTGACCACCACGAAAACAACGATGCAGGCCAGCTGCCCGGTGCGGGAGTTGGTATAGAACACCAGTGTTGTTGCCACACCACTCAGGGCCAGGTTTCCCCAATAACGCAAGGTGTAGCCCGGAGTTTCCAGCAGCTCAACCATCAAAACCGCAAACACCAGTGACAGATATGCGGCAGCCTCGTTCACATTGTTCATCAGGCCCGGATACTGAGCCTGATGTATCGGAAAGAACATGGCGCTGACAAGAAGAAATACCTCAAAGGAATGGATACACAGTCTGCTGAGCAGACGGAAAATTTCCGAAATCGGTTTCTGGCACCACACATACCATACCAGAGGGTAAACCACCAAGAACATGATGGCATCAGAAAAATTATCAGAGTTGTACAGGATACCGGAAATCAGCATAAAGGCTCCCGCTGCAAACCAGCAGTTGCTCAGCAGCCGATCCGGTTTTATTCGGCGGAAGGATCCCGGCATGGTGGAAAGAACCATTATCCCCACAGCCAGACAGCCTCCGGCAAACACCACCAGATACCGGGAAAACCGGTAGGTGGAGGCATTGAAAAAATAGAGGAAAAAGAGCACAGCTCCGCCAAAATAAAACAGGGCGGTTTTTAGCTTTCCCGGCAGCTTTTCCATCAGCCTTCCCAGCGGATTCAGCACAAATCGAATCAAATTCTCCTGCACCTTCACAAGCATACCTCCTCAAACAGTGCCTGATAACGGCGGGCATTTTTCTCCCAGGTCAACCCCCGGGCATCCTCCACGCCCTGGCGGACAAGTTCCTGCGTCTGCGCAGGATGGCAATGGCACCAGTCCACCACCCGGCAAATGGCATCCGGATCCTCCGGCGGAACAAGAAAACCATTGTACCCGTCACGGATCAGATCAGCGATCCCCTCGTTTTGGGTCCCAATGGTAATGCACCCGTTGGCCATAGCCTCCAAATATACGATACCGAAACCCTCACGGACACTGGGCATCACAAAATACTGATGACGCCCCATCTCCGCCAGAACCTCCCGGTTGGGGATCTGCCCCAGAAACCGGACGCTGTCCCCCAACCCAAGGGATTGGCTCAGCTGCTCCAGGGTAGAACGTTCCGGCCCCTGACCGATGACGGTCAAAGTGGCATCCGGGCAAGTACCACGGATCTTTACAAAGGCGCAGATGGTGGTATCAAAATGCTTCTGCTTCAACAAATGCCCCACCTGAATAAAGGAATTGGGGACTTTTTCCGGCTGTTCCGGAAGAAAGCGGGATCTGAACCCGTTCAAAATCTCCATCAGTGGGGTATCCGTGCCGGTATCGGCCAGCATGCGGGTCAGCGCCGAGCTGACACCAACCACCCGGTCGGCATCATCGCAGAAGCCCTTCAGCGAATCCAGCCGCCCCTGCTGCCAGGGCACGGAGGTATCCGATCCATGGGTGGTGACCACCAAGGGGCAGCCATAGCGTCGCTTCAGCCAGCCGCCCAAGGTGCTGTCGAAGCCCAGTGTATGGGCATGGATCACGTCCGGGTGAAAATCCCCCAACAGCGATTTCGCCTCACGGCTCAGCGCTCTGATGGCACTGTGGGCATTGAAGCTCTTTTCGCCGTAGCCGGACAGGGAGACATACCGTAGAGGTAAAATCTGCACACCGTCCTCCGTCCGGGGAGTAGATGCCCGCCGGCTTCCGCTCCAATCCGCCTTGCCCCAGGCAATGGGGATCAGTGCCCTTACCTCATGCCCCAGCCGGGCATACTCCACCGCCTGAGGATGGACAAAAGAATTGCCAAAATCGCTGTACAGGCCATAGTGGCAAACGATCAATATCTTCATTATGCCTCCCCCGTCAGAAGCTCCCCGTAGATCAGCTCATACCGGGCGACAATGTGCCCCCAGCAGAAGCTCTGTGCCAATCTAGGGCATTCCCGGGCAATGGGAGCATAATTCTCAATAACTGCCTCGATGGCGCTGCGAATCCGGGGCACGCTATGGGGATCTACGTGGAATCCCACGGTTCCCTCGGGAAACTGGCCGTCAAAGCCCTGCCCCTGAGAGTAGACCACCGGAATTCCCCGGCTCATGGCCTCGGCATACACCAGCCCAAAGGTCTCTGTGAAGGAGGGCATCACAAAAATATCGTGGGACTGATAAAGGGGTTCCAGACTCTCCCTCGGCTGAGGGGGAATATAGCGGACAAAGGGTGCCTGACTGATCTTACGGAATTCCTTTTCGTCGGCGACCTTGCCCACCACAGTGAATTCCACATCCCAGCCATCGGCGATCATGCTCTGCAAAGCCTGAACTGTGGCAGGAATGTTCTTGTTGCGGTCAATCCGCCCTGCATAGATCACCCGGAGCTTCTTCTGTGCCAGACGCTGCAAATGCTGCCCGAGAAGATCCTCCCGGGGAGCCTCCAACCAGAAATCATCGATGCCGTTGGGAATGATCCGGGTTTTTCTTGCCAGCTTCTCCCTCAGTTTCCGGGGCACATAGCGGTCAAAAACCTGATCCCGATACCCGGTGGACAGGAACACCACCATGGCGGCATTCATCATGATCTCCACCCCTCGCTTCCGAAGCCAGGGGAATTTTTTGAAAAAGTCATTCACATCCGTGTTCCGCACTGCCACCACATAGGGAATATGGTACTTTGCAGACAGCTCCATGGCGCAGTTTCCGTCTGTAAACAGGGTATAGGCATGGATCAGGTCGAACTGAGCCACATCCACCTCCCGTTCTACAGCGGCACGGATCTTCTTTTGCTTTTTCCCGAAGAAGAACCGATCCCCTTGGGTAAAGCATTCGCTGACCACCACATTGGGGTTGGGATCGATCAAGGACAGATTCTTGTCGTCCGTAGGGGCAAAGACGGTGCTCTGCACCCCGGTTGCATCCAGATGATTCATCATCACCTGATGCAGCGGTGAAGTCAAATAATTTCGGTTAATATGCAGAATATTCATTAAACCGCTCCAATTATTGCCCCAACGGCAAATTTCAGCACGCGCCGATTACAGTCTCCACCAGCTCATGCCGGAGGCATTCAGCGCCTCGACGCTGTGCAGTCCCTTGACATCGATGAGGACCTTCTTGCTGTCCTCCTCGCTGCGGAACATCTTCTTCAGCTCATCCAGCGTCAGGGTCTTGAACTGGTTGTGGGCAACTGCCAGAATGATGCAGTCTGCATCCTTCACCTGATTCAGCGTCACCAGCTCCACATGGTATTCTCTCTTTGCCTCGGCTGCATCTGCCCAGGGATCCACCACCACAGGCTGGATGTCGTACTCCTTCAGGCGCTTGATAATGTCATCCACCTTGCTGTTGCGGATGTCGGGGCAATTTTCCTTGAAGGTCAGGCCGAAAATGGCGATCTTGCAGTTCTTGGGGGCCTTGCCGGCCTTGATCAGCTCCTTGATGGTGGCATCGGCAACAAAAGCGCCCATGCCGTCATTCACCTTTCTGCCGGAGAGGATGATCTGGCTGTGATAGCCCAGCTTCTCGGCCTCATAGGTGAAGTAGTAGGGGTCAACACCAATGCAGTGGCCGCCTACCAAACCGGGACGGAAGCCCAGAGCATTCCACTTGGTATTCATGCCGTCCACCACTTCGTTGGTATCGATGCCCATGCGGTCAAACACCATGGCCAGCTCATTCATGAAGGCAATGTTGATGTCCCGCTGGCTGTTCTCCACTACCTTGATGGCCTCGGCAGTTTTGATGGAGGAAACGGGGTAAGTACCCACCTCGATGACCTGATCATAGACATGCTTGATCTCGTCCAGGGCATCTGCATCCATACCGGAGACGATCTTGCGGATGTTCTCCAGACGATGCACCTTATCGCCGGGGTTGATACGCTCGGGAGAGTAGCCCACCTTGAAGTCCACACCGCACTTCAGGCCGGATTCCCGCTCCAGAATGGGAATACATACATCCTCGGTGACACCGGGATAAACGGTGGACTCGTACACAACAATGGAGCCCTTGGTCAGGTTTCTACCCAGCAGCTCGGAGGCGCCGATTACCGGAGCCAGATCCGGGGTGTGATCCAGATTTACCGGCGTGGGAACTGCCACAATGTGGAACTTGGCCTCTCTAAGCTTGGTGGGATCAGCGGTGAACTCCACCGTGGAGGTCTTGATGGCCTCATCGCCCACCTCGTGGGTGGGGTCGATGCCCCGGTTATACAGATCGATCTTGTTCTTGTTCAGGTCAAAACCGATCACATTCAGACTCTTGCGGGCAAAGGCGACGGCGATGGGCATGCCCACATAGCCCAGTCCCACCAAGGATAGCTTTTCCTGCTTGTTTATAATCCGCTCATAAAGTTTCATGTTTTATCCTCTTTTCTGAAGAAAATACGAAATATGTGTTCAAATATCCAGCTTAGAACCGCTTGGTCAGCACCTTGCAGATCCCGACCACCGATCCCCAGCCATAGCTGATGTGAAACAGAGGGAACAGCCCCAGCAGCTTGAAAAATTCCCCCACAGAGCCTGCCGCCTTGCCGGAGAACAGGCAGTCCAGCGCAAGATACGCCGCCAGCTCCGCTGCCAGCAGCCACCAGACAGGATGCCACAGAACACCCAGAATGGGCAGCCCAATCAGCGATAGCACAAACAGGCAGGGAACAAAATGGCGCAGCCGCATAGATCCGGGGCACAGCTTGGAGGTGATGATATTCCACTTTCCGTTCAGCAGCGCCATCTTCACAATGCCCATCACCGTATCCCGGCAGTAGTATGCCAGCCGAATCTCGTGGCTCAGGTAAATCTTGCCGCCGTTGTGAATGATCCGGTAGTTCAACTCGCTATCCTGATTTCTGGTAAGACGCTGGTCGTAAAGACCGACCTTTTCAAAAATTTCCCGACGGAATGCGCCGAAGGGAACGGTATCCACATAGCCATCGCTTCCGTTGGTACGGAACTGGGCATCCCCCACGCCGAACTTGGACGAGAGCATCTTTGCAATGACACCGCCCATGGGGGTTCTCGACTTGGTCTGCATCACGCCGCCTACGTTGTCTGCCCCGGTACGATCCAGAAGCTCCACACACTTGGAGAAGTAATCCTGAGCATACTCGGCATGGGCGTCCAACCGGATGATATATTCCCCCTTCGATGCCTGAATGCCTGCATCCATGGCATAGGGAACCGTTTTATTGGGATTTTCCAGCACATGAATCAGTGCCGGATAGCGGCTCTGATACTGTGCAAGGATCTGCCGGGTGGCATCCTGAGACATACCGTCCACAAAGAACCACTCCATGGATTCCTTGGGATAGTCCTGCTCCAGCATGGATGCAATGCAGCCGTCAATATATTTTTCCTCGTTATAAACCGGGATGATCACAGATATAAACTTATGATTCTCCAAATTTTCCTTCCTTTCCCCACCTATCTGTCACATCACGCCGAGACCCGGGTCTGCTCCGGCTTGCCCAGCACTGCCTTGACGGTACGGAGCATGGTTCTGATGTCCGATCAGAAGCCGAAGCTGCGGATGGCATCCAGATTGTACTGCATTTTTCTCGGGAGCACCTGCCGGATATAGACCTGATCCACATTCTCAGCTGCGTCCAGGAAGGCGCTTTCGTCCTTGTAGCGGATGCTGGCCTCACTGGTAACACCGGCAGGCAGCAGCGTCGCCATCATCTCCGGGGTATAGGCCGACACATACTTGGGTACCTCCAGACGGGTGCCTACAAAGGTCATGGTTCCCCGAAAAATGTCGATCAGCTGGCAGACCTCATCCAGACGGCAGCTGCGGATCACCTAGGTAATGCGGCTGTCGTTGCCCACAGTGACCTGAGCACCGATCTTGTCGGCATTGCTCACCATAGAGCGGAATTTGAATATCCGGAACACCTTGCCGTACTGGGTCACCCGCACCTGCCGGTAGAAAACCGGTCCGGGGGAATCCAGCTTGATGGCAATGGCCAGCACCAGAAACACCGGCGACAGGATCACCAGCATCAGAGCGGACACCACCACATCGAATATCAGCTTGGCCAGCAGGCTTCCCTGCTTTTTTCGCATGATCTCATAGTAGGGTCGAACCTCCGCAATCTGCAATTCCCGGGGCAGATTCTCCCACTTTTTTACCATCATTTCAGATATTCCCTCAGAATGTCCGTATAATTCTGGATAATGTACTCCACCTGCTCATCCGTCAGGCAGGTATGCAGAGGCAGGGTGATCTCGTTGGCGAACTGGGCATAGGCATTGGGGAAATTCTGAATATCAAAGCCCAGATTCTTGTAAGCCGTATGCATAGGCAGTGGCTTGTAGTGTACATTGCAGGTGATGCCCCGGCGTGCCATCTCAATGATGATGTCGCTGCGCTGCTGGGCAGTAATCCCCGGCACTCTGGTGATATATAGGTGGCCGGAGGACTGATGCACAGGGGTATAATGGGGCAGTGCCTCCACTCCCAGCGAATGGAATGCCCAGTCGTATCTGCCGATAATCTCTTTTCTGCGCTCCAGCATACCCTGATAGCGCTTCATCTGGGCAAGACCCATGGCCGCAGCCACATCCGTCATGTTGCACTTATACCAAGGACCTACAACATCATGCTCCCAGGCACCCAACTGGGTTTTTGCTAGAGCATCCTTGGATTGACCATGGAGAGACAGGAGCTGAAGCTGATGGTAGATATCCTCATCGGAAATACCGGGGATGGGATTCCAGGTCAGCGCACCGCCCTCGGCAGTGGTAAAGTTCTTCACCGCATGGAAAGAGAAGGAGGAAAAATCCGCCAATGCTCCGACAGGCTTTCCCTTCCGAGATGCATCGAAGGCATGGGCGGTATCTGCCTTATCGTAGCCCGTTTCCAGAGAATGCTCCGAACAAAATTGACCATAACAACCGTTGCCGCCACAGAAGCGGAAAACGTATAGGTATAAGCTGGTACGACCACCTCGTCGCCAAATCCGATGCCCAGCACATGAAAATTCAGCTCCGCCGCTATAACAGAATTCAAGCATACCATGCCGCCCACCTGACAGTAAACCGCCAGTTTCTTTTCTACCTTCCTTCGTCTGGAGATTAAACGGGATTATTATCATATCTTTGAGATACTTTACTTTTCAGAAAGTAAAACTTCCATTTTGGACGATTGTTTGCCCTTCCTTCCGCAAAATGTAGAAGCTGTTACAGTTATTATAATACGACTTCAACAGAAAAGCAACCCTTCCTTATTGCAGTTCTGAAATTTTGGTGTTGTACAATAAAAGTTGACATAGGGAACTCAAAGGGCCAATATATAGAAAAGGACAAACAGGAAGCAACGAAAGATGGCTCGGAATCAACGAAAATACAACACGGAATATAAGGTGCAGGCCGTAAAGCTATCGAATGAAATAGGATCCTCGAAAGCAGCGGTCGAATTGGGGATACCGGTAGATACGCTGTACGGATGGGTCAAGGCTGCCAAAGAGGGGCGCTTGGACATCGGAAGCGGAGCGCATACACTGCAAACCGCAATGAGGCTGGCCGAAGAATTGAATATCCTGCGCAAGCAGGTAAAGCAGCAGGAGAAAGAAATACGGCGGCTAAAGGAAGAAAATGAATTTCTAGCAGAAGCCAGCGCTTTTTTCGCCGCCAGCCGTCGGAAGTCAGCAAAGGGCAGCGAATGAAATTCATCGCCGTAAAAACAGAAGACGGCAAGAGGAAAGGAAGAATTGCATTTTGCTGCAAAATGCTGGGTGTAAGCCGGCAAGGGTTCTATCGGTATCTGGTAAGCAGAAATCGACCGTGGAAATACCAACGGCTTGCCGAAATCATGCGGGAAATTTGCAGTGAGGATCAATGCAACGATACATATGGACGTATGCGGATGTATCAGGCTTTACAGCTGAAAAAGCCGGATGGCGTAGAGATTCCGGGAGAAAAGACGGTATATCGTATCATGAAAAAGATCGGATTAACTCATCATCCAAAACGCAAGCCCAATGGAATCACAAAAGCTGACCGAGAGGCAATGAAATCAGACAACCTGCTGAAAAGAGACTCTCGTTCCGATGAGCCTCTTAAAAAATGCATTACGGATATTACAGAGATTAAAGCAAAAGATGGAAAGCTCTACACTTCCGTCATATTTGACTGCTTCGATCTGAGTGTTTTGGGAATTGCTACGAGTACAAACATGAAGGCAGAACTGTGCGTTCAGACATTGGACAACGCAATGGCTTCTTATCCGGCTTTGCACGGTGCAATTATTCATTCTGACCGCGGTGCTCAGTATACAAGCGATCTATACCGCAGAGCAATCACTCGGTATAGTATCTGCCAAAGTATGAATAGTGCAGGCGGGCGCTGCCATGACAATGCCCGCTGCGAAAGCATGTGGGCAAAGATGAAAACAGAACTATTATATGACCGCTACGATCCGGAACAGTTGACCGTGGAGCAGCTGAAATCGCTAGTTTGGAGATACTTTATGAGCTATTGGAACAATCGCTGTATTTGCTCCGCTAATGGCGGCTTACCACCCATGGTGAAGCGCAGCAGATTCTATGCTGCTCAGGCAATGGCTGCATGATGCGGCTACTCTTTGAGTTTTATCTGTCAACTGATATTGACAATATCAAAGAGCAGATACGTAGTGATTGCCCTAAAACGACGTTCACCGGAGAACAGCGTGTAACGGTTTCCGTTTACGATTACACCCAACGGTGTGAGCAAACCGACTTCATCGATATTCGCCGCAAGCTCTTTGTAGGATTTCTCATTATCATCGGCTGCGTAAGAGTTTTTCGCCGCAAAATCGATTAGCGCCGTATCAATCAGCTCAAATCTGCCGTTCTGTGCGGCGTTATCTATTGCCGCTTTCAAACCATTTAACCCGGCGTTGATACTACAAATTCAGCTTTTTCATGCTTACACACCAACCTTTCTGAAAAACTCATCGGTCAAATTCTGATAATCTATATTTCCGTTGCTCCGCTTATCAAAAACGCAAATCGGCTCTCGCGCATTTACAGCGCGGATCAGCGCCACATTACGACGGATCGTCACGCCGAACATTGGCAACAAATCCTGTCCCAAAAGGACTTCGCGGAATACACTGCGCAAGCCGCGCCGCTCATCCATCATGATAAGCCCGCCAAGAATTTTCAAATTCGGATTTATCGTGCGGCGAATATCCGCGATAGCCTCCGCTTTGAGCGTCAGCGCATGGATGCCATAGTCTTCGACAAATATCGGCATGATGATCGCATCCGCATAATAGTGTACAATATCCATCAGCCTGCCACCCTGCGGAGGACGTCGATGATAACAAAATCATAATCCGGAAGATCTTCCAGTACTTTTTCTAATGTGCTTAGGTAAGGCATACCGTTCATTTTCTGACGGATTAAATCTTCTTCTATCACGCCCAATGTTCGATCAGACGGCAGCACATCTACACCAAAGCGCGTTGTCTGCACGATCTCTGTGCAAGTCGCCTGCCCACATAGCACCTCAAGTAAGGACGGAGATGCAGCCACATCATAATTGAGTGTAGCATAGCCTTGCGGGTCTGCATCGATCAGTAGCACACGGTAGCCACGCTGTGCCAAGCACGCAGAGAGATTGACGGCCGTCATCGTTTTGCCGACGCCGCCCTTTTCGTTTGTAATTGCGATTTTCTTGATTTGTCTCATAATGTGCCTCCTAAAACTCCCGAAACCGGGGAAATATAAAAAACCGGCAACATTGCCGGTTTCCGTCAGAAATGTGAAATTGAGATATGAAAAAAGAGCAGCCTTTCGGTTGCTCCTTATCTACACTATATAGCACGCCTGCTTGACGTGCAGGGGGTCAGCGGTTCAAGTCCGTTAGCGCCCACCAAAACCTCAGGAACTTCGGTTTCTGAGGTTTTTCTTTTTACCCAAATGACTATTTTTGAACGTTCTCTCCCCCATCGCGCTGAAATTCAGGCTGATGGGGGCTTTCATTTGCTTCAAACCGTGGGATCAGCACATAGCCCGTCCATGTGCCCTCGCCTACATTGTCGTAGGTGACATACTCGGCCTTGCGCGCTCCCGGGTCAAAGCGGAACACAAGCGCTATGGCATCGCCGCCTTTGTTTCTGATCTGCCCGACGACATAATACACATCGTCAAAGCAATATATGCGGTTAAAAAAATACTCTGTGCAAGGCTTGCGGCTCCAAGTCTTCTGCTTTGAAATTTGCATAAGCTCGTCGGTTTTGTCGCTCATCTCGGCAAACTCTTCAAAAGTAATCCGAATTCGGTGACCGCTTTTCTCATCGAACAAAAGCAGCGCGTTGTCTTCGTGATCAATCTGCACGAGGCCGTCTTCTATTAGCCCGCTTTTGTCTGTCTCCGTGGTGTCGTTCGTCCTTTTAATGTTTCCGCTTTTAAAATCGTACTGCACGATTTCGTCATTTTCCGTCCACCAAATTCTTTCTTTATTGGCACACGCCTTTTCAAACACGTCCGCATCGGTCATATACAAAACACGGCTGTCTTCCTTGGATAAATCCGAAGAGATCAAAAGGTATGTCTCTTGGCCTTGTGCCCAATGACGCCAAACCAGATAAATTCTATTGTCGTAAATCGCCAAAGCCTGCTCATATGCGCCTTCTTCCAAAACGTCGTTGAGCGACACCGATTCCGTTTCTGTTTCCAGCAAGCGTTTAAACACCTGCCCAACGCACGGGCTGCCCTGCGCCGACTCCCACGATTTGATCCTAAAATCATCGTACGAGGCAAAGGCTGTAAACGCAACTACAAAGAGAAGCACAATCCCCGAAACGATTAGAACACAGACCGTAACAAGCGCGATTTCAATCTTTTTTAAAGTACTGCTTTGCAATTGGATTCACCCCCACAACAAAACCTACCCTGTGCTACCCATTTTATGCGGTTTAGTCCCGCTGCATTTTGGCGGCGAGCAGAACAAGGTCTGCGGCATCGGGCCTGCCATTTTCATTTAAGTCGGCGGCAAGCGCGGCTGTGTCGGTCAGTTCCGTCTCCCCGACGAGCACACGCTGCAAAAGACGCATATCGGCCGTATTCACGGTGCCGGAAGCGTTGATGTCGCCGGGCACAATGACCGTATACAGTTTGTCGTCGATCAGCACGCTCATGCCGGTTTTCAGCCTGCCGGAGGCCGCTGCGGAGGATGACGTGTACACTTCCACTTCTGCCTGTGGGAACGCTGCCCGTAGCTTTGCTGCCGTAACACCCGGTTCTGCGTACAAAATGTGGCCGGAAACACGCAACTTCGCCGTGACATCCGGATCCGGCGTGGCGGTCGGTTTCGGTGTAGCCGTCGGCTTCGGCGTCGTGCTCGATTTTGGTGTAGCCGTCGGCTTCGGCGTTTTAGAGGGCTTTGGGGTCGCGGTCGGCTCCGGCGTAGGTGTCGGGATGGGCGAAGGTGTGGGCGTAGGCTGCACAAATGTACCGAACGGCTCTCTGCACAGTGCGCCGTTTTGCCAGATGATCGCTGCATTTTCGGTGAGTGCAGCCGCTTCGCCGGAAAGCGTGAAGAACTCCGCCTTGTCGCCGCGGCACACGCGCGAGACCTCCGAGGTGTCCGAAAGCCAGTAGAGCATGTCGCCGCTCAAAACGGCCTCCGTCACGATCGTGTCTTCCGCCCACTCTTCTCCGGAAAATAGGCGCACTTCGCCCTGCATGTTGACGTACACGTCGCTGCCAAGCAGCTTATACGGCCGCGCAGCCGGCGCATAGGTAAACGCCGTGCCGGAAAGTGTCGGCACATTTCCCGCAAGCGAAATCTGCACGGCACTTTCCGAAAGCAGCACATAAAGCGTACTATCCACCGTCTGTATGCCGAATATTTTATCTTCAAATATGAATTCCGTTAGGGGCTCACCCGCCGCGTCAAACACTTGCAATGTGCTCGGCGCGCCGTAGGTAACAGCATAAAGCCTGCCCGCGCTGTCGCTTTCCGCAAAGCGCAGGCCGCTCGTCACAGGCAAAGCGAACAGGTCTGTTTCCTCCAATGTTTCCGCACTGAAACGCTCCACGGCAAGGAACTCCTCCGTTTCGGCAAAAACCGTCACGGTATCGCCATGCAAAACGGCATATTGCCCGTTAAACGGTGCTTCGGCGGAACGACCGTCCGGGCGATACAGCACCGTCGTACGACCGGCGTAGACCAGTATCTCGCTTTCACCATAAGTTTCATACAGTAAAACCTGCGCATCCTTGTCTTCCGTGATGCTCTGCGGGGCAAATCCGCAAAGCAAAAGTAAAAAGAGAATTGCCGCAGCACCCCCAAAATATCGCCGTTTTTTCATGTTTCCGTCCCCTCTCTGCGCCGAACGAACTTCTTGACAAGAGTATATCGTAATCCGTTGAATATTTAAATAGTTTTTCGGCAATTTCTGCCATATTTTGCAATTTTCTAACAAACTCACCAAATGGCACGGGCGATTCTACGACATTTTCACATACAAAAAATCGCCGGAGCGCACTTGCCCCGGCAATTTTCCGCATACTATCTGTTATTTTTCTGTTATTTTTTGAGCTTACGCCCGTCTTCTTTCGCAAAAAATTCCTTTGTCAGCTTCACCACCGTGCCGGAAAGCAATAACAACGCGATAAGATTCGGAATACTCATCAGGCCGTTAAAGGTATCGGCGATGTTCCACAGCAGGTCAAGGTTGACGGTTGCGCCGAGGATTGCGACGAACGAATAAATGACGAGGAACGGGCGCACGGCCTTACTGGTGCGGAACAGAAATTCCACAAAACGCGAGCCGTAAAGGCCCCAGCCGATGATGGTCGAGAACGCGAAGCAGCACAGCGCGACCGCAGAGAAAATGGAAGCCCAACTGCCGTAGGTCGTCGTAAAGCCGGAAATCGTCAGGTCTGCGCCCGCCATGGTGCCGTAATTCACCGCCGTGCCGCTGCACAAAATGACAAGCGCCGTCAATGTGCAGATGACGATGGTATCGACAAACACCTCAAAAATGCCAAACACACCCTGTTTTACAGGCTTTTTCGTATCGGCGCAGGCATGCGCGATAGAACCCGTGCCGAGGCCGGCCTCATTGGAGAAAATGCCGCGGGAAACGCCGCGCTGCATGCTGATGAACAGACTGCCGATGGCACCGCCCGTGAAAGCCTTCGGGTTAAACGCGCCAACAACGATCGATGCCAGTACCTCCGGCAGACGCGTAATGTTCAGGACAACCACGCCAAGCCCCAAAAGCACATACAAAAGCGCCATAAACGGCACGAGCTTTTCGCTCACACTGCCGATGCGCTTGATGCCGCCCAGCAGCACCATGGCAACGAGCATTGCGCATAAAATGCCGATGACAAGGTTCACCGTGGGAATGTGGTCCGCGCCGATCACATTGTACTGCGTCAGCGCCGTATCGATAGCGGTTACAATGGTGTTCACCTGCGTGGCGTTGCCGGTACCAAACACCGTCAGCGCGCCGAACAGCGAATACAGCACCGCCAAAAATTGCCAGTGCCTACCGAGGCCGTTTTTAATGTAATACATCGGCCCGCCGACCCACTCGCCGGTCTTGCTGCGCTCACGAAAATGTACCGCCAACGTAACTTCCGCAAACTTTGTGCACATACCGAGCAGTGCGGAACACCACATCCAGAATACCGCGCCCGGGCCGCCTATCGCAATAGCGCCCGCCACACCGGCAATGTTGCCCGTGCCCACTGTGCCGGCCAGCGCCGTGCATACAGCCTGAAACGGCGTCATGGAACCGTCCGAAGCATCTTTTTTGCGGAACATGCGCCCTGCCGTGGTGCGCATGGCATAGGGGAATTTGCGGATCTGCAAAAAGCGCGTGCGGAAGCTTAAAAGCAAGCCTACGCCGATGATGCAGACCATGGCCGGAACACCCCAGATAAAATCGTTCACCGCTTTGTTTACGGCAGCTATGATCTCTAACATGATCTTCCAACTTTCGTTTCTCAAATTTGATGCGTTTTTCACTTTTCTTTCAGGCAAAGTCGAAAAACGCAGAATAATATTTTTATTATACACACATATGCAAGATGTAGCAAGTAAAAATGCGTATTTCTTTCGCACAAGGTTGGAAGACAAAAGTAATTTGCTGAATCGACCAAATACATTCAGCTTTATAAATCTTTTAACCGATAAAATCTATCTTAAAACAGAAAAAATCCACAAAGACCAAAATCTTTGTGGATTCCTTGGCGCGCTTGAAGGGACTCGAACCCCTGACCTACTGGTTCGTAGCCAGTCACTCTATCCAGCTGAGCTACAAGCGCATTTCTCAAACAGCTTCATCATTATAAGCTCAAAAGTGCAATATGTCAACCCCTTTTTTAAAAAAACTTCAAATTTTCTCCGAAAATCTTATTTTAGCCAAAAATACTTGCATCGGCATTTTTATTGTGGTATTGTTTGGCCAAAGACTTTATTCGTTCCCTTTACACCAACTCGATTTCATTTAGGAGGCGTTTACTATGATCGATCTTACCGAATTTGAAAGCCGTGCAGTGCCGCTTCGCGCACTCGGCGTTGTGGTCTCGCAAAACGGCACGCAGCTGGCCCGCAAGCTGTGGGACGATACCTGCCGCCGCAATGTGTATTCCGCAAGCAAAAGCTTTACTTCTATGGCAGTCGGCATTGCGCAAAAAGAGGGCCTGCTCTCCATCGACGAAAAGCTCACGGACGCATTCAAGGATGACCTGCCCGAAATCGTTTCCGACAACTTAAAGGCCGCCACGGTGCGCGATCTGCTCACCATGTGTCTCGGACAGGAAAAGAGCTTTTTAATGGGCGGCGAACGCCCGTACTATGAAGACCGCAACTGGGTGCGCCTTGCGCTTCGTCAGCCGTTCGTGTACGCGCCGGGCGAAAAATTCGTGTACAACAACGTCGGCCCGTACCTTGCCGGCATTCTCGTGCAGCGCCGCGCGGGCTGTGACCTTGTCCATTACCTGATGCCGCGCATGTTCGCGCCGATGGGCATTCAGCTGCCCACATGGGAAAATGACCCGAACGGTCAGACCTTCGGTGCAGGCGGCCTGTTCCTCACCATCGACGAACTGCACCTGTTCGGTCAGTTATTGTTGCAAAACGGCGAATGGAACGGCAAGCAGCTCATCCCCGCCGAGTGGGTCAAAGAAGCGACCTCCAAACAGGTCGAAAACGGCAGCGAGGGCTATGGCTACCTCTTCTGGGCAGGCTCCGAGGGTTCCTTCCGCGCCGACGGCAAATACGGCCAATTCGTCATTTTGATGCGCGACAAAAATGCCGTCGTCACCGTCACCGCCGAAAGCCGCGATGCCGGTGCACTGCTGCGCGCCGTCTTTGAGGAGATCTACCCACAGCTTTAAAATTTGAATCACAAGCAAAACGGCGCCGCACAGAGATAATTTACCCTGTGCGGCGCCGTTACCGCGTGCTCCGTATTTTCCGTATTGAGCGTCCTTTCGCAGCGCTCTTCAGCTTTCCGCAGCTTCTAACAGCTCAGGTTCGCTCGCTTCAGTTGTTTTATTATATTTTTTATAATACTTTGTGGTTTTCTGACGGTACAGCATCAAAAGGCCGCGCACGCAAAGCTCCGTCCCCATGGCCGTCCACATGCCCGGCAGACCGAAATTGCCGACGAGCAGCAGGGCAAGCCCGATGCGTACCACCCAAATACTGCCGAGGTTCATCATACTCGGCACGAAGGTATCGCCGGTGCCGCGCAGTGCGCCCGCCGCAACGATGGAAACGCCGTACAGCGGTTCAGCCAGCAGCCCGATGCGCAACGCCTGCGCCGCAAGCGCGCGGACAGAGAGATCGGGCGTCAAAATGCTGAATACAAATGGGCACAGGAACATCATCAAAAGTCCCGTTATCGCCATAAAGCCCGCGCCCATCACGATACAGATGTTGCCGTAGCGCTTGGCAAGGTCGGTCTTTCCCGCGCCGATGTTGCGCCCGACGAGCGTCGTCGCCGCCGAGCCGATACCGTAGCCCGGCATGTAGCACAAGCTCTCTGCCGTCACGGCGAAGGAGTTTGCCGCGATGGAGACTGCACCGAGCGGCGCAATGATCATGGTCGCGACGACCTGCGCGCTGCACATGGCGATCTCCTGCACGCCGACCGGCAGACCGATCTTCAAAGCTTTTTTGAGAATTTCCGGGTTAAAGCCGTGCTTTTCGGTCTCTTTGCGGTTGAGCCGCAAATGCGGGTTGCACAACAGGCAGCGCCACGCCATCGTCAGGCTGACGACCGCACACGCACTCGCCGTGCCGATGCCCGCACCCATCACGCCGAAATGCGGAATGAAAATGGTATTGAACACCACATCGAGTAAACACATGGCGGCGTTTAAAATGCTCGGCGTCAGCATATCGCCGCTGCATTGCAAGAACGACGAGTTCAGCGAGTTGATCTGCGAGAACGGGATCATCAGCGCGTACACCATGAAGTACTTCGAGGCATCGTATCGAATAGCCGGGTCGCCGCCGAGCCACGTCGGCAGCATACTGTGGATGGAAAGCCCCAACGCGCACAAAATCCCTGCCACGCACAGCGCCGTGCACAGGCCGTGACGCACCACGCTTCTCGCTTCCGCATCACGTCCCGCGCCGATGTTATGCGCCACCTGCACGGAAAAGCCTGCCGAAACAGCGTATGTAATGCCGCCCAGCAGCCATGTGCTCGTGGATACCAGACCGATCGCCGCCGAAGCGTTCGCGCCGAGCGAACCCACCATGGCGGAATCGATATACTGCATCACGATGGTTGTGATCTGCGTTAAAATAGCCGGCAGGCTCAGTACCCAAACTTCCTTCACCTGCGGCTTCAGTTCATGCCAGCTTATTTTTTTCATGTCTCTCTCCCCGTTTCTTCAAATTCCCCTGTTGTAAAATAGCGGTGCATCACGCCGGAAAACCGGAACAGCTCCTGCACAAATTCCGGGTCTTTATCTTTAAAATACAGTCGAAAAAGCCGTTCCTCTGCCTCATACACGGGCTTTAAAACCTCATTCGCGTAGTCTCTGCCCGCTTCTGTCAGCGTTACGGAAAGCTCCCTGCGCTCGCCGGGAATGGGGCTCTGCACCACAAAGCCGCCCTTTTCCAGCTCTTTGATAAGCGTGTTCACCGTCGTTTTCGGGAATCCCCAGTCCCAGCAGATCTGCTTTTGCGTGTGCCCCTCGCCGTCGTTCAGCGCCGAAAGCAGCCACAGCATATTCGGTTTGATCTGCGCACTTTTCGAGAACACATCGTAAGCTGCGTCTATGCCGTACACCGCCTTGCCAAGCTGCCGGAAAAACGCATACCGTTCCATTTCGCTCCACCCCGCTAAAATACGAATTCGTATTTTATTTTAGCACGGGTCCGGGCGGGTGTCAACCACGGTGTCATGTAAATCGTAAATATTTTTTGAATAAGAATGTAAAACCCCCGCCCCGGGTACCGGCACAAAGCCGATTTCCGGGGCGGGGTCATTCCTTTTAGGTTTTCACTTTACTTTTCGTGTCTCTTCTTTTTATAGATGAGCACCGCTGCAAGCGCACCTCCGCTCAGCACGAGCGCCGCGCTGCCGAAAACGACCGGCAAGTTGCTGCTGCCTGTCTTCGGGTTATTGGGGTCTGCCTTCGGCGCCGGAGTCGGCGTAGCCGTCGGTTTTACCGTAGGCGTCGCGGTCGGAACCGCCGTCGGTCTCGCAGAAGGCGTAGCCGTCGGTTTTGCCGTAGGTGTTGCAGTCGGAACCGCCGTCGGGCTCGCAGAAGGTGCAGCCGTGGGTGTTGCCGTGGGCGTCGCAGTCGGAACCGCCGTCGGGCTTGCAGAAGGTGCAGCCGTGGGTGTTGCCGTAGGTGTCTCGGTCGGAGCCTCCGTCGGGCTCGCAGAAGGTGCAGCCGTAGGCGTCGCGGTCGGAGCCGCCGTCGGGCTTGCAGAAGGTGCAGCCGTGGGTGTTGCCGTCGGCGTCGCGGTCGGAGCCTCTGTGGGCTTTTTCACCAACGCGGCCATAGCATCTTCAATGGCCTTCGCCATTGCGTCTACCTCGCCTTGTTCCGTTATGTTCTTGTCGCGCACAACTGCGTTAATCGCCTCTTCCACAGCAGAAAAGTCCTTGTAGTTATCTTTTTCCAAAGCATTTGCCTTGGCAATGGCTGCGTCTACTTTCGTGTAGTCGGCATCTTTGTACTGTAACGCGGTGATGGCATTTTCAATAGCCTGCGCCATTGCATCCACCTCTGCCTGCTCTGCCAGTGTCTTTCCTGGAACCACTAAATTGATTGCAGCCTCCACAGCGGAGAAGTCCTTGTAGTCATCCCTATTCAGGTCATTTGCCTTGGCAATGGCTGCGTCTACTGCACTGTAATCTGCCGGGTTATCCTTAAACCTCGGATAATTGCGTGCCTGCGCAAACGCCTCGCCCAGCGAACCAGCCACTGTGCCATTTGTAAAATCTTCTTCTGTCTTTTCACCGGCTGTACCTGCGTTTTCTGTTATTCCGCACGCTCCGAAGAAGCAGTTTGTATCAGCAATCGTACTGCCCTCCCACAGGTTGCCCGCAAAAACACCGGTTCCCTTAGTTCCGGGCACAGCAGTTCCCTCGGTAGAAATCGTCGCCTGATACACATAGCAATTCTGGATGGTTAACGTGAAATTCGTCACTTGACCAGCAAAGCCGCCTGCAAAACTTGTACCCTGAACATCATCGGTCTTAGAAATCACAGTACAGTTTGCAACATAGCAGTTTGTAAATGTAGAATTGCCGACACCATTGTCATCGTCCAATTCGCCGACAAAACCACCGCCGTAAGCCATAGTTTTAATTTGGTTGTTTTCGGCAGCGCACTTTTCAAATGTTCCGCCGGTGGAATAACCCACAATGCTTCCCGCACAGTTATTATTGTTGTTGCGTCTGCTCTCCAGAGAAGAATTCACCACCGAGCAGTTTTTGATGGATGAGCCATAGCACACACCCGCAATACCGCCCACATAGCTGAAATTATTCTGACCGGTTGCCACAAAGTTTGCGTTCTTCACATGAAGATTTTCGACCGACCCGAAAGCGACCCACCCGAAAATGCCCGCCGTAGCGTAACCTTCCGGGTCAACTTTTCCGGTAGAAACCGCATTTGTGATGCTGTGCCCGCCGCCATCATAGTTTCCCGCAAAATAGTAGCCTCCGGAATAACCAATCGGTTCCCACGTTACCCCGGTCAGGTCAATATCAGCCGTTTGTTTGAAGTAATAGCCATGGCAGTTTCCAACACCCGCGTCATCAGCATCAAACTGTTCTGCATTGCCGGATTTCAGAACCTCTGCCAAAGCAGTCAAATCCGCTTGCGAAGCAATCAGCCACGGGTCTCCCTGTGTGCCTGTTCCGCCGCTGAAGGACGGAGCTTCTGCTGCAAACACGCCCATCGGCACGCAGAAAATCATCATGCAGATTGCCAAAGCGATGCCTAATATACGTTTTTTCATATAGGGCCTCCTATTACTATATGTATACGCCGTACAGAACGTACCGTATATACTGTTTCTATTTTAATCATATACGAAGTTCAGCCAAAAATCAACCTATTTTCCTTTCTTCTTTCTTAAATTTTACGTTATTATTCACAACAAGAATTAAAAATCCGCATTCCCGGTTTTTACAGAAATGCGGATTTAATTTCTATGAATTTATACGGTTTAGCTATGGTTTAAAACGCATTAGCCCATACCGCTGCCGCCGCAGGTCGCAAACGGAATCATCGTCTTGCCGGCAAAATCAGAACTTTCCGCCGCCACCGCCGTGGGTCGTGCCGGAGGACGACGTGTGCGTTGCGGAGCCGCCGGAAGAATCCGTATCTTTCGGCTTTGCCGTGCGGTTCACGTGCGAGTAGAGGAACACGTCGTTTGCATACGCCACGTTCATGCTGCCGGGGCGCACATAATCCGACGCTGCCGCCTTACGGCGCACGGTTTTGAGCTGCCCGCGCATAAAGCCCGTCACAACAAGCGCCGCGACGAGGCCGATAGCAAGCGAAACCAAAATCGCCGGGCCCCACGGGAAATTCCCCACGGTGCTCTCCTCGTATGCCTCACCTTCCTCGTAGTAACCGCTCTGCACGCCCGAGATGTAGTTGTCGCACATATCGGCATACGTTGAAAACGCGTCATAATAGTAGCCGCCGCTGAGGTCGCTCAAAAACGCATCCTCCATATTGCCGCGCCGCGCATCCGTAATGGCCGTAATGGCGCTGCCCGTCGTCGTTATGTACCAGTCGCGCTCTTCCATGCTGATGAGCAGCAGAACGCCGTCCGGGTTATACTTATACGAGTTATAATCGTAAAAATCGTCCGCATATTCACGCGGTGTCTTGTCGCCGATGGAGTCTTCCGTCACAACGGCAACGTCCACGCTCAGCCGGTCGCTGATCTCATCAAGCTTCGCGAGCAGATTACTTTCTTCCTCGCCCGTCAAAAGGTCCGCGTTGTCGATCAGGTGCGGCGTGTAGTCCTCCGCCGTATCGGCAAACGCCGGAACAGACACAACGACACATAAAAGAACGGCGAAAAATACCGATAAAAGCTTTTTATTCATTCTCCGCACCCCCTTAGAACAGCCAAAACAGGAAATAGGCAATCAGCGCAATCACACCGAAGCCTGCCGTAAGCCCGCCAAGCCACTTAAAGTACAGCCCGTTATCCACCGGCAGGTCGCCGACGAATTTGCCGGTCTGCCCGTTCATCGCAAAGAGGTACTTTTTGCCCTTCCACGTCGTGTTCAAAAGCCACACGGGGTAAAGCGCGTACTTTGCCTTGCCGTTGTGCAGACGAACGGAGGAATTCTCCGTCGTGACGGAGTGATACCCCTTCACCGTGGAAGCGAATGCGTCTTCCGTGGAGCGCTTGATGCGCTCGTTGGCGCGGTCGATGCTCTGCTCGGCCGTCACATCGTACTTGTCCGCAAGGTATCCCGCAAGATACGCCGTTTTAAAATCCACCGCGTCCTCAAACTTGAACGGCTCAATGGATTCCATCAAATCGTCCGGCATCTTGGAGGAACCGTCCACCGGCACGCGGTCAAAGCCAATATCACCGCTGCGGCCTATCGAGTAGTAGCTTGTTTCCGTGTAATCGTAATCGCTGTCGCTCCAGGTGCGCACACGCGTCGCTTTATAGCGAATATCCGCATCGGCATCGGCATCAAACAACCAAAACGGCACGTAAACGCCCTTGATCTCATCGATATGGTTCTCTTTTTTGAAAATCTTCGGCAGCAGCTTTTTGCCCTTATAATGCCGCTGCAAGGCTTCCTTTGCCGCCTTTTTGTCGATCTTGAACGGAATCACGTAATCGGGCTTCAAAGCGCCGCTCACCTGCCCCATCATCACGACCGGGTTGCCGCAGTACGGGCAGGAGGTCGCCGCCGTGTTTTCATCACAGACAATCTCTCCGCCGCAGGAGTTGCACACGTAACTGCGCAGCGTGCTTTCTTCGCCCTGCTCCCACGCGCCGCCGGCCGTGGTCTCCCACTCCATTTCGTCGGGCTTTGCGTTTTGTACTTCTTCCTCGTGCGCGGTAAACGCTTCGGTGTCAAACTCCGTGTCGCAGTACGGGCACTTTATCTTCTGAATTTTACTGTCAAATTCCACAGCGCCGCCGCAGCAAGGACATTTGTATTCTTTAATTGCCGCCATTTGCTCTCATCTCCTCACAGTTCAACGCAGGTCGCAACCTTTAGGCACGGTCATTTTCATCAAACGGGTCGCCGCACTGCGGGCAGAACTTCGGCGGGTGCGCGGGGTCTTCCGGCTCCCAGCCGCACTTGTCACAGCGGTACTTCGGTAAGCCCTCCGGCTTTTTCGCGCCGCAGTTTGCACAGAAATTGCCCTTGTTCACTTTGCCGCAGGAGCAGGTCCAGCCGTCGTTATCCGGCTTCTTTGCCCCGCAGTTCGGGCAGAAATTGCCGTTGACCACCGTGCCGCACGCGCACGTCCAGCTGTCCGCAGCCTGCGCCGCCTGCTGCTGACCCATGCCGTACAGCGCCTGTGCGTTCATGCCGCCCGCATTCATAGCCATATTTACGCCCATAAAGCCGTTCATAGCACCGGCAGAGTTGCCCGCGGCCGTTTTCATCGCGTCCGACTGTGCGCCGACGAGCGTGGCCGCCGCCATAGTCGGGTCGCGCATCATCGCCGTGCGCTGTGCCTGCTTGATCATCTCGGCGTCCTCGTCCGGCAGTGTCACAGAGCCAAGCGCAATGCTGACGACCGTCAAGCCACGCAGCTCGCCCCATTTCGCGGAAAGCGCCGTATTCATAGCATCTTCCAGCTCCGTGTTGTGTGCCACAATCTGGTTCGGACGCAAACCGAGGTCGGAAAGCTTGCCGAACGCCGGCTGCAAAGCGCTGATGAACTCGTGCTTCAGCTGGCTGTCCAATTCGTCACGGGTATATTCCTGCTCCACATTGCCGCACACATTCGTGTAGAACAGAAGCGGGTCCGCAATGCGGTACGAATATACGCCGGAACAGCGGACGGAAACGTCCACATCCAGCCCGATCTTGTTATCGACCACACGGAACGGAATGGGGTTCGGCGTGCCGAATTTATTGTCGATGAGTTCCTTCGTATTAAAATAATATACGCGCTGATCTTTGCCGGCGTCGCCGCCGTACGTAAAACGCTTGCCGATCTGCGCAAAGGTGTTTTTAATGCCCGCACTGAGAGAGCCGGAGAAAACAGAAGGCTCGCTCGAAGCGTCATAGGTGAATTCACCCGGCTCCGCGCAAAGCTCCACCACTCTGCCCTGCTCCACGATCATCATGCACTGGCCGTCCGCCACCGCAATGCCGGAGCCGCTCGTGATGATGTTGTCACTGCCGCGCGTATTGGAGGAACGCCCGCTCGTGCGCTTTACACCCTTTGTGACAAGCACCTCTTTCGGCATCGATTCGCAATAGAAAAATTCTTTCCACTGATCCGCCATAACACCGCCCGCGGCGCCGACAGCTGCCTTAATAAGACCCATAAATAATTGCTCCTTTTCAATGGTTTCCGCACGTTATATTCCGCCCGGTGTTTATGCTTCAAGTTTAGCACAGAATTTTGCTGTTTTCAATGAATTTCGACAGCACACTCAACAAATATTTGCGCCTCCCTCTGCATTCAGGGAAGCATCCATGATGGAAACCCATTTTTCAATTTTGAACCTGTGCCCAGAAAACCGGGTGCATATCCGTCTGCGCGGCTCTTTTTTAATCAAATTTGCTTTGTCTCTTCGCCGAGCGTGAATTCATAGTGCATCTCAAGCGCGGCAAACAGCTTTTGCATCACTTCGTTTGCAATGGCACGGATGTCGAGGCTTGCAATCAGTGCCATAACCTCCCGCTGTTTTTCCTCCGGCACGCAATAAATGCGCAGTGTCAGCTGCAAAAAGCGCTCTAACTTGCGTTCCAGCGTAAAATACACGTCGCACGGACGCGCCATATATCCGCGCATAATCGCCGCCGAACCGATGTCCGACTCATAAAAATCGCTCACACTGTACCCGGGCATATACGCGCCGAAAATACGGTGCAGCATCTCGGCCGTCATCCTGTGGATGATTTCCAAATTTTCCGGCAGCGTGTACGCCTCCACGTAAATTTGGCGCAGGTTCTCGTTCAGCTCTGCCAGCGTCAGCTGAATCGCCGTCTCCACCGCGTAGAGCTTTACGGGGTCTGTCTCCCCCTGTGCAATCTGCCCCGCGATAGTAAACTGATTTTGAAACATGAACTCGGTCAGCTCGGTAAGCACACCGGCTTTCGTGCGGTACAAATTATAGAACGTGCCCGCGGAAACATCCGCTTCCGTCAAAATCTGCTTCGGCGGTGTATGCTTAAACCCCTGCTCCAAAAACAGACGCACACAGGTAGAAAGAATTCGCTTGCGCGAGGCCTCCTTTTCGTTGCGGTTTGCCATTTATACCCCTCTTTTCCCTGTTTTAGAATTGATTCTAATACTCCCAAATGAGTATACCACAACAAAAAGAAAAATCAAGTGTCGGTACACGAAAAAAGAGCAGCTCTTCGCCGCCCTTAACGAATATTTGTCTTTACCGCACGGGTTATATGTTCCGTAAGATCGCTTTTTTCAGCGTTTCGGCATTCAGCGGCTTCGAGAGATGCTCCGTCATACCGGCTTTGCGGCTGCGCTCCACATCTTCCGAGAACGCGTTCGCTGTCATCGCGATGATCGGCACCGTTTTCGCATCCGGCCGGTCCAGCGCACGAATGCGCTGCACCGCCTCAAGGCCGTCCATCACCGGCATCATGATGTCCATTAAGATCACGCCGATCTCGCCCGGCGCGGAGTTTCGGAAGGCCTCCACGGCCTCTTTGCCGTTCCACGCCTGCATCGTTTCGGCACCCATGTCTTCCAGGAAGAATTCCGCAATCTCCATGTTGAGTTCGTTGTCTTCGGCCAGCAGCACTTTCAGCCCGTGCAGAGCCGTTTCGTCCGCCGCGCCATTCGCCGCCGCCTGCGCAGAGGGATGCTTGTCGATTTCAAACGGCAGCGTCACCGTAAACGCAGAGCCTTCGCCGAGCACGCTTTTCACCGTGATGGTGCCGTTCATCTTCTCGATGAGCTCCTTCACGATAGACATGCCGAGGCCCGTGCCCTGATACTGCGTGCGGGCGCCCTGCTTTTCCTGTGTAAACGGCTCAAAAAGCTCGTTGTTCACAAAATCTTCGCTCATACCGATGCCCGTATCACGTATTGTAAAGCGGAATGTCGCCGTGTTTTCGTCACAGGCAATCTCCTCCGCATACGTTTCAATCGTGCCGTTTTCTTTATTGTATTTTGCCGCGTTGCTGAACAGATTCAATAAGATCTGCCGCAGATGCAGCGGGCTGCCGATAAGCTTTGCGTGCGCAAACGAAATCTTGCTGTAGGTATACACAATACTCGTTTTTGCCACCTGCGCTTCGTTCAGTGCGCGGACGTTCTTCATCAAATCGTCAAGGTCAAACGGCACATGCTCCGGCTCCATATGGCCGGATTCCAGTTTGCTCATATCCAAAACATCGTTGATGAGCGACAGCAGATGCTCGGAGGAAACATGGATCTTTTCAAGGCAGTCGTCCACGCGCTCATGATCTTCACGGTTTTTCTTGATAATCTCCAGCATGCCCATCACACCGTTGATCGGCGTGCGGATATCGTGGCTCATGCGGGAAAGGAACTCCGTCTTCGCTTTATTCGCCAGCGTTGCTTCGTCCACCTCAGCCCGCAAGCGCTCGTGCTCCTTCTGCTCCTGTGCATGGAACTCCGTGGTGTTTTTCAGCAGCACAAGGCTGTGGATCATCGGCTTTTCCTCGCTGCTCTTCGCATCGTATACGCGTGAAGACATCATCAGCGCCGTTTTCTGTATCCAGCGTGTCTCGCCGCCGGATACGCGCTCACAGTATTCCACCGTCACCTGTTTTTCTCCGCTCGCATAGCGTTCCAAAAGCTTTTCGGCCGTGTCGATCAACCGGTAGCTGCCCATCGTTTCGGGCAAAATCAGCATAGAATGACGGTGGCAATATTCGCCGTACGGACACGGTGCTTTCAAGTCCTCAATAAAGATGTCTGCGCCGCGTTCACGACGGAAATCACGCTCCACCAGATCATCCGTCAGATTCACGGAGTATACCGCATCCGCAGTCTCCAGCATCGCATCCACGTAACTGTCGTTTTCCAAAATAGACTGCTTCAGCTGCTCGTAATACTGCGTCAGTTGCTGCTTGGCGTCCGTCTCCGGCTGCACACTGTCAATCGTCTCAAACGCCAGCAAGAAATGGTGCAGCGTGCCGTCCGGGTCTGCATCCACAAAAATCGCCGTCAGTCGCCCGTAGTCGGCACTGTTCTCGCCGAAAATCTTGTGCTGCAACTCCACCACGCGGTTCTTTTCGGAAAGCGCCTCGCACAGCGCCGTCAGCTGTAATCTGCTGCGCACCGCCTTGCGGTCTTCTTGCGCCACGCGTTCTTCTGCAATCTGCTCCACAGCGCCGGAATAACTGCCGTCCGCCGCAAGGAAAAACGCCTCGCTTGCACGAATCACCCTGTAAGCGTCCTGCCTTGCGTCGCAGTACAGGCAATCGGAAAAGTTGCTGCCGTATTTTTTCATGCTTTTCAGCAGCCTGCGATCCAGCTTCTTTTCGGCCAATGCTTCCTCGCGCTTCACGTGGTTTTTGTTGATATACATGTTTTTGTCTGCGAGGATATACAAATCGCGCATCGTGCAGTTTTCGTTCTCGTCGGAGACCGAAATGCCAACCGCGTAGCTCACCGGAAAATCGGGGTTCGCCGCATTGTACGTGTCCACACGGTCGCGGATGAGCTGTAAGCACCGCTGCATTTCTTCCTTGTCCGCGCCGTCCATGATGGCGATGAATTCGTCGCCGCCCGCGCGACCCACAAAGTAATGCGCCGGCACCGCCTCGCGCACCAGCTCCGCAAAAATGCGGATGTACGCGTCGCCCTTTTCGTGGCCCATGCTGTTGTTGATGCGTCTCAAATTGTTGAGGTCAAAGCTGCAAACACCCACGGGCATCGTGATAATCTCCGGCGCGCTCAATAGCTCCTCACATTTATTTTTGTTCGGCAGCCCCGTCGCTTCGTCCATGTACACCTTTTTCTGCAAAGCGTGGTTCATGGCGGCGTAGTGCAGCGCCTTGATAAACTCATAACCGATCAGCATCATCAAAACTACGATATCCGCCGTGATGTACCGCTCCAAAACCGCCAAAGAGGACGCGCGCTTTTGCGAATAGGTTTCCGCAAGGCCCGTCGCCTCATCGCAAATGTCGAAAAATTTTTCGCTTTTGTCGATGATGTCGGTTTTCTCAAAACCCTTTTCGCGCACAAGATAAATCTCCTGCTTCAGGCTTTCAAAGCAAGAAGCCAACTCTTCCATTTTCGTCTGAAAACTCTTGTCGCCCAATCGCACAAGGGTGAGCTCGTCATCGCCGAAGCGCAGACCGTTGATGAACGATTCCACGCTCTCCATCATCCCGTCCTCCGCTTGACCCGCAATCTCCATTTTGACAAGGCGTTGCGTTTCACCGCGCACAAGGCCCGCATAGTTCACCACGCGCGCCGTGCCCTGAATGCCCGAGACCAGCACCATCATCCAAACAATCAGCGCCGCCAAAACCACGGCCAGCACGCCGATGGCCGCCTGCACGGCATTCGATATTTTCTTGTTTTCCCTCATATTCTTCACCGTTTCGAATCGTTTGGAGTTATACATTGCCGGACCCTTTCCCAAAATCTTACGGTTCATTATAGCACATTCATGTTCCGTCTTCAACACAAAAAAAGGCCCGACCTTTGTGCATCAAACTGCCAAAGGTCGGACTGCTGTTTACTTTACGCGCCGCACCGGCCGCACGTATTTCCAAAAGCGCTTTTCACCATTTCGGCATACTCCTTTTTCACGTTTTCCGGCTCCGTGATTCGGATTTTCCCACCGTAGCCGAACACCCAGCGGTAAAAGACAGGGCTTGCCGCCGTCTCCGTTTCCACGGTAAACGCGTCGTCACCAAAGGCCTTTGTTTCCACATCTTCGCCGAATGCGTCCACCACCGCATTCATCATCGCGTTGTCACACAAAAGCGTCACGCGCTCACGGCGGCTGTCATACATGCTTGTCATCGTGCGGATATGCCGCATCAACTCCTCTTTTTCGGGCCGCGGCTCCGCGTCCTCATCTAAAATCTCCGGGCAACGGTCAATGCGGTCCACGCGGAAGCTCACAAGCTTTTCGTGCTTGTCGGAATACCCCACAACGTAATATTCATCTGTATTCCAAACAAGCTTATATGGGCTGAAAACATACGGCTTCCCATCGTTTTTCAGCACACGGTTCTTGCCCGGACCGTAATGAAAATAGTAAAACGCAATTTTCTTCCGCTTCGCAATAGCCGCGTTGATTGTGTCTGCAATATAGTAAATGCTCTCGTTGCAGGATTTCCCGTTGTTCGCGCAAAATCCCTCCTGCAAAGCCTCGGCCTCATAAACGCTCGTCAGCCGGCAAAGCTTTTCAATCAGCTCCTCGCTTTTCTTTTCGGTGATGAATCCCGCAGATTCCACCGCGTCCGCAAGCAGCTTCAATTCCGGCATCTCAAATAAGCGGCTCGCAAGGTAATAGCGGTTCTGCGTCGTCTTGTGCGTGTAAATATCAAAGCCGCAGTCCGCAAGCTGCTTGATGTTCTTGCCGACGGTCGTGCGGTGCACCGTAACGCCGCATTCTTTTTGGAGCTTATCCATAATGTTTTTTGTAGAAAGCTCGTGATTTTCGTCGCTGTATGTGTTCAGAATTTTCAAAAGCGAGATCGTCCGCAGCTCGGCGTTGTCCTCCGCCTTCGGTGTCTTATTCGTCTTTGCCATAAAGCAGCACTCCTTTGCGCTCATTCTGCTTTTATTATAGCGGACGAACCCCCACCGCACAAGCCCGGAAACCGTCAGGTGTCGTTTTTTCGCTCACTGCGGCTTCGTGATAAGCTCTGTCACCGCTTCGCCGTAAGACGGCACAAACGAAAAATTCTGCTGATACTCCTTCGCGTTCCATGCAATGTTCGGTATGTATATCCCTCACTTTTCCGCTAAAATACGTTCGATCTCATCTAATGTGTCGGCAAAATAAATGCCCTCTTGCCGCTCCTTGGTCGAAAGCCCCATCTCGATCATATGGCCTAAAAGCGCCTTCAGCCCGTCGTAATATCCGTTCAGATTATAAAGAATGCACGGCGCGTCTAAATGCTTCAGCGATACCTTCGACATCACTTCCGCAATTTCCTCCAGCGTGCCCGTGCCGCCCGGGAACGCAATAAACGCGTCGCCGAGCTCAATCATTTTCGTCTTTCTGTCCGTCATGTCCTTTGTCACAATAAGCTCCGTCAGCCCGTCGTGCTGCAGCTCGGAGTCCACAAAAAACTGCGGCTCCACGCCGGTCACTTTGCCGCCGTTTTGCAGCACGCTTTCGGCGATCGACCCCATTAGCCCGCATTTTGAGCCGCCGTAAATGAGGTCATGCCCGTTTTCGCCGATCCACTTGCCGAGCGCCTCCACCGCCTCTTGCAGCTTGGGGTCATTGCCTGCGTTCGCACCGAGATAAACCGTGATATTCATCTTCATCCCCGCCTTTCTTTTCCCTTATCATACAAGAATTCGCCGAAGATTTCAACCGCTTCACTCCACACGATACAAAACATGCGCATAAAAAACGGCGGCGCAAAGCCTAAGCTCCACGCCGCCGTTTTGGGATATATAAATCAGGAGAGCGCCTGCCCGCATTCCGAGCAGAATTTACTACCCGGCTTTACCGGCGCGCCGCAGCCCGGACACACCGTTTGTAGCTTTGCGCCGCAAGCGCTGCAAAACCTCGCGTTTGCGAAGATCTGCGCCCCGCACTGCGGACAGACTGCCCCCGCCGGAGCTGTCGGCGCCGCATTTACGGGTACGCCCGCCGTCCGGAAGCTCGTCGGCTCGCCCATTGTGCAGCGGTACACCACCTCAAAAATCTCGCTCGGCAGCTTTTTCTGCTTATACGCACCGATGCCCGCCGTTACCGCCAGCGGCCACAGCAGAAAAAGCCCCACAGCGCCCGCGCCCAGCTTGTCCGCCCACTGACCCTCGCCGAGCGTCACATTGAGCTGCGTGCCGTTTACCGTGAGCTCCACCGTCGTCGCCAGCTTCATGCCGGAAAGCGTGCGCAGCGTATCGGCCTGCGCCGCCTGAATGAGGTACCCGTTCGGCGTCGCCACGCTCTGCACCTCCATGCCCTTTTCGCCGCGCAAAAACGTCGTCACAGCCTCCAAAACCTGCTCTGCTGTCACTTGGTTCAGCTCAAATACTCTCGACTCTTTCATGTCGTTCCCCCATTTCTATTTCGCTTCGCGCAGCGCCTTCCAAAGCGCCGCATCATTTTCCAGTTGATAAGCGTTTTCTTCATGCAGCAGGTTCCGCTGCTCAAACCGTATCACACACGTCGTGCCGTCTGTTTTCACAAACGTCAAACTCTGCTCGCTGTCCGTTGCACGCATGTCCGTTCTTTCGCCGATTTTCACCTCGCAAAGTGCGTCAAAAATCGTTTGCATCGCCGCCTTGTCCGTGATGCGGCAGGAAACGGGCGTGTCCATCGTGTAGCGATATTCCATGTAGTTCATCTCATTCACGTCAAATATCTTTGCGAAATTCTCTGCTTCGCCGCCGCAAAACGCAAACACCTCGCCGGCTTCGCTTCTTTCCGCCGTCTTTCCTCCGCAGCCCGCAAGCAGCACGCACAAAACGACCAGCGCACACAGCAAAATAAAACCGCATCGCTTCATTTTCCCGCCCCCTTTTCTATCCTCTATCCTACCAAACGACCGTAACCGAAAAAAGCGTTTTCCCGGTTTGGTCATTGACACGCCGGAAAATGTCAAAACCCAATGCGTTCTCTTATGGCGGTTTCGGTCGAAGCGTGGTATAATCGCCTTAAATCAAGCATACGGAGGGAACCCGCATGAAATTTTGTGACCGTCTCAATTTATATATCGAAACACTCGGCTGCTCCGCCAAAACGCTTTCCGCCGCCTCCGGCATATCGGATGCCGCCATCAGCCGCTACCGCTCCGGCGAGCGCGAACCCGGCAGGGACAGCGAACAGCTTCTGCGGCTCGCACAGGGCATCTGCGCCATCGCCGCCGAAAGCGATTATTCTCCCGGCTTTTCGGAGGGCGAAGTTCTCTGCGCCCTCCGCGCTTCCCTGCACACCGAAAAATCCGATTTTGACAGCGCCGTTCAAAACCTCAAAAACCTGCTCACCGCATTCGGCATCAGCTACGCAGAGCTTTCCCGCGCTATGAATTTCGACGCATCCTACCTCTCCCGCGTCTGCTCCGGACAGAGAAAACCCGCAAACACAGAGGAATTCATCACGCAGGTCTGCCGCTATGTCACAAGGCGGTGCCTGAAAAACGACCAAAAAGAAGCCCTCTGCGCGCTCGTCGGTACACCCGCAGAGCAACCTACAAAGCCCGAGCAATACACTGCGCTCCTCATTGAGTGGCTGTGCACCGCAAAGCAGCGCGATGCCGAGTCCGTCTCCAAATTTCTCGCGCATCTCGATACCTTCGACCTCAATGAATATATCGAAGCCATTCATTTTGGGGAGATTAAGGTGCCTTCGCTCCCGTTCCGACTCCCTGCCTCGCGCAATTACTACGGCATAGAGGAAATGAAGCAGGGCGAGCTCGATTTTTTCAAGGCGACCGCGCTTTCCAAATCCGCCGCCCCCGTTTTCATGTGCAGCGATATGCCCATGGCCGATATGGCGGAAGATCTCGACTTCGGTAAAAAATGGATGTTCGGCATCGCCGTCGCGCTCCGAAAAGGACTGCATCTCGATATAATCCACAACATAGACCGCCCGTTTGAAGAAATGATGCTCGGGTTAGAGAGCTGGATCCCCATTTACATGACGGGGCAGGTCTCGCCGTACTACTTAAAAGGCGTGCAGAACACCGTCTACTGCCACTTTCATTACGTCTCCGGCGCCGCCGCGCTCACCGGCGAGTGCATAAACGGCTTTCACGAAGACGGCCATTACCATTTCACGAATAACCGTGAAGAGGTGCAGCACAGCCGCCGCATCGCAGACCACCTGCTGCAAAAAGCGCAGCCCTTAATGGAAATTTATAAAGCCCCACAGGCCGATCTGTTCCGCGCATTCCTCAAAAACGACGCAGCCACCGTCGGCGCACGGCAAAACATTCTCTCCGCTCCGCCGCTTTATACCATGCCGGAAGATCTGCTCGAACGCATTCTAAAGCGCAGCGGCATGTCGGCAGCAGACGCAGAAAGCATCAACGCCACACGCAAACAGCAAACGGAAAATATCGAGCAAATTCTCACTGCAAACACCGTCATCGACGAGCTCCCGCATGTAAGCGAAGAAGCGTTCCGGGCAAGCCCCCTCACGCTCTCGCTTTCAAACGCATTCATCGAAAACACCGTCACGTACACCTATGAAGAATACACAGCGCACCTTAAAGCCACCAAAATATTCGCTGAACAGCACCTAAACTACACCGTCCGTTTTGCGGAGAAACCCGCGTTCCGCAATATCCAAATTCAAATCCACGAAAACGAGTGGGTTATGCTGTCCAAAAGCAAAGCCCCCGCCATCCATTTCGTCATTCGCCACAGTAAAATGCTCAGCGCCTTCCAAAACATGATCTTGCCTTATGTTGAGGATTAACCGCCACCCGCGTCAACGGTGGTTAAACGTTTTGCAACGTTCGCGGCGCTAATCGCCGTTTACTGCCGAATATATTCGCAAAAATCATTCACAACACGCTCCATCATTTCGTTATTCCGGCGCGAAACCTCGGCCGCGTTTTCCGCCTGCATGTTTCCCTGCCGTATCGCTTCCTGGATGTACTCGTCCGTAAACGTAAAGCTCGTCAAAGACTGTATCAAGATCGGCGCCACCGTCTCAAATTTTCCCTCCGGCGCAATGATGCCGAAAATGTTCGAGGCACTGCGCGAAGGCGTCACGTCCACACCGTTGATTTCATAACCGCCCGCGTCTAAAATACTGCCCTCAAACATACCCGTGCAGGCCGCCCCTGTTTCCGATGTAAGGCTCGCTAAGATCGAAGCTTCCGAAACCGTATAGCTTGCAAGCGGCGTCGTAATGGGCGTTTCGCTCAAAACTGTCATGTTTTGAATTTTTGCAAATGCAAAACTCTGGGGCATGATGCCGTCGTAAGCGTCTTGGTAATCGTCCATCGCGTTTAAGCACCCCGCAAGCGTCGGGTCCTCCAGCACCGGCAAATATGTCAGCGGGTCATTGCTCGTGCTCATCGATTGATACTGCGCCTTCGCTTCCGCACTCTTAAAGTACGGGCCAAGCTCACCGTAATAGAAGATCTGCACATCCGGGTCATTCGGGTCCCACGCGCGGATGGAATAGCCCGCGTATTCGCCGCCGGTCACAATCTGCCACCCCTGCGGCAGCTGCATCGTGAACACCCCGCCGTCGTAATCGACCAACGTGTACGTCGCTTCAGGTGTCGGTTCCGCCGTCGGCTCCGGGGTCACGGTCACTTCCGGCTCGGGCGTCATTTCAGGCTCCGTCTGCGCATTTGAAGCTTCGGAGGACGCTTCCGTTTTTGATTCCGCCGTCTCCTCGTCCGGGTCTATCCCCGCTGCCTCAAACACCGTGTCCGTGCCGAGCGCATCATATGTCTTGCCGCCTAATACAACACACCCGTCCTCACGCAGCGTAAAGCTCATTTTGCTGCCGCTTGCGTCCGCAAATGCAAAAATATACCGCGTGTATTTGTCGTCCGTCTTTACAACTTCGCCGAGCATCACATCTTTCAACGCGCCAAAAATTTCTTCCGCTTGCTTTGCGTCCCACACCGTTTTCGGTTCCGCCGCAAAGCTTCCTTTTTCTTCGTAAATCGTCAGGCTTTCCGCCGCAAATTTTCCCGTGCCGCTCACTCGGTCAAACAGCGCGTTTTTCGCGCCGCAGCCCGCAAAATTCAAAAGCAATACAAGCGTCAGCACAGCCGCCGTCATTCGTTTCGTTCGTGTCATGTTTGTCTCCTCAGTAGTTTAATCCCTGAATGTTCAGCACCGGCGCCAAATCGCAATCCACCACATACACCATGCCGCCGGATTGCTGCGCCTCCTGCTCCTTGTTGTACAAGTAGTTCGCCCATTCCTCCGCGCTCAGTGGCTGAATGAGCGACTGCAGCGCGTCCTGCGTCGCCGTAAACGGCAGCATCGTCGTCTCAATCAGGAAGTATTGCCCGGAGCCGCTCCACGTTTCCACCGCCGTCTGCGCGTGTCCCGGCGTGAACACAATCATCGCGTGCATGCTTGCGGATTCCAGCACGCTCGCCATTAAAACCGCCGTTTCGATGCAAATTCCGGAGCCGTTCTCTAAAACTGCGTCGGGCATCAAAACGCGCTGGCTCGCACTGAACGAATACGGCCCCATGTTGTAGCGTACACCCATGTTGCTGATGGCGCTCTGTATCGCCGCCACCTGATAATACGTGATGTACGCGCCTTGGTCGGACGTAAAGCCGTACGCCGGCTGATACCCCGGCAGCATACCGTATTCCGTGCCGAAGCTTTGCTCCAGCCACGATACCGCATTACGGCGCACCTGCAAAATGCCGTCCGTTTCCGGCGTCATCCACGCCAAGATGTTGTCGTTCTGGATGATGCCGAATTCATCGCTGTAATTTTTATAATCGTATACGCTGTGCAGCTCAATGTTCTTCGTCTCCTGAATAATCGCCTCGCCCGTGATCGTGTTTTCCACACGCAGCGTCATCTGCGTGTCCTTCGTCGTTGAAAGGTCGGGCATATCGGCGAGCACCGGCGGCTTGATCATCAAATACGTCATCTCCGGCGTCAGTGTCATTTTCTGCTCATATTTCTGCGTAAAGCCCGCAATTTCCGCCGTCACCATCACGTCGGTGTAGCCCTTGTCCGTATATAAAAGCAGGTTGATCGCCGAATCCATCGAGGGGTACAAATTCGGAAAAATCTCCTCCACGGTCGAGTAGTCCGAAAACACGATCGGCGCCTGCGCGTCATACGCGCCAACATCTTTGCCGCCCTCGCAGGCCGCCAGGATCTCATCCGCATACGCGTCAAGGTTCTCATCGAGCAAAAACGCGGCGTGGTTATATTCGCGGCTGTATAAATCGAACATCGTCTCCTCGTGCCGCCCGGAAGTAATGCCCACGCGCGAGATAAGCTGGTTTGCGGAATACAGTCTCAAAACGTCCGACCATGCAAGGCCCCACGAGCGCGATTCCATGTATTTCGTCATCACATCAAGGTTTGCAACGTATTTCGGCCACAGATCATTGAGCCACTCCGGCGTGTCCAACGTACTGAGCGCCGTTTTCACATTGCCCGCCGCCTCATAAACGGAAATGAGGTACGCCTGCTCGTCGCTGCGGTCGCCGACCGTAGCCGTTACAAGCGGCTGCAAAGCGTCATACTGCGCCGTGTAAAATACCAGTGCCTCCTGAATGCCGCCGATCACCTCAAGTGCGTCCTCAAAGTAAGCCTTCTGCTCCGCTTCCACAGCCTTGCCTTTTTCGGTCTTCGGCGCGTCGCAACGCTCGAGGCTCTGCATCTGCTGCCGCACCGCGCCCACCGCGTCGTTAAGCGCGTTTAGTTTCTCCGTGCACAAAGTATAATACTCGTCCAGCACGTCAAAGCCCTCTGCATTCACAGAATTCTCATACACAATGCTGCTCTGCCCGGAAAGCTCGTCCGCCGCAGCTTCCACATCCTTTAAAATGCTCTGCGTCTCCGTCACGGCCGCCGCCACCTGCTCCAAATACGCCTTGTCCTGCTGCACCATGCCGCATCCTGCAAACGATGTGCACAACAGCACCACCGCCAAAATAAAGCTTACCGCCCGTTTCCCATTTTTCATACGCGTCCCCCTTTTGCTCTACAGAATTATTCTTTGGTTCTATTATAACGAAAAGGTATGCCGCGTTTGAACCCGCTTTCCCGCCCTGTCCGTGACAAACCCGGAAACGAAAAGCTCCCGCAGCCAAAGCCGCAGGATCTTTTCACACTGTTTTACCTTTATAAATTTGCATTTTTCAGCAAACTCGCATATAGGATAGCAGCAATTCCCGACGTACAAATGGTCGTCATCCATGAAGTTTTGGTTTTATCTTGTAGTTTGCGAATATCCGTATAAATAGAAAAGCCCTTTGAGAAAAGGATTTTTCCTCTCTCAAAGGGCAAGTTGACAAATGATAATTTGTTAATTAGAATTGCTCTCAAAGCAACAATTATCTTAACATTCTCAATATGATCACAAGGAGGAGTTGTCATGAGAACAAAGCTGAAAATCACCGAGGGTATTTTCCCTATGCCGGTTCTGATGGTTGCGACTTATAACGAGGACGGCAGCGTGAATGTGATGAATGCCGCATGGGCACCATGCAGGAGCGGGACTCCGTTGCCCTGAATCTCACCGAAACCCATAAGACCGTGCAGAACATCAAAGCGCGGGGCGCGTTTACCGTCAGCATTGCCGATGCCGCCCACATCTTTTGCCGTTTTTTCTCCATTATCATCACCCGTTTAAGTAATAAAGAGAAAGAATGACAATATACTGCAACCATAAAATACAAAAATATGAAAAAAGAAGGTTTTTCTATGTGGACTTTCTCGAAACGAGGATTTCTAACTTTGATCGCTCTAATATGGATCGCAATTCTAGGAGTAATATCCCCAGCTTGGTTTTCCATAGGGGTTGTACTGGTCACCGGAACTAGTAAAGGAATAGATGTTAGCCTTGGAAGCGAGGGGAACTTATATTTTTGTGCCGGAGTAGTTATTTTAGTATTAGGTTTAGTTATATTTACTATAAGTTTTCGCGTTATTATCAGATATTTCCGAAAACTTAAAAAAGGGCTTTCGTTCGTTCCGATCATCCTTTTTGGGGTATGTAGCTTTTGCACGATTGCTTTTACCGTTGGAATAGTAGAGTATTTCACAGAAATAGCTAAATGCTTTACTTACGCTATTTCTGTCTATTGGCAAAATGATTTTTAAAAAGACTGCAATTCATAGTTTTCCGAAATCTATAACTTTTGAGAAAAATATCTCCTCAAGTATTTAAAGGAAATACTTGAGGAGTGTTTTACCGCTCGCCGTATTGCGGGGTTACCAATATGTAAGGTAACATATTTTTACTTGTACTTTTTGAAGATACGATTCGTAGGTGTGGTTGAGAATTTCGGGCGGCTTTTGATGCAGCAGCCAGTCCCGGTGTTTGTCCTGCTCGGCTTTCATTTTCTTGTAAAGTCGAGCGTTGTAATCTGTTTCGTTCATAACAAACACCTCCTTCAAAATAGAAATAGCCGCCTGATTTCTTTTGAAAACCAAGCGGCTATGTACGCTATATTCAGTTCGACAAACTGGAATTAATCAGTTTCTTGTAACCTTTCGAATAGTTGGCTATCAATTTTATAAATTCCTTGATAAGGCTGTTCAATATAGTATTTACCACTATCCTCATACGCAAAGATAGTACTTGTTCCTGTCTCAAACTGGAAGTCAATTTTGATATAACTTTCCACTTGTGGACAGTCTTGAACACTTTCCTTCTTAGTCGGTTCAGAACTGGAAATATCGGCGATTATTTCACTTATCCAAGTTTTGTCTGAATGACTTACTTTATTTTCCCCAAAAGTTATATCAATAGATGTAATCTCGTCGGTTTGAGGTAACGTAATAGGAGCTACCTTTTTTCCACACGCAACTAAAGTCAGCACACAAGTAAGACATAAAAACAAAGAAAGAAATTTTTTCATAAGCATATTACCTCCAAATCCCGATTTGTCTCTCACAAGCAGAAGTATTATACCATATCTTTATAGATTTTTCTACCACTTCGACTACCCTAAAACACCTGCGCCATATACCAGAATTTTCATTGATTGCCTTCAAATCTGATCTTTACGATCTGCATCTTCATCATTCCGTCGCCGATTTTGGCGAGAAAACGGAAAAATCCGCTGACGGATGGGTCTTTCAAATCGGTGTAGCCCAACATATAACCCCGGCTGGAGACCTGCAAACGGCTGTCCCACAGGGAAAGCTCACTTTTTGCGTCTGAAACCGCAAAGTACGCGCCCACATCTTGAATCTTCGCACTCTTGAGCCATGTCTTGGCGATCATCTTCACCGCCGTCCGATTTGCAGCGTCAAACACCAGCACGCTGCCCGGAAAAGCGTCTGCCATACCCTGCACCAGTGCCTTGACCTGCTCAGTCAAAAAGTAGTAGAACACCCCGGAGGAAAAGAATACCGCGCCGTTTGAAGCGTCAATTTTTCTAAACCATTCGGTATTGTTCAAATCGCATGGGATATTTTCCTCCCGCTCTCCGGCGGGCAGCAGCTCATTGCGCACGGCGATCACATCCGGGAGATCCAGATTATAAATCTTGCAACTGCCATTGTCGCAGCTCCTCCCGGTGCTGTCCAGCCCGCAGCCCAGATTGACCACCGCCGCATTGGGGTGATTTCTCAAATAGTCGCGCACCTCAAAGGCGAGGTCATTCTGCCGTATGGCCACCTCCAGTGAACCGAAACGCTGCATCAGACTGCGGGATTTTTTCTCCGCCTCAGAAAAATCGTAGTCGATCTCGTCAATCAGGCGAACCGCTGTTTCGTCCCGGTAGAGATTCGGGTATAGTTCTGAGCAGATCTTCCGCGCATACAGCGGAATGATCAGCGTCTCCTGTACGGTGTTTTTCTCGATTTTATATTTCATATAGGTATCTCCTTCAGTGAATAAATACCGACGTAATCGCCGCCAGTGCTGCCGAAATGACCGCCATACCAACTGTGCCGAACAGCCACTTTTTGCCCT
>UMGH01021311.1_pt1 | contig 39171 bp, 28 predicted proteins | sample 1965231 | NCBI WGS metagenome assembly UMGH01 (sample SAMEA4836068, study PRJEB28245) | human gut metagenome | biome: gut microbiome; material: fecal sample | place: Denmark | collected 2008 | reverse complement strand
CCAGACTTCCAACTGAATCAATAAGATCAACTCCTTTCAAAATTCAATTAATGTTGTTTTAATAATTCGACTATATAACGATTATTTGAACGTGTCAAGATAAAATTTGAATTTAGTTTATTTTTTACGGAATTTATAAAGCATAATTTGAATACGTATTGCTTTAATACGTATCATATGGTATAATAGATTTGAATCAGGAGGGGAATTGAAATGCCGAAGAAGCCAAAGGAACTGGAACGGATCATTTTAGAAGACGGCTGGGTGTTCAAGATGCAGACGGGTTCGCACCGCCATTATACGCACCCGACGAAGCCCGGCAAGGTCACCATTCCGTTTCATTGCAAGGACATTCCGAAAGGCACGGAAAATTCCATTTTGAAGCAGGCAGGTTTGAAATAATCTCCCCCGCTTCCGCTTAGACTATATCAGGAGGTCGATTTTATGCTGTCAGCTTATCCCGCTTGTTTTTTTAAGGAAGAAAGCGGTTATTCTGTTGTTTTCCCCGATCTGAGCGATCTGTCCACCTGCGGCGAAACGCTCGATGAAGCGCTGCGCATGGCGGTCGATTGCCTTGCCGGGTATCTGTACTGGCTGAAAAAAGACGGTGAAGCCGCCCCGGCGCCCTCGTCCGTGGACGCGATCCGCCTTGCAGATGTCGCCGCCGAGCTGGAAGTGTCGATGGACGGCGCGTTCGTGAACATCATCACCGTGGACGTGGAAGAATACGCCAAAACGCACTTTGAAAAAGCCGTCAAAAAGACGCTGACCATTCCCGCGTGGCTGAACACCGCCGCCTTAGAGCAGAACATCAACTTTTCGCAGGTCCTGCAAGACGCGCTGAAAGCCCAGCTGCATATGGGATAAAATCAAGTTAAGGTCGCTGTCTGTTTTTACAGGCAGTGTGGGTAGAAATAATTATTGTTGATTTGTATAGAAGAGTCGGTAAGGGTTTGCCTTACCGGCTTTTCTATTTTATATAAACAGAGCGGTTTCGGTTTGGTCGAGGGTGAGGCCGAGGGCACTGTCGTAGCGGCGGGGATCGGCGAGGACATAGAGCGCGCCGCCGTCGATGCTCTGCACGGCGCCGGCTTCGCGCAGGGCAGCGAGCTGCTGCGGGTAGACGTTCACGCTGTACTGCCCGAGCTTTCTGAACAGGGTGCGGCTGCGTTCGCCGCGATACAGCTGCTCGACGAGGGCTTCGCCTTGGTCGATCGGGATATACACGGGCGTGGTGCAGTTTTCAATGACCCGTACCTTTTCCGCAACGGAGGCGAACGGGAGCATCTCGTTTTCGAACGCTATGAGAATCTTCTCACGGTCGAGATCTTCTTTGCCGTACAAATCGCGATAGAACTCAAAATACGCGCGGATTGCAGCTAACGAAGTGATGTCCTCCATGCGTTTTGAAATGTTCTTCATGGCTGCGGCGGGCTGGCGCATGTAGGGCGGCGGGGTGGTGTTTTGGATGGTGAAGACGGTCACGAGGCTTTCATCTAACGGACGCTTGCCCTCGCGATTGCAGCGGCCGGCGGCTTGCAGGACGGAATCAAGCCCGGCTTCTTCGCGGTAAACGCGCGGGAAATCCACATCGACACCGGCTTCGATGAGCGAGGTGGAAACGACGCGGCAGGGCAGGCCGATTTTTAGGCGTTCGCGAATTTCCTTAATGCGCGCTTTGCGGTGGGCGGGGCACAGGTGTGTGGTGAGGCAGTACGCGCCGTCTTTTGGCAGCGCCTGATAGATTTTCTGTGCGTCTGCGATGCGGTTGACGATGCAAAGCACCTGCGGCAGTGCGGTGAGCTCGGCGGTGAGCGATTCTGTGCTGTCAAATGTGTGCTGCGCGATTTTCGTGCGGCGGAAGGTCTCGAAATTTTCAGGGACATTGGGACAGATCTCTTTGATCGGCAGGTCGATTTTCAAATCGGCAAAAACACCGTCTAACGCGGGCTGCGTGGCGGTGCACAGGACGACAATGACGCCGTACTTTCGGGCAAGCTCGGCAAGCGCCGCCGTGAACGGCTTTAGATACGGCATGGGCAGCGTCTGCACTTCGTCTAAGATGAGCACGCTGTTGGCGAGGTTGTGCAGCTTGCGGCAGCGGGCGGGTTTGCTCGCAAACAGGGACTCAAACAGCTGCACGGTGGTCGTGGCGATGACGGGGGCGTCCCAGTTTTCTGCGGCCAGCATTTTGCGGTATTCTGCGGAGTTCGGGCTTTCGGAAAAGAGATATTCCGCGCTGCTGTGGTGCTCAATGACGTTTTCCGTGCCGAAGATTTTTTCAAACGTATCGGCGTTTTGGTCGATGATGGACGTGTACGGCGCGGCGTAGATGACGCGGCTCATGCAGTTTTGCACGGCAGCGGTCAGCGCAAATGCCATGGCAGCGGTCGTTTTTCCGCCACCCGTCGGCACGGTAAGCGTATAAACACCCGGTGTAGCGGTGCTGCCGGAGGCCTTGCACGCATCCAAAATGGCGCAGCGCTTTCGGTTGAGCTCGGTTTTGGGCGGATACCACGGTGCGATGTACGTTTCCAAGCGGTCGAGCAGCGCAGGGAGCGCATCGTAGTTGCCGCGCGGGGCAAGTGCGCCGTCCATAAAGGTTTCGGTGTCGATGAAATCGGCATCAACAAGGCAAGAAAACAGCATGCGGATATAAAACGAGAGCCGAAACCCGGTGTTAAATTCTCGCATGTTAAAGGGCTTGACCGGCGGCAGAGTGACTTCGGTTTTCCAATCGTCATACGGTTCGAGGTCGCGTTTTAAGCGGCCCGAGAGGGTAGCGTCGTTTTTGGTATCGGCGCGGGAGCCGAAATTCGGTATGCCGCCGTGATGGCCTGCGATGGCGAGCGCCAGATACCCGACACCGTGCGCGCAAGCTTCTTTTGCGCCGGCCGTGGAGTGGTCTACGCGCACGCCGCCGTCTAATCGATGCTGAAAGGCATCGCTGTACTTGCCGATGTCGTGCAGTAAACCGAGCAGATAGCCGTCTTCCTCCGCGCCGAATGCGGCGGCAAACTGCTTTGCAAGCTCTGCCGTGCCGGTGAGGTGTTCATATACGGTTTGCTCGCGGGAATGATCTTCACTTATATGTGCCAGCTTTTTCGCCATAAAATCACCTTTTCGTCTTTGTTAAGACCATCATAGCACGGGGAAAGTACAAAGTAAATATATTTAATTTGAAGAATAGGTAAGGTGAGCGGAAAAGCGACAGGCGGGGGTGAGGATAGAAAATCATTTGCAATATTCGGAAAAATATGTATTTAATGTTTAATGAGAAGTTTTGAGGTTTGCATAGAGAAATATTGACAAATAAGAACTGTTACGTCATACTTTAAATAAGCTGAAATCGGCAGAAAAGGAGAGAATTCAGTTGGCAAAGCTTTTTGATACGGTGGATGCAGAGCGGTTGATACAGGAACATCGCATGATGCTGGAAGAACTGGATGAGATTGCACAGTACGAAGACAACGTGCAGATGGATATTGAAAAAGCAGCAAATCTGGTCGTGACCCGAAACGTATTAGATGTGCTTCGAGATATTCCGGTAGAAGAGATCAATCGTGAAAAAGGCGGATTTAGAGTGAAAGCACTTCGAGACCACGGGTTTCGTTCGATCGCAGATATTGTTGCGGCCAATGTGTATTCGATCAGTTCGGTGCATGGTATCAGCGAAGATGCAGCGTATTCCATAAAGCGTATAGCGAATAATATGGCAGACAAGGTGCGAGAAGGCGCAAAGATCAAACTGAGTGTTGATAACAAAACGCGGGAATCGACAGCTTTAGTGACAGCATTATCTAAATATGTTTATGCGAGGGAAACGACAAAAGAATGTCGTGGCTTGATTACTGAGAATAGAAGACAAATCGAATATGCAATAGAAGATTTGTTATTATCTCAGAAAAGATTGAAGTGGATATTTGCATCATCGGCTAAAAAACAAAAAGCAGTGGATGCATATAAATTTTTGGATTCTTATAGAAATGGAAACTATGGTCAAAGAGTCCGGGAACAAAGGACAATATTTGAAAACACAAAGCGGATCAATGGAATAGATGCTTGGAAAGAATTTTCCGAACATTCGGTTTCGTTTTTCAATGCTCTTGAAAATATTGTCCCGGGAACACTCGGTAACGATGATTCAATATACGGACTGCCGGAAGAACTCGCAAGAGAAGTACAAGAGGAATGCTTTTTTCCGGATGGTTTGCTGTGCGAGCTGCGTCGTTACCAGGAATGGGGCGTTAAATATGCACTGCACCAAAAGCGCGTTCTTCTCGGAGATGAAATGGGACTTGGTAAAACCGTACAAGCAATCGCCACGATGGTATCTTTGAAAAACACAGGGGCATCGCATTTTGCAGTTGTGTGCCCGGCGAGCGTCGTTACAAATTGGTGCCGAGAAATTCGTAAAATGAGCCGATTGCAGGTTGTAAAAATTCATGGTGCGGGCAGAAAAGAAGCACTGAATTCATGGATAAGCGCTGGTGGTGTAGCTGTAACAACCTTCGAGACAACAGCACATTTTAATTTGCCGGAATCGTTTGAGCTTTCGCTTTTGGTTGTAGACGAGGCACATTACATTAAAAATTCAGAGGCAAGACGTACGATGAATGTGAAGAAAATCTGTGAACGTGCAGAGCGCATGCTGTTTATGACGGGCACGGCACTTGAAAATAAGCCGGAGGAAATGGTTGCGCTTATCCATATTTTACGTCCTGATATTGCATTGCGAATACAACACATGCTTGCTTTGACCGCGGCGCCGCAATTTAGAGAGGCGGTTGCGCCGGTTTATTACCGCAGAAAGAGGGAAGACGTGCTGACGGAGCTCCCTGAACTTATTGAAAGTGAAGAATGGTGCACACTCGGACAGGCAGAAAAGGATATATATGAACAAGCGGTGTTCGGTAAGAATTTTGCAGAAACAAGGCGTGTGTCATGGAATGCAGAAAATATAAAGGATTCCTGCAAAGCGAAGCGATTGATGGAGCTGATAGAAGAGGCCGAATCTGAAAAGCGAAAAGTGCTTATATTTTCGTTTTTTCTGGATACGATCCGAAAAGTTGTGCAGCTTTTGGGTGATCGCTGTATGAATCCGATAAATGGTTCCGTTTCGCCGCAGCGAAGACAAGAGATCATTGACGATTTTGATAAGGCTCCTGCCGGGGCGGTTTTGGCAGCACAAATACAGTCGGGCGGGACAGGTCTGAATATTCAATCTGCCAGTGTGATCATTTTGTGCGAACCGCAGCTTAAGCCCTCTATTGAAAATCAGGCGATTTCAAGGGCGTATCGTATGGGCCAGACAAGGAATGTACTGGTTTATCGGTTACTTTGTGAAAATTCGATCGATGAAAGAATTATGGATATATTAAAAGATAAACAGGAAAAATTTGATGCGTTTGCTGACAAGTCTGTTGCAGCGGCAGAAAGTATAAAAATGGACGATCATACGATCGGAAATATAATAGCGGAAGAAATCGAACGTATCAAAGCCGAAAAAGATCAGTCGAATGAGAAATGATAAGAGCCCCGTGCAACTTTGAAGCCGCACGGGGCGATGTTGTCGTTCTGCTGAAGCGGACAAAATCAAAAGCCCCGAGCGGCATTGCTTCCGCTCGGGGCATAATCTTAATGTTTGCGTTTAAGCCTGAGGCTGATTGTTGTCACAGTTGGGGCACTTGCCGGCTTCGTTCAACGGCGAACCGCACTTGCCGCAGAATTTGGCTACGGGTGCGCTCTGCGGGACTTGGGGCTGCGGATTCTGAGACTGTGCTGCCTTAGACCGAAGCTGCTGGCGCAGGTCGCTCATGTCGGGGGCCATGAAAATGCCGTTCTTCTCTTCGTTTCCGTTCTGGCTGCGGAGCTTATTGTTGATGGAGATTACATTTTTCAGCAGCAAGACTGCCATCATCAACAGTTCATACACCAGTCGGATCATAATGGGTCCGAGGATCATGATCAGGATGCCGTAGACGCCCAGCCAGTGGCGATTGCCAAAGTAGTCTTTAGGCGCGGCAAAGAGCATGAAGAAGCCCAGAATAATCATATCTGCCGTGAAGAAAATGTACAGAGCCTGCAGAATTTTCTCTACGATCAGGTACTTGAAATTGCAGGTATCGTGGAGGAACTTGCCGAAAGCATTGAGCTTTTCGCGGCGTTTTTCGGGGACGATAAACACATAGGCCAAAACTGTGGCGACGATAGCCAAAATTCCGCCGACGATGGTGAATATACCGAGCTGCTCGATTGCATCACTATAAATATTCATGTTGTACCTCTCTCTTTCTTTGCTGTAATGATTAGGTAAACAGGTACCCTCTAAGCACAAAATAGCATACCTCTAAATCCGAAATTTGTCAAGATTCAGATCTATATGGAACGTTTAAGGCAGAGCGCCTTCCGAGCAGCCGCAGGGTGAGCTCGCTGCGCCGGTATCAAGGAAAAGTCCACCGCAATTTCACGAAAATTGCGGTGGACTTTTGGCAAATTTGAAATTTAGACAGATACCTCTCTCGGGCTTCCGGCCGGTGTATCTCGTCGTCGGCAATGGTCTGCACGATTTTGAAAATCTGCTCTTTACCGTTGCGGGCCACTCTTATGACATGTGGCTTTGGGCTGTGTGTCAAACGGGCGCTTCGATCAATCGTTCACCGTTACCCAACGTCCGGTTTCCGCCGACCGTTTCACGGCATCGCAAACGCGTTCCACTCGATACCCTTCTGCGAAGCTGGTAGACGGCTGTCTGCCTTCTACCACCGCTTTGATAAACTCGTAGGATTCGATGGATTTCAATTCGCCGTACCCGATGTTCATTCCGGGAATGTTCCAGGTCACTTCCCCGTGAAAATGCGCGGGGCCGGTGTAGATTGTCTTAAAGCCCCTTCTGTCGTCGGGGTCGCCAGCCAAACACACCTGCAACTCGTTGAGTCGCTCGTAGTTGAAGTAGAGGCTGCCCAGAGTGCCGTGAAGCTCTACCGTGATGAAGTTGTTACGACCCCAGGCGTTTCTCGTGGCCTCGATGCTGCCTACCGCGCCGTTTTTAAACTTCACGAGGAAGCTGTCCTCATCATCCACGTCTACGGCCTTCCGCTTCGCGTCGGCTCCGAGCTTTACGGTGCCCAGCAGGTCTGTGCCGCCTTCCTGCACCGGCCGCTCGGTGATGTAGGTCTGCATCATGCCGGTCACCGCCTCGATGTCACCTGCCAGATACTGGGCGATGTCGATCACGTGCGAGGCGATGTCGCCAAGCGTCCCCGCGCCGGCGATGTCTTTCTGGAACCGCCAGGAGAGCGGGGAGGCAGGATCGGCCGACCAGCTTTGCAGATAGGTGCACCGCACGTTGAGAATTTTGCCGATGGATCCCTCATCGATGAATTTCTTGGCGAGGTCGATCGCCGGAACGCGCCTGTACTGGTAGGCGTTCATGGCGATGATCCCTTTTTGCGCTGCTTTCCTGGCGGCCTCCGCCATGGCCTTCGCGTCCTCCAATGTCGAGGCGATCGGCTTTTCGCAGAGTACGTGCTTCCCTGCGTTCAGCGCAGCGATGGCGATTTCGGCGTGGACGTTGTTCGGCGTGCAGATGCTTACCACGTCGATCTCGGGATCGTTGACGATGTCGCGCCAGTCCGTGCAGCATTTTTCAAAGCCGAAGCGTTCTTTCGCGTCCGCCGCGATTTCCGGGACGATGTCGCAGATTGTTTTTAAAACCGGCACGGCCGGGGCCGGCCAAAAATACTTGGGCATGTCGGAATACCCGATTGAGTGCGCTTTTCCCATGAACCCGGCACCAACCAGGCCCACATTCAGTTTTTTCATTGTAAAATCCTCCCATTCTAAGATGCCCTCCTGCGCCGCGCGCCGTTGACCGACGCCGCGGACGGGAGGAATTTTAGATCAGCTTGCCTTGCAGGAAACGGTACGATGTCCGGCAGGCTTCTTCCGGGTCGCCGGCAAAGCCGTCAGCCTCCACCAGATAATCTCCTGCATATCCCTTTTCCTTCAGGAACCGCAGAACCCCTTCGACGTCGACGTGCCCAGTGCCCAGCGGGGCAAATCCGTTTTCGTCCAAATCCTTCAGGTGGACGAAGGAGATTCTGTCGTAATACTTTTTGACGATCTCCAGAGGATCTCCGCCGCCGGCAGCCAGATGCGCCAGATCCGGGCAGATCTTGATGTCGCTTACCGAAAAGAGTCGGTCGATCTGCTCCGGCTTTTCCGCCATGGACCCGAGGTGCGGGTGGTAGCTTGCCTCGATGCCGTGGGCGGCGAAGACTTTTTCTGCCTCCTTCAGCCCTTTGGCCAGAAGCGCATAGTCGCCTGTCTGGACGCCTTTCCCGCGTATGGCACCGCCGCAGAACGCCACGTAGGAAACGCCTACCTGTTCCGCCAGAGCAGCGACTGTCTCCATGTGAAACATCTCGTCCTCCAGCGCGTCTGGGTAGATAAAATTGGCGCCCACGCAGACGCTCATCATGCCGGCACCGTAGCGGGCCAGCATGTCTTTGAGCACTTGGATGTCCGAACCATATTTGGTCAGGTTCCCTTCCAACACCTCAATATACCGGAAGCCTGCATTTGTGATTTTTTTCAGCACCGCTTCGTCGTCGCAAAGGGTCAGATACCGGATGTCCTTAATGCTTGTAACGCCGCCTCCTTCTCCTACCAGAGGGCCGAACGCGTTTGTCATATAACCGAGTTTCATGTCTGCTCCTTTCTTGTTTTTATAAATTTGCGCAAATTAATTTTACTTCCATTATAATACTCTGCACTGCGGTGGTTGTCAATTTCTACTTGCAATTTTGAGAAAATTCGTTTGTTTCGCCAAATACAAGGAACAAAATTAGGCATTTCCAATCAAGCTTTCTTTTCGCTTGCAATGCTTTGACACCTGTGTCAGGCTGTCTGGGCCAGTTGCTCGTTGGAAGATGCCTTCACTTCTTGTTCTTTCGTGTATATTTGCGCAAATTTTCTTTTCCGCGCCAAAAAAACGCGGCCGAAAAGCCGCGAGGGGATAGGGGCAATAAAAAATTCCGGGAACCCGGCTTGCACGGGCGCTATGTAAAAAGCGGATAAGCCCTGCTTCCAGATGCTTATCCGCTTGATATGCTGTCGGTCGGTTTGAACGCGGCGAACCGCCGTTAAAGTGCGCCGGCGCTGCGGTTGATCGCGTTGCGCAACGCCGCCGGCGGATCCTCCTTGAAGATCGCCTTCCAGTTTTTCAGCAGGTTCTCCCGGTCGATGCTGATGGGCTCCACCCCGATGAAGGAGGGAACCGCTTTTCCCAGCAGGCCGTTGGCCGCCACCATTGCGATGGCTTCCCCCTGCTCATAGGGGCACTGCGCGCTAATCATTTTGACCATGCCGCCCTGTGCCATCTGCATGGCGATGGCATAGTCCAGATCTCCCGTGACGATCGCGATGTCCGTGCGCTCCAGCTCCGTCAGGGCCTTTATCACCTCCAGCGCGGGACCGTCCCAAGAAACATACAGAGCCTGAATCTCCGGGTACATTCCGATGAGCTTCAGTGTTTTCTGGTAGACGTCCACCTCTGTCAGAAAATTGACCTTTCCGCACACCCGGATTTCCGGGTATTCTTCCGTCAGAACCTGTTCCGCCGCGCCGTCCCGTTGCTTTGTGGCAAAGAAGTTCTGCTCGCCGTGGCAAATCAGCCCCGCATATTTCAGGCCGTGCCGTACCATGTACTCGCCCAACCCGCGGCCCATACTGTCCCCGTGGGCTCGCTCATTTACGGAGATACAGGAGATGTAATCCTTCGGGGTGAGTCCCTCCGGGACATTGGTGATCAGCACCAACCGGGTGTCGCTGTCCGCAATCGAGCGGAAGGCTTCCGCGGTACCCCTAGTATCAACGGGGATCGAGATTAGGAGATCCGGCTTCAGAAATTTGATGCTTTCCAACTGTTTGCATTGCAGTGCCGCGTTGAAATGAGCGTCTGTGACGGCGATGATGGAAATTCCAAGCTTATCGAAGACTTTTTTGATACCCTTTTCCTGCAGGCGCATCCACGCCTTGCCCATATAGTGGAATGAGATCGCCGCCGTATACTGCTTTTGCCGAATCTTTTCCTTTTCCACCTCGGATAAGGCAAGGCCGCCCGCACCCGCTGCCCGTTCCCCGAAGGGACCCCGGCCGATTCCGCAGGTGGAGTTGCGCACATTGAGGATTGAGGGGAGAGTTTTCGTGCAGTACGCATGCGCGGGCGAAGAGAGGTTTGCAATTTCGCCGCGGTCAATCCGCCGGAACAGCAGGTCCGCGGCGGAAAGCGCAAACTGCCGTGGTTGCTTATCTACGCAAGTGAGCTCCGGCGTCGTCAGCGAGGCCCATTCCGGATCGTTCAGGCTGACGACAGAGAGGTCGCCGGGCACGGCGATGTTGTGGCCGATCCCATACCGGATGGCGGGAATCAGAGGCAGCGAGTCGGCAATCACGACCGCGGTGGGCGCAGGCTCTGCCGCGACGATCTGCGCCATAGCTTCGGCGGCCAACGCCTCGGTTTTCAAGCCCGCGCGGACCAGCACTTTTTCCAACGCAATGCCGGAATCCTCCAGAGCCTTCCTGTAGCCTTCAAACCTTTGGGTGCCGCACGCTTCCGACTCGCACAGGTAAGCGATTCGCTCATGCCCGTTTTTAATCAGGTGCCGCACCGCGCGGTAGCTGCCCTCAAAGGTGTCGGGCAGCAGGGTGTCTGCGGCAAACCGATCCACGGGGTTCCCAATCAGAACCACCGGAAACCGGAGCCCTTTGAAAAAGGCTCCGGAAAGCACACCTTCCCGGTCCGGGAAAGCGACTATTCCCGCAAGATCCAGCGTTCCAGCCAGTGCGCGGATGGCCGCCAGTCGGTCTTCATCGAGGTCATACGCCAGCGAAATGGCGATATAACCCTTCTGCTCTACGATTTCTTCCAGCTTTTCCTTGACTTGATTCTGAAACAGGCTGCGTTTTTTCGACAGCAAGATCAGCACATAGCGGCTTTCGGACAGTTTGCTCTTCAATGCGCTCCGTTTCGCGATAAAATTCGGGAGCTCGTCCAGCTGGCGAATAGCGTCCTCGACCTTCCGGACTTTCTCAGGACTAACGTATCGGGTTCCGTTGACCACGTGAGAGACGGTCGACACGGACACGCCCGCTATCCTAGCAACATCCTTGATCGTCGCCATGCATTTCGTCCTCCTGCTCAGAATACTTTTGCTTTCATTATACAGATTCCGTTCTCAATAGTCAACAAAATTTGCGCAAACGCCGGTTTCGGGACGCCGGAACAGGAAGCAGGGACAGGCAAGAGTTGTGTGGCTCTGCCTGTCCCTGGTTTTGTTTTTTTCATACGCGGCATTTCGAGATACGCCTGTTCTGCAGGCAAAGCCGGCAGTAAACCAGCGGTCGGTTGCTCCCGCGCTGTATTTTCGCTATGCTAAAGATGCTCCGGAAAAGTGCGCAACTGTGTCCTGCTCTGTGAGTCCCCTCGCAGAACGTTACCGTGTGACAACGTCCATCTGCAGGTCAGAATGTGCAAAAATACGAATATAGATCGTTCCATCCTGCGCCACAAAATAGGCTTCATGCAGGTTCAGCCCCTGTTTTGCCGGCACGCGGCGCAGACGGACCCCATTGAGTATAACATCCTGTACGTTCGAGACGCCTTTTACAAGAAGATACCGCACGCCCGCGCACCCCTTCGCCTGCACGGAGAAGCCGTTCGAGCCGACGGTAAAGGCGTAATCGTTTTCCTCCGTATCCGACCCGTTCCAGCTACCGGCTGTCGCGAACACCGGCTGCGTCAGGACGAGCGCTCTAATCCGGCTTGTGGTCATGCTTCTTCCAAACTCCAGGGATTCGTTGAGTTCAACCGGGAACAGCGCGCCGGCCGCCACGTAAACCGGGATCTCTGTGATGGGATACGCACGCGTCTGCGCCGTATCGCCGTTTACGACCTCGGTATTGTCGAAAAAATTGACATATCGACCCGCGGGGAATATTACCTGTTTTCTGTTGCTGTCGGTGCAGATTGGCGCCACCAGCAGATGGTCGCCGTACATATAGGCGTCGGTCACCTGCGCAACAAAGGCGTCCTCGGGGAACATCATCGGTAGCGGGCGAACCATGGGAATGCCGCGGTGATGCGCCTGAACGGCTGTGCTGTACGCATACGGCAGAAGGTTCTCGCGCAACCAGGTATAGAATTTATATAGTTCTGTGACCTGTTCGGAATACTCCCAGGGCTCTTTCGGGAACGTGCCGTGGTACCGCATCAGAGGGCAAAATGCCGCCCATTGCGTCCAGCGTATATAGGTTTCTGCATCGCCGCCGGAAAAGCCGTCGTACCCGCAGGCGTCAACGCCCCAGAACGGCAGGCCTGAGGCCGAGACGGAAATCATGCCGGACAGGGACTGCTGCATGCCCGGGAAGGTAGTCGGTTGATCTCCGCCAAACTGGCAGGTATAGGCCTGACACCCGGGAGCACCGGCTCGCTGGAACAGGACGTGGTCGTCTCCGTAAGCGCTTTCGAAGAGCTTACGGTAGCCGCGCGCGTAGTCCAGCGCGTAGCCGTTGTGCATTTCCTTACCGTTTCGCCCGTCGGAAAAGACCGCTTCGTCTGGAATCTTGTCCCCGAAGTCCACCATAGTTCCGCAGATGCCGGCATCAAACCGGTCTTTCCACTGTGCCTGCAGTAGCTCCATGGCCCGGGGATGCGTGAAGTCGATGTAACTGATATACTGCATGTTCCCTGTGTACTGCGGCGTTTTGCTGATGGGCAGATCTTCCGTATCGCCGGAATTCTGCAGAAATGCTTTGGCGCGTTCCGCCGGCATAACCGAATACTCCCAGGAGAAGGTGCGTATCCCGTTCTGCGCGGCAAAGTTGGAAACCCTGTGTAATTCGGCGAGGTGTTTGCCGTCCGCGCCGGCACCTTCGGCATAGAACCCGCCGTGCGGGATATCAAGCTCTTTGAATTTCTGCAGCACGCCGATCTGCTCCTCCATCACGTTGTGCAGCGGCCCGTTCATCCACCGTCCGCCGCCCGCGCCGCTCCAGGGCTCAAACGCCCACCGGGGCGGGAGAATCGGCAAGCCGGTCAATCGCGCATATGATGCCATGTTTTCCACCGGCGTATCGCCCCAGAAATACAGATCCACATGGGGATCCTGTACAGTAATGGAAAAACGGTCCTGCACCTGCACACCGACATCCGCACGCATTCTGTACGTGCTGTTGATGTACAGCGTATAGCCAGAGCTGAAATGGACAAGCGGAATATTCTTATAGCTCTCATTGGCCAGTCCAGCGATCACCGAAAGGTAGGCGTCTCGCTGGTACATGGCAACGATATGCCCGCGCTGGTCGACGCCGTTGAAGCGCTCGCCGAACCCGATGACGGACTCCTCCTGAAGCAAAGGCATCTGCAGGCGGAAACCGTCCTTCCCGCAAACATGCACGCAGGAAAGCGTCTCTTTGTCCATGAAGAAAACCTGCCGGTCCCCGACAGACAGCACGACGCTCCAGTCCGCACCGCGCGTAATCACGACATTTCGGTTTCCCGCCGCCGCACGCAGTACGGCACCGTCCTCCGAGACGGTAAACGTATCCGGTACCGCAGAAAAAAGACCGCCGTCCGGCTTGCTTTTCAGGCGGAATCCCGCTTCGGCAAAGATAAGCTCCAGCGTGGGCACCGCGTTCCCAAAATCCAAAACAATCTTACTGTTTTCCGTTGTAACCTGCCGAAGCTGTTCATACGGTGTCCAATCGGCAGACTGGTCGCCCAAGGTCCCATCGGTGTAGTACCACTGAATATAGCGGGCGAGCCAGCGTAGGAACCGGTTCAGGCGGGCATAGGCTTTTCCAGCCTCACCGGCCGCCAGCAGTTCGTTGAACACATGGCGCTCATTCCACGGTTCCATGTGACCCACAGGGCGGCTTCCGGCCTCATCCCAGAAGAAATCCACAGCCTCTTGATAGAGCACATCCTGTAGGCGCTGGGCAAGCGCCACATGTGCCGCCACATTTTCCTCCGTCGTTTCCGGCAGGGCCGTCAACTCCGTCCAGAGCTGCTTTAGCTCGCCCGGTTGCACGCCGGAAACCTCCGTATAGCGCGTCCAGCGTCTTCGGGCGCTGGGCAGCACCGCGTAGAGCTCGGTTCCGTATACCGGACCGGCGTCGCCGCCCAGATACGCTTCCATAAACGTGGAAGGATCGTACTCGAACCAATAAGGTAGGTTGATATACAGGTCCAGCGGCGTTGGGCACAGGATCTCTCCGGTTGCCTGCTTTTTACGGTACACCTGAAACGCAAAGCAGTCGCCTTTCGGAAATCCCCCCACCAGCGTCCACGGAATCTTATACGCCGCGCTCCAGAAGCCCGCCTGGTGGTCTACCACGACCGTATACGACTGCGGGTCGATTGTCCGGATGTCCGCTTGGTTGCCGACGTGACGAAACGGCAGGTTGGGTTGGCTTCCACCAAACGCCTCATCGCCGCCGATGTACGTCATGCCACTTTCCAGAACCCCATGCGCTTCTCCATTGCGTCCGACCGAAAATACCGCGAAGTCCCGATGGCCCAAAGTGCCGGAAGACACCACAAGCTCGTCGATGTCCCGACGCACTTGGTCCGCGTTCTCCGCAGATTCCCAGTTGAGAAACAACACGTAGAGAAAGGTGTCATCCCATGCAGCCTGCGCTTTGGTCGGCGTAACCAATCCTGGGTTCCCGTTGGCTCGGTAGAACTCATCGAGCAGGAGCGCATCGCTCCACCCCGCCGGGCCGGGTCGCTCGTCCGGTGTCCGTGCCGCCTTGGCACCGAGATAGACTGCGTTTACTCCGAATCTGTGCTGATTCATATTTCTAATTACCTCCATCCGTTTTGTTTCCGGGTGCCTTTCGCCCGGTGATTGAACCCATTATAGTGGCGCAACCGCCCGGATATCTATAAAAAAACAGCGCTATATTTGTTGCCTTTTCGGTTTTGCGTTTTCCACAGATACGGCGGCTTCCTTCTTTGCCGCCCATCCGGACTTACCGGCGATCCAACGAATTCGTGTGGGAAAAAGTTATAAAAAAAGCTTTTTTTGACAATTTTTTATCGCAAATTTGACAGACTTATTGGAACAAAGACGGTAGAATATTGTAAAACGCCAAGGAGACATGGCGAAAAAACAAGGAGGAGTAAATCATGAACAAACTCAAAAGAACTGCTGCTCTGCTCATGGCAGCCGGTCTGAGTCTTTCCATGCTTGCCGGATGCGGCACCCCAGGTCAGGACTCTACGTCGGCATCCCCTGGTGCGGAACAGAACACAACCGTAGGCGCAGCGGAAGGCTACACGTACAAGATCGCAACTGTACGCTGGAACGACACCTGGCCCACGGACTTTTTGACCGACGGTGTCATGGGGGATCTGGCTAAGGAAGCCGACATTGACATCGAGTGGCAAATCTACTACTCCAATGATTTCGGTGAGCAGAAGGCACTGCTGTTTGCCAGTGACGACCTGCCCGACGCTTTCTTCGGCTCCTGCGGCCTCGGCGATTCCGACATCGTGCAGAACAAGGAAAAGCTTCTGGAGCTCACCGGTCTGATCAACGAGGAGACCATGCCCAACCTGATGAAAATCTTTGAAGAAGATCCCACTATGCGCATGGCCTGCACCGACCGAAACGAGCAGATCTACAGCCTGCCGAAGAAGATCCCCTTCCGGCCGAAGCTGAACAGCCAGAACTACATCAACAAGGAATGGCTGGACAATCTGAATCTGGAGATGCCCACGAATTACGACGAGCTGAAGGAAGTACTGATCGCCTTCAAGGAGCAGGACGCGGACGGCGACGGCGACCCGAACAATGAGATCCCGATCAGCGGTTACAAGCCCGGATACGGTAGCGTGCTTCTGGATTCATTCGACCTGATCGAGCGCGGTGACGAGCACATGTCGCTGGACGCCAACAACAAGGTCGTCTTTGTTCCCACGCAAGATCATTACAAAGAAGCAGTCAAGTATTTACGCGAGCTCTGGGAGCTCGGCGTGATGGACGAGGAATACTTCACCCAAGAAGGATCTATGTACACTGCCAAGTTGCAAAAGGAAGGCGGCTCTCAGATCGGCATCTTCTCCGGTTGGACGGCAGACTCCTGGGCTGGCCCCAATACCAAGCAGTTTGTGCAGATGCCCACGCTGGAAAGCCCATGGGGCACGAAGAACGCTCAGAGCATCGCGAGCACAGAGTACAGCGATAAGGAGCTGATCCTCAACATTAACTGCCCGAATCCCGAAAAGGTGCTTAGGTGGGCCGACCTGTTCTACGACGATCTGGTTTCGCTCCAGACCTTCTACGGCTCCATATCCACCGGTCAGATCAAGGATAACGGCGATGGCACCTATGAGCTTCTGACGCCGAAGGACAACACGTTGGATACTTCCGCCTGGTGGTACTCTCCTCGCGATTTCGGTCCCAAGTACATGCGCAAGGAATTTGAAAAAAAGGTCACGCTGCCTACCGATCAGGGCGACGGGCTCAAGCTGGTCGAAGACGAGCTCAACGCGCAGTACGCCGACAACCCGAATCTGCTGCACGCTTGGCCGGGTACGATTAAGTTTACCGATGACGAAATCAACGAGAGAACCGCCTTGAACGTAGACATTAATAGTTATGTGGAAGCCCAGTGGGCACACTGGATTACCGAAGGCGGCGTTGAAGAAGAATGGGACGATTATCTGCAGCAGCTGGACGCCATGGGCCTGCAGAGACTGATTGAGATTGATCAGGGCGCCTATGACGCCTATGTGGAAATGATGGGCTGATCGAAACCGAAGGAAGAGGTGATCACGGCGGCGCCGGGTTATCTCTTCTTCGGAAATTTACCGGGCCTTTCACGGTAAAACGGTGAAAAGCGCCTGCAGAACCGATACCCCGACCCGTTAGGAGGCAGAGAAAGCTATGGCATATTCCATCCTGATTGTAGATGATGACCGGACCTTTGTAGAGGAGCTCAAGTCGGCCCTGCAGTGGAACCGGCTGCGGATCACCGAAGTATACACGGCGTTTTCCGTTAGGGAAGCCATCGCGTTTCTCTCGAAGACGAAGGCAGACATCGTTCTTTGCGACATCGAAATGCCGGGTGGCAACGGTCTTCAGCTGCTCAAGTGGATTCGGGAAAACCACGCGTCGATGGAATGCATTGTCCTTTCGAGCTACGCGGAATTTTCCTATGCCCAGAGTGCGTTGCGGTTCGACGTCTGTGACTACCTGTTAAAGCCCATCAAGGCCAAGGAGTTGGAAGAGACGATTTCCCGGGTTGTTGGGCTTCTGGATGCACGGCGCGGCTGGCAGGAGGAACCGCTGGAAACCCTGTGGGCCGCCCTGTTTGACGGCGCCGTCAAACAAGCGGATTTCACTCGTCAAGCGCAAAAGCATGGCTTAACCGAAAATTCCAGTCTCGCGATTCTCCTACTGCGCTTTGTCCCCGTGCCCGGTCAGCCCGCTCCTTCGCACTATGGCAGGCCGCTGGTCCGGCAGGCCATTTTGGATCTGGCCGACCAGAACGCCCTGCAAACCGTCGTTCGCCTGAGTGAGACCCGATGGATCCTGGTCTGCCGTGCCGCAGGGAAAGATCCCTTTCCTCGCGCGCCGCTGGCGGCGTTTCTTGACGCCGTGGAGGCGCGGATCGGCCTTCAGGTCTGCGCATACTGCGGAGAAAAAGGCACCGTCGGGCAGGCAGTGTCCATGTGGGAGGCGCTCTGCCAGCTGGAAAAGCACACCGTTCCGGATATGCAGAGAATCGCGCGGGGAGTCGACCTGCCCGCAGACAAGACACAGCGGCGCTCTTTCCCCTTAAAGACGTGGAAAAAAATGTTGGTTGGCTTCGGTCCCCTCACAAGTCTAGAAGCGTCCATTCGGGAAGAAATGGCGCGGGTCCAAGCGGAAGAAGGATGGACGGTGAACCGACTGACGGTTTTTTTGCGGACCTGCACGCTGATGCTGTCCAATTACCTGCAAAGCCGGGATATGTCCTTGGAGGATATCGTCGACTCGGAGGAGTACGACCAGATGGAAACCTTTGCTGTTTCCAGCCTGTGTGCGACTGCCTGGTTTATACACAAGATCCTCGGCATTGTCGAAGGCAGCCGGGATCACAAGTCGGACGCCATCACTACCGTATGCCAATATATTCTTGACAATCTGGAAGAAGATCTGTCCAGAAAAATGCTGGCGAAGCTCGTGTTCATGTCAGAAGATTATCTTTCGAAGCAGTTCATGCGCGCCGTCGGGATGACGCTGCCGGCATACATCGCCCAGAAACGGATGGAAAAAGCCAAGGAGCTTCTGGAGTACCCGGACATCAAGATTGGAAAAGTCGCTATGCGCGTCGGTTACTCTAATTTCTCCTACTTTTCCAAAACGTTTCACGATTATACCGGGTTTACCCCGAACGAGTGGAGAATGTACCATCTGCACGGGACGGAGGACACCCGGAAAGAACCCGGAAAGGATCGCGGACCGCTCTTGCGGGCTGCGCCCGGTTTATGCACTGCCACATTGAAAGCCGTGATAGAGCTATCCCGGTGAATCTAAACATAAAGGAGAGAGAAAACTATGCACGCGAATGGATTCGCTATATCCGCAAAAGAGAAAAAAAGCCGCAGGCTTTTGCTGCTGAAGCGGAGCGTGCCGCTTTACCTGTTGATTTTGCCCTCGTTGATCTTATTGATTGTGTTCACGTACATTCCCATGTACGGCGTAACTATCGCCTTTAAGGATTACAAGACCGGTTTGGGCATCTTCGGCAGCGAATGGGTCGGCTTTAAAAACTTCACCACCTTTTTCAACTCTTACCAGTTCTGGCCTATCCTGCGGAACACGCTGGTCATCAGCATTTACTCCATTGTGGTGATGTTTCCGCTGCCTATCCTCGTCGCCCTGATCTGTTCGCAGATTACGTCGTCGCGCTACAAGAAATTCTTTCAGGTGACGACTTATCTGCCGCACTTCATCTCCACTGTTGTTATGTGTGGCATGATCATGCTGTTTCTTTCTCCGTCCAGCGGCATCATCGCAAAGCTACTGAGCTTTGTCGGCATCGATATGCCGAACCTGATGGGTTCCGCCTCCGCGTTCCCGCACATCTACGTCTGGACCGAAGCATGGCAGCATATCGGGTGGGACAGCATCCTGTATATCGCCGCGCTGTCGTCCATAGACCCCACGCTCTATGAAGCGGCAACCATCGACGGCGCAAACAAATGGCATAAGATTTTCCACATCGATATTCCGTCTCTTCTTCCCACCATCATGATTATGTTGATTTTGCGCATGGGCAGCGTGATGAGCGTCGGTTTTGAGAAGGTCTACCTGCTGCAGAACTCGTTGAACAACGCAACCAGCGAAATCATTGCTACGTACGTCTACAAGATGGGCCTGCTGAAATCTCAGTACAGCCTGTCCGCCGCCATCGGCCTGTTTAACAATGTGATCAACCTTATTCTTCTTCTGGTGTTCAACTTCATATCGGCGAAGATATCGGAAGACTCCCTGTTCTAAAAAGTGGAAAGGCGGTAGAACTATCATGCAAGCAACCATCAGAAAATCCAATAAAGTGCGCCGTAGCAAAGGAGACGTTATCTTCGACACCGTGGTGTACATCATCACCGGGTTAATGATCCTGATTGCCATTTACCCCATGTACTTCATCTTGATCGCATCGATCAGCGACCCGGCTCTGGTATCCTCCGGCGAGATTGTCCTAATTCCGAATGGATTTAACCTGCGGGCCTATGAAAAGCTGGCAGAATTTGACGACATCTGGACCGGATATCGCAACACAATTCTCTACGTGATTGGCGGCACAGCAATCACCTTAGCCGTCAACATTCCCGCATCGTTTGCTCTGTCCAGAAAGCAACTCTTCGGCAAGCGCGCGCTGATGGCCGTGTATCTCATCCCAATGTTTTTCACCGGCGGCCTGATTCCGACCTATATGGTCGTGAAGGCGGTCAATCTGGTGGACAACCCTCTCGTGATGATCCTGCCGTTCTCGGTCGCCAGCTACTACATCATCGTGGGCCGTACCTTTTTTCAGAACACCATTCCGGAAGAACTGTGGGAGGCCGCACAGTTGGACGGCTGCGGGCAGGTCAGATACTTCTTCATCGTGGCGCTTCCGCTTTCCAAAGCCGTTCTGGCCGTGATCGCCCTGTGGTCGGCCGTTGGACAATGGAACGGGTATTTCAACGCGTTAATCTATCTACGCAGCCCCGAATTCCAACCCATCCAGATTGCGCTACGCAACATCTTGATTAACAACCAGATGATGGGTATGACGCAAATCGGCGCGGCTGCCGTAGAGGCGCGACAACTGGCAGAGCTGATTAAGTACGCCTCCATTGTGGTCTCTTCTCTCCCCATCATGTTGCTGTATCCGTTCGTACAGAAGTATTTCAATAACGGCATTATGTTGGGCTCTGTGAAGGGATAATAAGGAAAAATGCTGAACCGGACTGCCGTATTGTTCTGCAGCAGTCCGGTTTCGGTATTTTCTTCTTTAGACTTTACCGATTTTGGGAGGTGGTCAAGATATATAAGAAAAAGAAGCTGCGCGTACTGCTGCGCTTTTTCTCTGTTCTGTTCCTGGGGCTATTTCTGATTTTCTCCGTCATCCACCTGTATCTGGGCCAGACGCTGCGTGCTGTGGAGGATCAATATATAGAGGAAACCGCCATCCTGTACGTAAAGAATATCAACCGGAAAATCCAGTCCATCAATCAGGAGTTTCTCATGCTGGCCAATAATCTGCGGAATATCCTTCCCGGCATCCCTCAAAATATCAGTCCCCGGGACGGTGGATACTACGACGTTCTGTTTATGGCCAGCGACCTCGTTGGCAGCCTGAAGACACGCTATCCGGAGCTTAAGCAGTCCTTTCTCTACTGGCCGGCATCCGACCTGCTTGCATTCTCTACGGGCCTCTCTTTTGCATCGACGGACGATTTCGGCATTACCGGTCAGGTGAAGCAGCGGCTGCGTCAGCAGAAGGACAGCCTGTCCACCCAGGTATGCTGGGAAATACTGACAAGTGGAGAGGAAACCTACATATTGGGGTGGTACAGACAGAAGGAGATCATGCTCGCCTGCCTGATCGACCTGAATCAGCTTTTTGCGGAAATCAACGATATGCCGAAAAGCTACTCGGTCATTTCCTTTCTGCGGTGGAACGACGGCCGCGTGATTGCGCCGCAGGCTTACCGAAAACAGGCCGAGCAAGCCATCGCCGACGGCGCCGAGGTATACACATACCCGCTTGCAGGCCTCGGCACCGCGTACATTCAAAAGGTTGAGGACGGAGAGCTCCTTCAAAACGTCCACTTCCAACTCGGTCTGTTCAACATGGAAATGGTCCTGCTTTGGTTGGAGGTCATTCTGGTCGTGCGGCTCTGCTACAGGTGGCTGTTCCACCCTTTCACGAAATTTGTGACCGGTCTGGAGAACGTTGGGACGGAGGAGATATTCGATCGGCTGGACGAAAATGACATTTTGGAGCTGGAAACCATCAACCGGCAGTTCAAAACGCTTTCACACCGCCTGAAGGACATGCGCATCGCCTTGTACGAGCAGGAGATCACCAAGAAGCAGACCGAGCTGGAGCTGCTGCAGGAACAGGTCCGTCCTCACTTCTTCCTCAACTGCCTGAGCCTGGTGCACAGTCTGGCCGACCGGGACAGCAACTGGGAAATTACGGAACTGCTCGAAGACCTTTCCGGCTATATCCGATACCTGTTCGGCCCGACGGCCAACCTACGAAAAATCTCCGAGGAGATCAACCACGTAAAGCTGTACATACAGCTGCAGCACAAGCGGTACGGCGATGCCTTTTCCTGTACTATAGACGTCGACGAGGATCTTCTGGATTACTTCATCCCCAAGCTGATGCTGCAGACACTGGTCGAAAACTCCATACAGCACAACGCCATCTATGAGCGACCTGTGGAGGTTTCCCTGTTCCTGACAAAAGAAGTCATGGACAACGAGACCTGGCTTTACTGCTGTGTCTCCGATACGGGAAAAGGATTCAGCGACGCGGTCATGGACGCCATCCTGCACGACCGGGAAATCTACCGGGACGGTCGGCGGCATATTGGACTGTCCAACCTGAAAGAGCGCCTGAAGCTGATTTACGGCAACGACGCGACTTTCCAGCTTTCCAACATGGCTGACAATTACGGCGCTATTGTGGAAGTGCGCATCAAGCTGTCCCGCATAAAATCGCCGAACGAACCGTAAACCGACATAAAAATCACAATTTTCTAACCGGAAAATTATAGATTGTCTGTTGTGAATTCAGTATTCTAAATTAAGAAAGAAAAGCCGCGGCACGCACGGCAGCGGGTCAAATACCCGCTTTCTTTTGGAAGGGAGGCAGACAGACCGTTTTTTAAGCAGGCAGCGGACATCGTCCCAGAGTGACCGCTGCGCAGAAGATCAACTGACATCGACATTGGAGAGGAGTAAAATAAAATGGCAATTCATGTAACAGTATGGAACGAGTACCTGCACGAAAAGCAGTTTCCGGAAATTGCGTCTATCTATCCGAAGGGCATCCACGGGTGCATCGCCGACTTTTTGCAGAAAGCGGGCATGACGGTGCAGACAGCGACGCTGGAGGAGCCGGAGCACGGCCTGACGCAGGACGTGCTGGACAACACCGACGTGCTGATCTGGTGGGGCCACATGGCGCACCACAAGGTAGCGGATGAGATCGTCGAGCGCGTGTACCGCCGCGTGCTGGACGGTATGGGACTGATCGTGCTGCACTCGGGCCACGCGTCGAAAATCTTCCAGAAGGTTTGCGGCACGAACTCGGGCAGGCTGAAGTGGCGCGAGGACGGCGAGCAGGAAATCCTCTGGGTCATCGACCCGAGCCACCCGATCGTCGCAGGGCTGGACGAGAAGATTATGATCCCGCACGAGGAGATGTACGGCGAGCACTTCGATATCCCGCAACCGGACGAGCAGGTATTCATCAGCTGGTTCGAGGGCGGCGAGGTGTTCCGCAGCGGCTGCTGCTGGCACCGCGGCAAGGGTAAGGTGTTCTACTTCCGCCCGGGTCATGAGGCGTTCCCAATCTATTATCAGCCAGAGATCCAGCAGGTCATCGTGAATGCGGTCAAATGGGCCACGCCGATTGATTTTCCGCCTGTCACCTACGGCAATCCGCCCGCCATTATGGAAGTACACAGCAAGCTGGAGCACAGCATACAGGGACTGCATCAACCGAAATAAGGACGCGTTAAAAGGAGAGATTGTATATGAAAAATCAAGTCATTCGAATTGGTTCCGTCGGCGTAGGCGGCATCTGGTCCGGCGTGCATGAGCCCGGCATACGCAAGAGCCCGAATCTGGAGCTTGTGGCCATCTGCGATATTGACCGGGAAAAGCTGGATGCGGTCGGTGAGAAATACGGCATCCCCGCGGAGCGCCGGTTTACGGATTACCACGACCTGATCCACTGCCCGGGTGTGGACGCAGTGGACATCTGCACGTCGAACGACGCGCATTTTGAGATTGCCATGGCAGCAATCGAGGCCGGCAAGCCGTACGATCTGGAAAAGCCGATCACTATGACGGCGGAGCAGGCGAAACAGCTTGCACAGGCCACGCGCGTCAAGGCATTGCCCAACATGGTTTGCTTTTCGTACCGGTTCAAGGCGGCGGCTCGCTATGCGCGGGAGCTGATCGCAAGCGGAAAAATCGGACGGGTGTACCACGTTGACATGCAGTATTTTCAGGCCTGGGGCTTGCCGCGCTTCAACACGCCGCGTGTATGGCGGTTTGTAAAGTCGCGTACGGGCTCGGGCGCGCTGGGCGATTTGGGTTGTCATGCGTTGGATCTCGTCCGCTTCGTCACCGGGAAGGAGTACACGCGTCTTGTGGGCCATGTAGGCACGTATGTCCACGAGCGCCAGAATTTGGACGGCACCGGGATGGGCCCGGTAGACGTCGACGATTTCTGCAATTACATGGCTGATATGGAGGATGCCATCTCCGTCAGCTTCCAGATTACACGCTTCGGCTACGGGCGCGGTAACTACCAACGCATGGAAATCTACGGTAGTGAGGGCGCCATCGTATATTCGTTGGACGCGCAGCCGGGCGAAGAAGATGTTATCGAGGTCTGCACTGGCGACGTTTACGCCGAGGGGCGTGTGTTCTCCAGATTGCCAATTCCGGACCGGTGCCGCAGCGACCAGATGCAGAGCTTTGCCGACATCCTTTTGAAGAAAGGGGACGGCTTGGCCGCCACCGTCGAAGACGGTCTGAAAAACCAGCAGGCCGTAGATGCCGTTTTGGCCTCCGCGGAACAGGGCAAATGGCTTGTCCTGTAAGAGCTGCGGCCTTTCCCACAGATAACGCCTCCGCGCTAGACCGTATCTGTCAGGATCCTGCCGAAGGAGGAGAAGAACACCTGCACCACCATGACGATCGAGAGGATCAAGCCGCTCTGAACATCCGTGTGACCCTGCGTGTACATGCACAGCGTGGTGAACGGCGTGATCAGCGCCAGCGTGCAGGCCGCGCAAAAAGCCAAAAGCCTCTGGCATATCCAGACGCTGAATGAATTCAGCAGGAAGATGAAGAAATAATGTGCGATTCTGAAATTCGCACGCTCGCACCTGCCTTTCGATTTTGGTAGACTGTAACCGAAAGGCGGGTGCGCTTTGTTTTGTTGGGGCATTGATGGCGTACCTGCCGGAAGAATTGCAAACGGGAGGATCACATATGGAATCGTTATTTGAGCAGCTGGGCGGCACTTACGCAAGACAGGGCGACTACTGCTTGCCAGAAGTTTGCTTACCGCCCGAAGAAGAACGCCCCATCGGCGTTTACGGCCAGCGGCGGCGAGTTTATCTGAAGAAGCATCATCGGGTATTGTATTTCAACCTGCTGACCGCCGGGACGCTGGACGGGCACCTTGCAGACATCGAGGAGCAGGCGCAGGAACTCTTTCTTCGGCTGGTAGAACAATACGCAGACACCGAGGGCGTGACGGAGGCCTTGAAAGCCGATGACCCGATGGCGTGGGTGCGGAAGATGAACGGCATCCGAAACCGAGCGAACGAGATCGTGATGCAGGAAATTGTATATGGGTAACGAGCAAGCGGGGGTCGATGACCTCCGCTTGTTTTGTGCGCAAAAAGAACGATGCCGTTTTACAACGACATTGTTCTGAACTTTGTTGACATTGTTCTTTTATCCGGGTATAATGTACTTGTGATTTTATGCGTGGAGGTATCCCCTATGGCTGAAATGATCTCGGTAAGAGAGGCAGCAGTGCGCTGGAATATAACGGAGCGGAGAGTTGCGACGCTCTGCAAGAATGGGAGAATTGCCGGTGCGAAAAAGCAGGGCAATCGTTGGCTGATCCCCGCTGATACGCAGAAGCCGGCGGATCAACGGCTCAAGACGGGCGCTTTTCGCAAGACGGAGCGCGCGCCGAAGCTGCCCCTGCCCATCGGCGTATCCAACTACTGCCTTGCCTCATCGGAATACTACTATATCGACAAGACGATGATGATCAAGGACTTCATCGATGAGCGTCCGATGGTGACACTGTTTACCCGCCCCCGCCGCTTCGGCAAGACGCTGAATATGGATATGCTGCGCACTTATTTTGAAAAGAGCGACAAGGATACCTCCGTCTACTTCCGGGATAAGAAGATCTGGGCCTGCGGCCAGAAGTACCGGGATTATCAGGGCAAGTACCCTGTGATCTTCCTGACCTTCAAGGATGTGAAGTTTGATACTTGGGAGGAGACCTTTGCGGCCATTCGGGATATTTTCGCAAAGGAGACCCGGCGGCACAAAGAGCTGCTGACCAGTGAAAAGTGCGACGAGTACAGCAAAAAGACCTATGAAAAGCTGGCAGACGGCAAGGTCAGCGAGGTAGAGCTGGCTTCGGCACTGCTGGACCTGTCCGCTATGCTGCACAAGCACTATGCCGTTGCGCCCATTATCATCATCGACGAGTACGACACCCCCATCCAGCAGGGCTATCAGAAGGACTATTACGACAAGGTCATCCGGTTTATGCGAAACCTGTTTTCCGGCGGGTTCAAGGATAATCAGCACCTGTCCTCCGGCTTCCTCACCGGCATTCTGCGGGTGGCCAAGGAGAGCATCTTCAGCGGGATGAACAACCTGTCCATCAACTCCGTGCTGGACAACAAATACAGCGCCTACTTCGGCTTCACCGCCGACGAGGTGATGGAGATGGCGGAATATTACGGCGCTGCCGATAAGTATGACGAGATTTGCCAGTGGTACGATGGCTACCGCTTCGGCAAGACGGAGATTTTCAACCCATGGTCGGTGGTCAACTACTTCAGCAACGAGTGCGAGCCGAGACCCTTCTGGGTCTCCACCGGCAGCAACGATATTATCGGGGAAGTGCTTGCCCAGGCGGACGAGGAGATTTATAACCGTCTGACCTCCCTGGTCAACGGCGAAACCTTCACCACCTTCATTGACACCGGCGTGATCTATCCGCAGATCAAAAGCAATCCCTCCACCATTTACAGCTTCCTGTTGGTGACCGGCTATCTGAAGGCACTGAAAACCGCGCCCTCCTTCAGCGGCGATTTTATGTGCGAGGTCTCCCTGCCAAACCGGGAGATTTCTCTGGTGTATAACAAGGAGATTTTGCAGCGGCTGGAAAATCTGATCCCGCCGTCCACGGCGGTTTCCGTTCAGGAGGCCATCTTCTCCGGCGATAACGCACGGCTGAAAGCGCAGATTCAGACGCTGCTGACCCAGTCGGTCAGCTCCTTCGATACCGCCGGGGAGAACTTCTACCACGGCTTTATGCTGGGCTTGTGCGCCCTGCTGGGCGGCGCTTTCGTGACCTCCAACCGGGAATCCGGCGACGGGCGCTATGACATTCAGCTGAAGCCCACGCAAAAGGGGCTTCCGGGCATCCTGATCGAGCTGAAAGCGGAGAAAAATTGCAGCGATGAAAAGCTGAAAAAGCTGTCCGAGACAGCCTTGCAGCAGATCAACGACAAGAAATACGAAACCGAGCTGATGTCCGCCGGGGTCAGGACGATTTATAAATATGGCGTGGCCTTCAGCGGTAAAAAGGTCGAAGTGGCAGTAGGATGAGGAGTGAAAACAAATTGGGGTTGACAAGTTCCACCGATCTTGCCCGTGAAGAAGGCATCAGCAAGAAAAAAGCGGTAGAACTGTTTGAAAACGGCGTGCTTGACACCCTGCTGGCGGGAAAATTCTCAACCTTGCGGGCGATTCACAAATATCTGTTTGAAGATATTTGCGACTGTTTGGGTAATGGGGCCTTTGGAAAATGGTATATTTCTGCATCTGAACAGGGCGGGAATTTGATTCGGGCGGGAAACTGTAATCATAGTAGGGTTTATACCATCCTTGCAAGCATACCAGTAGAGTTAGTGAGTAGATTTAAAAGAGCACGAAGATGCTTTGTTTAATGTGTTGGGTGTGGAGCAAATATGGGAGGAATAAAAATGTGGTTGGATAATGCCTCAGAAGTAGATATTTTGTTTTATGAACCATACGCAAATGTCATTGCTGATATATCCAAGAATCCAAACTATAAACCACTAACTATCGGCGTATTTGGTGTTTGGGGTGCAGGAAAGTCAACCCTTTTGAAGTTGATAGAACAGAAGATAGATGAGGATTCTGAAGGGAAGGGTAAAACTCTGTGTATCAACATTAATGCGTGGACTTTTGAAGGGTATGAAGATGCCAAAATAGCTTTGATGGAGGCATTGTTGCGTGAAATCAAAGAACATAAAGATATCCCATCTAGGGTTAAGAATGGCGTGTCAAAGTTGTTGAAAAAACTTGATTTTTTCAAATTGGCAACAAAAGCGGTGTCAGTAGGTGCGCCTATGATTGCATCAGTCGCGACTGGAAATCCCATTCCTCTTTTACTGAGTGTTTCTGGAAAAGCTGAAGATGTTGGCAATGGAATTAAAAGCGTAGCGGATGCTATGCAATCTATTCGTGATGATTATTTAAAGGATGAAGAAAGCGATGATGCGAACAGCATCGTCAATAATGTTAGAAAATTCAGAAAAGAATTCAAAGAAGCTCTTAGGGATGACGGTGTTGAAAACGTTATTGTTTTGATTGATGACTTAGACAGATGCCAGCCAGATAGGATTATAGAAACTCTGGAAGCTATTAAGCTCTTTTTATCCGTAGAGAAAATGACTTTTATTATTGCTGCGGATGAAAACGTTATTCAGTATGCCATAAGGAAAAAGTATCCGCCGATCGAAAACTATTCTGTCAACTTGGACAAGGAATACATTGAAAAAATTATTCAATTACCAATTTACATTCCAGAATTGTCTTCAAAGGATATTGAGAATTATCTAATGTTATTGGTCGTCCAAGAATACTGTGGAAAGGATCCATTCAATGAGTTTTTGAATAGGATCAAGGAAGAAAAATTGCTCATGTCAAATGATGTGATTGATGTGCAGAAAATAAAAGAGATAGTAACAGACTACATTATTGACAGTGATAAACGGGAGTTTGAGGAGACGGTCGATATTATCGCAGGAATCAAAAGAATTATTGCTGGAAATCTAAAGGGGAATCCTAGACAGGCCAAAAGATTTTTGAATACGTATATAACGAAAAAGAAATTGGCTGAGTTGTATTTCGGCACAGATGAAGGCGGCTTGGACACACGAGTATTGGCAAAACTGCTCGTTCTTCAAAAATTGGATGGAGATTTGTTTATACAGCTAAATGAATGGAATAAGAAATTCACAACAGAGAATGAAGATTTTAAGGCTATGTTAGAGAGCATAGAATCTGGTGACAGCGAAAATGAAAAATATAAGGCATGGAATGTGCCGACAATAATTAATTGGGTTAAATCTGAGCCTAAGGATTTAGAAAAAATCCGATTGGATCGATACTTTTATTTAACTAGAGAATCGCTGAAGAAAGCCGATGTAGATGTATCAACACTTTCATCAGCGGCAAAGGATGTTTTGGAGCAGATAGGTAGGGCAACGCGCGGTCTGATAGATCAAATAATGAAAAATATGGCTGACTTAAATGCTGTTGATCAATCTGGAGTATTTGGGGTTATTATTCCGAAGATTAGTAAAGGTGAAATCCCATTTTATGTTATTAGAAGTCTGTTCGTCAGTTTTGAAGCGTTTAGAGATAAAATTTGCAATTCATTGGAATTATACCCTAAGAAGATAGCTGTTGGAGATATATCTGCTATCAAGGAAATGCGCTCAAAAGATCAAAAGAGAATAGATAATCTCCTGGCCATATGGGAGAAGTCTGAGATTGTTGATAAAAAGAGCATGGAAACAATAAAAGAGAAGGGAAAATAAGGATGGGAACCTCTAAAGGATATATTCCTCCAGCAAAACCAGAATGGAGCAATGCGAAGAGAGCAGTATCAGGATTTCTAAGAAATAGAGACTCTGATTCAAGGGCAAATGCAATTCAAAAATTTGGCGAGGCGATGAATTCGAGCGCAGCAGTTGGAAGTACCTCTTTTGCTAGTGCGGCCGGCAATATCATGGCATTTGCGCGAGATATCAGCAAATATGGACTTGAGCACGGTTTAGCAAATTTGGGCCGGTCTGATTTAATAGGAAAATCTTCCGATGAAATTTTACAAGAACTGCTATATCAGTTTACTAACGATTCCTCCTCGCTAGAGGATTCGTTAGCCGCAGATTCATTATCACAAGCTCTTGAAAATTTACGAGTAGATTCTGTGGAACAATTGGGAAGCGTGGATTTGGATATCCTTCTAAAAGAAATGGTCACTTCTTTTGTACTGATAAGTTTTGATCTTAATTTCGACGAGAAAATTGGAAAAGGGCGTACAAGTAGTGAGAAATTTGAAATACTGGATGAAATGCATTCCTATATAGCTGATGAACTCCATGCATCGCTTCATAGCAAAGAACTGAAACAAATTGATTTTAGCAATATTAGTGCAGCAAGCATTGTCCGAAAAACTTTGAAGGAAGCATACGATGTATGCATCCGCTTTTATGGGGAGGCACGCGGATGAAATTTTGGATAAGAAAAGAAAATGATGCAGATCCAGGTCTTGAATGGAAAGATTCGTACATCCTCACCTTAAACAGAGATTCTGGCAGCACCATATATTCTGGATTGCCAAGCATCTGGTATCATCTGGGGCGCCAAAATATGATTCCTATTTATGAGGATTTATTTGTAATAGGACTTAGCGTGTTTTCTTTAGACAAAAGAATAGCACGGAATTTATTTTCGGATTCTTGGACACGCCAAATAGATGTATCCATTCCGGTTTTAGAAATAGATACATGGCATGGTTGCGAGACCCAGTGGAATAAAATCCTTTCTTTTTTGACCGGTGATGAATGGAAAATTTCCTTTAGGCAGGCAACGACAGAGTGTGGTACTCATAAGAACAGAAATAGATTGCATATAGATTTGTCCGGCTGTGATTGCGTTAGCCTTTTTTCTGGAGGTTTGGATTCATATTGTGGAGCAATCAAACTATTACAAGAAGGACATTCTCCAGTGCTTGTTGGTCATAATGAATACCCAAAACTTCGGTATATCCAGGAACAATTCTGCAGTAATTTCAATGAATGCTATCCATCACAGAAATCGGTGTTTTTGGGTTTCACAGCAGGAGCAAGAGCACCATTCAGATTGGATGGGGAACGATTGCAGAAAAGTGAAAATACTTCCCGAGGACGTTCCCTGTTGTTTTTGTGTGCAGCTATTTCTATTGCAGGCATTATGGGGAAAGAGATTCCGGTATATATACCTGAAAATGGTTTTATTGGATTGAATGTAGCACTTACAAATAGCAGAAAAGGTTCTTGTAGCACGAGGACAACGCATCCTTATTTCTTGAATAGTTTTAACAAGTTGATTGCAAGTGTTGGAATCCAAAATCGCATTTTTAATTTCTTTGCTTTCAAAACAAAACGAGAAATTGTCAATTTGGTTTCGAAAACAAAAGCATTCAAGCAAGGGTATAAAAATACTATTTCGTGTTCTCATCCATGTGTGTCTAGGTATAACCGTGTAGGTTCCAGAGAGTATCCAGTTAATTGTGGCTTTTGTTATCCATGCATTATTCGCAAAGGTTCTCTGCAAGATGTTGAATTAGACACAGATGAAAACCTAAAGGCATCGGAATTTCTCAAAGCAGAGGCTAATAGGGATAAATCGGCAGATCTGTTTGCAGTCTTGAGTAGTATTCATAGATATAAGGAGCTCTCAGAAAAAGATATTGAGCGATTAATCCGTTGTACAGGAAGACTTGGACACGACGAGATTCAATCTTTTAAGAGAGTTTACAGGCAGGGTATGGACGATTTGATTGAGTACTTTTCAAAGGATTCCGGTATGGAAGAGTGGATGTAATGATGAATTTAATAGACACGCATTTTCATTTGGATTATTATAAAAATTATCCGGAAATTGCGAAGAACATCACGGAACAAAGGCAATATACGATTTGTGTAACGAACTCGCCAGGAGTTTTTATGTCATGTAAAAAAATAATTTCAGAGACAAGGTATTTGAAATTTGCTATTGGCTTTCATCCGCGGGAATCCTCGTTATGTGCAAGTGATATAAGAGATTTTACCCGGCTCATACGACTAACTAACTATGTGGGGGAAATAGGGCTGGATTATTCTTCAGAGTCGTATATGAACAAGCAACAGCAATTGAGATTCTTCTCGCAAGTTGTGGATATCTGCTCATCAGAGAATAAATTAATGACGATACATATTAGAAAAGCAGAAGAAGATGCAATTACTATATTGGAAAGGTATAAGCCAAATAAAGTAATCATACATTGGTATACAGGGAATCGTGCCAATATGAAGAAATTAGTGGATTTGGGATGCTATTTTTCAATCAATACGAACATGGTAAATAGTAGAGCTTCAGAAAAATATCATTTATTACCGCGGGAGCGACTCTTGATAGAATCAGATGGACCGTATACAAAAGTTAACAATAGGAAGTATAGCCCGTTGCTTTTAAAAGACGCATATGAAGTAATTGCTAAATTTTATGATAATCCTGATTTAATCCGCGATGTATACGAAAATTTCAAAAGGATATTGTCGGTATAAGAGAACCTATATGATACATGGCTTGATATTGTTGAAATTAATGCAAGGAGGGGCAACCGTCACGCGAAAGAGACTTATGGCGTATTTGGGGCGGCTGACGCGAATGCAAGAGCCACACAGATAATGATATAGTGGAGGGAAAATAATGGATTTCACTTTAATGATTGAGGGGTTGCGTCAGGCAAAATGCATTACCCCCTTGGAAAAGGACATTCTGGATACATGGAATGAATTGCAGAAGAATCCGTTTGACCGTTCTGCGGCGCAGAAACAGGTCGTTCAGAACAACGCAAAGCACCCGGAGATTTTTGTTGCAATCGCAGCGCTGCCAGCAACGGAGACTCGTCCCTTTGAACAGGCAACAGATTCCGATATTCGTTATAATTTAGAGAAACAGCTTGCAGCACTTGCGGCAAAGGAAGGGTGGCAGAAATATGGCCAATAAACTGGAACTGACATGGTACGGCAAGGACGAACCGATTCGGGTAGAACCGCGCCTGCTGATTGAAGACACGGCACTGTCCAACATCGCAGCCGACCCGGATACGCAGAATATGCTGATCCACGGAGATAATCTGCTGGCGCTGAAGGCGCTGGAGAGCAAATTCGCCGGACAGGTAAAGTGCATCTATATTGATCCACCATTTAATACAGGTCAGGCATTTGAAAATTATGATGATAACCTCGAAATGTCAATATGGTTGGATTTAATGAGAAGCCGTTTGCAAATTATCCATACTCTTTTGAAAGACGATGGGACATTGTTCGTTCATATTGATGATCAGAACCTTCCGTATTTAACGCTCCTTTTAGATGAAATATTCGGAAAGCAAAACCGTCTTTATCTGATTACATTTAAACAGGGAGCTGCCACTGGTCATAAGGCAATAAATCCCGGCTGCGTTACTACAACAAATTTTATACTGATTTATTCTAAATCAAAGGAACACTGGCATCCAAATCGATTGTATACTAACAGAGGCAGCCGCGACAAGCGCTATGGGAATTTTATCACCAACATTAATGATCCCTTCCCTTCGTGGAATCTTATCACGCTCACCGAAGCGTTTGCTGAAGAGAGAAAATTATCTATAAAGGAAGCGCGAGCATTTATTAAAAGCTATCCGGAACAGATGGATCAATTCGTTTTGGAACACTGCGAGTCTGTAATACAACTGGTAAATCCTGATTATAACAGCGTCGGCGCAGAAACCAGAGCTATGATTGATGAATCCCGTAACAAACCGAATGAAATTTTAAGACAGGTTAGAGATGTATATTCTGATATTTATTTGCTGAATGGAAAGCGTATTATTTTCTATCGAGACAAGTTGAAAAAAGTTGACGGAGAATATGTCCCTGGAGAACCGTTAACTACCCTTTGGGACGACCTCCTGTCAAATAATCTGCATAATGAGGGTGGTGTTAATTTCCCTAAGGGGAAAAAGCCTGAAGCATTAATTAAGCGCTGCATAGAGCTATCCTCTGATCTGGGAGATATAGTTTTGGATTCGTTTCTTGGTTCGGGGACAACTGCAGCAGTTGCACACAAAATGAAACGTAGATGGATAGGCATAGAAATGGGAAAGCAAGCCTACACCCATTGCAAGCCAAGGATTGATGATGCTATTGCAAACAATGATGCGTCTGGCATTACTAAATCGGTTGATTGGCAGGGCGGCGGCGGGTATCACTTCTATGAGGTCGCGCCTACCCTCATCAACAAAGACGCCTTTGACGAATATGTTATCAACGAGGACTACGATGCCAATATGCTGGCGGCTGCGGTGGCCCTGCACGAGGGATTCCATTATCAGCCGGATGGAGACCTGTTCTGGAAACAGTCTGTAGGCAACGAGAACAGCTACCTCTTTGTGACTACCCGCCACCTGAACAGCCCCTATCTGGACTCCATCAAGGACACCATGGAGGAGGGCGAGTATCTGATCATCGCTTGCCGCTCCTTTGACAGCGGACTGGACAAGGCTTACGATAATATCACAGTGAAGAAGATCCCGCAAATGCTGCTGGAACGCTGCGAGTTCGGCAAAGCGGATTACAACCTGAATATCGTACACCCGCCGGTGTATGATGATTGCGACGAGGAGGAAGAGGATGTCTAACGATTTTCCGCTCTATACCACAGACTATATCAGTGGCGTCATGTCCCTCCGCAAACCGCAGACGCAATCGTTGAAGATTCTTGAAGAGATCGCCAACGCCGTACAGCTCCGCAAGGGCATGAATCTGAAAGCGGCACTGGGTGCTGTCCACGCTATGTATCCGATCTGCTCCGATTTTGAGCGTGACTTTATGTCCTTGACTTTTGCTCTGGCAACCGGCGTCGGCAAGACTCGCTTGATGGGAGCCTTTATCGCCTACCTCTACACGCAGCACCATATCAGGAACTTTTTCGTTGTCGCTCCCAATACCACGATTTTTGAAAAACTCAAAAAGGATCTCAGTGATAACAACAGCGCCAAGTATGTGTTCAAGGGGCTTGGCTGTTTCAGCACGCTGCCGCAGATCATTACGGATGACGATTACCGTGAAAAAACGCTCTCCCTGTTTGAATCCGATGTTCACATCTTCGTGTATAACATCGATAAATTCAACAAAGAGGGCGCAAACATGAAAAAGGTGAACGAGCTCATTGGGGACTCGTTCTATCAGGCGTTGTCCGACTTGCCGGATCTTGTGCTCATTATGGATGAGTCGCACCATTACCGGGCAGAAAAAGGGGCGCAGGCGCTGAACGAACTGCATCCGCTGCTGGGATTGGAATTGACAGCGACACCGTTGGTGACCAAGGGGAACAAGCAGGTGCCGTTTAAAAATGTGGTATATGAATACCCGCTGTCCAAAGCAATTGAGGACGGCTATACCCGCACGCCCTATGCCGTGACCCGCTCGGACATTGATTTCTATAACTTCGGCGATGAACAGCTGGATAAAATGATGCTGCTGGACGGTATCACCTGCCATGAAAGCACAAAGCGCAAATTGGAAGTCTACGCCGCCAATCACGGCAAGCCTGTGGTGAAGCCGTTTATGCTCGTAGTTTGCAAGGATACGGATCACGCAACCTGGGTGGAGCAATTCGTAAAGTCAGACGAATTCCGTAGTGGCGCATATCGAAACAAAACGATTATCGTCCACTCTAAGCAGAAAGGCGCAGAGACCGAAGCGAACACTCGTCTGCTTCTGGATGTGGAAAATCCGGAAAATCCGGTGGAGATCGTGATCCATGTCAATATGCTCAAAGAAGGCTGGGATGTCAACAACCTCTATACCATTGTCCCGCTTCGGACAGCCGCATCCAAAATTCTGCGAGAGCAAATGGTAGGTCGCGGCTTGCGCCTGCCCTATGGAGAGCGCACCGGCGATCGGGATGTGGATGCCGTCATGCTGACTGCCCATGATAAATTCAATGATATTCTGGCGGAGGCACAGAAGGGTGATTCTATTTTCAAGGCCGGGAATATCATTAAAGCAGAAGAGATCAAACCCGAAGAAGTGGTCTATACTCAGCTGACAATAGAAACCGATCCGAATGCCGAGCTGGAAAAAGCGTATGCTCATACTCAAATTGAAAAGACGGATACCACAGATGCACTGATCAAGAAGGCAGCTGACTTGATCAAAGCAGAGGTTGAGCAGCACATTCAGCATACCCCGGCGCATACGGTCACCCCTGTGCAGGCACAGCAAATTGTAGAAACAGTCAAACAGAAGGTCGCTGAGGATAAGGATCTGGGACAGACCTTCAAGGAGAATGAAATGCCGCTGGCAGCATGGATGCTCTACCAGACCGAGGAAACGCACAGAGCTGCCGTGAACAAATTTATTCCGATTCCCCGTATCAAGGTAACGGATGCCGGTGTTGAGGAATATGTGTTCGTAGACTTTGATTTGGACATGGCAGATTTTACCCATGTGCCGATCAAGAATGAGCTGCTCGTTCAGAATCTGGAGGATATGCAGGACCGGCAGCGCATCAAGGGCGATGCAATCGATTTTGAGGGCTACAATCCGAAAAAAGTCATACTGGAGCAACTCCGACAGAAACCGGAGATCGACTACGAAAAATGCTCCAAACTGCTGTTCAAGCTGATCACGCAAGTCTGCGACCACTACGAAATACAGTACGACACCAATGGAATGCAGAACATCATTATGATGTATAAGCGTGATATCGGAAACAAGATCTATAAGCAAATGCTGCAGCACTTCTATTGCGAGAACGGCTTTTTGCAGGAAGAGGTCGTCGGTACAAGAAATTACAACCTGCAGCAGTCTTACAGCTGTGCCGAACGGGTCAATCTTTTCTCCGATGATTATACCGGGAATATCCAATCAGTTCTGTTTGAAGGTGTCAAGCGGGGCGTATTCAGCGCTGCCAAGTTTGACAGCCGCCCCGAACTGGTACTGGCACGGGTGTTGGAGACGGACACCGATGTGCAGAACTGGCTTCGCCCTGCTCCGCAGGAATTCAATATCACCTACAATCACGGGCATAACTATGAGCCAGATTTCGTTGTGGAGACCGACGATACGATTTATCTTGTGGAGGTAAAGGGCGAGGACAAGCTCAGTGACCCGGATGTTATCGCCAAGAAAAAGCGCGGTATCCAGTACTGCGAAGTTGCCTCTCGCTGGGGAAAGGCGAACGGCTATAAGCAGTGGCGGTATCTGTTTATTCCGTCCAAGCAGGTCATGCCGAACTCGTCGTTTATGCAGTTGGCAAAGCGGTTTGAAATGCAATAGTACCGAGTAATTTAACTTTTGTTACATAGAATGGACAAATAGGGATGTTATGTTACAGAAAATGTGGAAGGAAGAACAAGAAGAACTCTTGCATCACTGTGACTCTTTGACTACACCGTCCATCAAAAGCGAGAACAAGATAATAACTGACCACCACGAATAGGGCACCGACCGCTTGGCCGGTGCCCTATTCCTATATGTGCCATCTATAAGTCAATAGTGATTACCAGCCGTCCTCCCATCATCGGGAGGGCGGCTTTTTTGCGTCTTGATAGAAAAATATTTGAGAAATTTCTCGAAAACACCCCCACAAACGGCGCCCCTTATTCAGAGTAAGTGAAGGGAGAAATATTTTTGCGGGGAATTTTGAAAAGCACCCTGCCAAACGGCACCCCTTATTCAGAGTAAGTAGAAGGGACTTTTGAAAAGTTGAGGGGATTTTTCAAATTACTTTGCCAAAATCTCGAAAAAGTTCCCAATTGGTTAGTAGGAAGGCCCTGGAAAATTTCCTTCAAAATCCTATTTGTTATTTGCCAGAAAAGTTCCCAGTTGATTAGTGGGAGGGGCGCTTAAAAATTTTCTTCAAAATTCTTTTTATTGTTGCCGGAAAAATTCCCAATTAAGTAGTAGAGGGGTTCGCAGAAAAATTCTCAAAAGTTTTTTCGTTCAAATCCGAAAAAATTTCCCAGTTGGTTAGTAGAGAGGATTTCAAAGAAATTTTCAAAGTTCCTTCGTACAAATCAAAAAAATTTTCCCAGTTGATTAGTGAGGGGGTTAAAAAACAGGCCTTCTCGCTGCCTACCTGTTGAGGGGATTCTCTCTGTGTACCTTGAAAATTGAATCGCCGCCTCCAAAGGATATGCTTCCGGCAAGTGACGCCACGACTTCCCGATAATTCAGGGCTCCCGCAAAATCGAAGATTTTGTGGGAAGAGGAGCAGCAGTAAAACGAATGAGCTTTCGCACGAGTGCGGAAGCGAATGATATGGAACTTGCTGCGACGAGAGCGCACCAAAGAAGCGATACGCCGTGGTGAGACTCCGGGGCAGGAACGATGCGGATGAGCGGCAGCAAACAAAAACCGCCGCAGAAATGCGGTTTCAGAACAAGCAAAGGAGGTTCAAACCTATGAAGAAAGGAGAGCTCAGAGAGCTTTATCAGATGATGTTTCCGGAATACCCGGACATCGTGACCGTCAAAGAGCTTCGGGAGATGCTGGGCATCAGTCGCAAGCTGGCCTACAAGCTGATCGACTATGGGTACATCCACGCCGTGAAGATCGGCAAAAGCTGGCTGATGCTGTGGCCGGGGTGTTCGGGGTCCCCAAAAAGTCGCAAGACTTTTTGGGGAGAGGAGGAACAGCGGAGCGAGTGAGTTTTGCCGCCTGCGGCGAAACGAAGGATACGGAGCTTGTGACGACGAGGCGCAGGGAAATTCTATTTGGGGGCTGCCTACACTGCAATGCGATGTGCTCTATCTGAGCCTTGAGGACACCCAGCGCCGCATCAAAGACCGGCTCTACAACCTTACCGACAGCGCCCCGGACAATCTGTATTTTGCCGTGACCTCCGGGCTGATCGGCGGCGGGCTGGAGGAGCAGATCACGGATTTCCTGACCGAGCATCCCGCCACCAAGCTGGTCATCATTGACACGCTGCAAAAGGTGCGGGACTCCAAAGGCAGCGCCGGAAAGGCGGGAATGTACGGCAACGACTACGACGACATTTCCTCCATTAAGCGCATTGCCGACGGCTTCAACATCGCCATTTTGCTGGTGCATCACCTGCGAAAGCTGCAAGACAGCGACGATCCCTTTAACGATGTCAGCGGTTCCACCGGCATCATCGGCGCTGCGGACACCAACTTCATCCTGCGCCGTAAGCGCAGTGGAAACGCTGCTACGCTGCTGGTCAGTGGGCGGGATGTGGAATATCAGGAGCTGACCTTGCAGTTTAACGACCTTGTCTGGGAACTGGTGGAGCGCAAGAACAGCGAGGATATTCATAAGGCGGAACTGCCGAAATTTCTGTTTCGGGTGGTGGACTTTATGGAGTGCCGCACCGAATGGGTAGGCACGGCTACGGAGCTGCTGACCGAAATGAAGGAGCAGGAGGTCACGCCCAATATGGTCACAAAGTATCTCGGCCAGTTTGCCTATGAGGTGCTGGAGCCGCTGGGCATCGAGTATCGCACCAAGCGAACGGGAAAAAGCCGGCTCATCAA
>UMGH01073310.1_pt1 | contig 39584 bp, 28 predicted proteins | sample 1965231 | NCBI WGS metagenome assembly UMGH01 (sample SAMEA4836068, study PRJEB28245) | human gut metagenome | biome: gut microbiome; material: fecal sample | place: Denmark | collected 2008 | reverse complement strand
CGGTCATCCTCAAAATTGAAATATAATATTTCCTCTTTCTTATGCCCTTGTTCTATCAATTGTGCTATGCGTTGGAACATCAAGTAAGATTTTCCAGCATGCCTCAATCCAACAAACACATAATTAAGTCCGTCCGCAAGTTCCACCTTACGTGGAATGAGTTCTATTTGTGATACGTATGCTTGATATTCAGAGATAAGCAATTTTATTAAATCTTTTGTCATGTCCTTTTCGTGCTAATACTAAAAACTGTTGCAAAGATACATGTTTTATCGTTTATGAAAGATATAATCGATACAAAATTATCGTCTATATAAGACAAAACACGCAAAAAAGCTTTTATTTGGACTTATTTTTTCAGCCACATATCTGCTGGAAAGCTGTCGGAAGGAATTTAGCATTTGCTTTGGTTGAAGCAGGCACGTTTCTAACCGCTCCTGCCAGTTTTATTTCTGCGGGAATATACAATAAAACGGTGTTAGCATTTTTATGCAGTACTGTTGGTACCTATTTCGTTTATAAAAATAGTGATACGACAGGAGCAGGTGACATAATGTTGAATATTCAATCTCTCATAAAATTTCCAATTCCAAAACTTAACATTGATTTTGACAATTTCTCTGATAGGGAAATAGACCTGTATATTTACGACATTTATAAGTTTACGAAAGAAGAAATTCACTACATAGAGGAACAAGTATAAGCAATAATAGGGGGCGACTGTATATTCAGCCACCTCCTATTGTTGTTCATATAAGATTTTCTATATGAGCTATTTCAGATGATTCAAATCCATATATTTGATAAACAATTCTGTTTATGTCCTCTTCATTGAGTGTGGAGTTTGAATCTAAACATTTTTGAACTCTTTTAATAACTTCATCCTGTATTTTTGATGTGGATTTGGCTATCGGAAATTTAGATATATATTGAGCCAACATTCTATACTGCCGTTCTTGTAATTGTGTCACATACAATCTTGCAATCATTCTACCTACTGTGGAATTTAGGATGCCTAAAACATATCGGACATCAACAGAATTGCTACACATTATATAGGCTGTATTGAGCGCAATAGAATTTCTGTTATCATAAGAAAAACATGGAAAAGGATATCCATCATTAGGATTGTCTGTTTGAATTTCCATGTATACTACTTTTGGCTTAAAGAAATCCTCCAAAATCTCGCCTTTTACAATCTTCTTAAAAACAACTACTTATAATCGCGAAAAATACAAGGCACTTATTTTAAAATAAGTGCCTTGTGTTTTAAAATATATGGCTTGTATTTTTTACAACAAGCCATGTGTGTTTTTTCAATGCCCGAAACGGGGCGAAACAGATGCCGTTTTCGTGAAACGAATCGGGCATTAGTTGCTACGCACGGTTTTTTGGGGGAGTTTGAAACCGATACTTTTGCTTTTTTGTTTAACTTTGTAGCCTATACATAAAACAAATCCTAATTTTCAAATGAACAAGAAAAATCTGTTTCTCTTGTCTGTCGCGGCATTTTCGCTTGGTGTTTCGGCACAGACGGGCAAAGAATGGGACGACGTGAGTATTTTTCAGATTAATCGCGAAAAGGCTCATACCCTTGCAATACCTGTTGCCGACGCAAAGGCGGTAATGGAAAACAATATGGAGAGTTCGCCGTATTATCTCTCACTCAACGGTGTTTGGAAGTTCAAATGGGTGGCGAATCCCGAGAATAAACCCGCCGGTTTTGAGAATCCGGAATACGATGACGGTAAATGGGATGATATTTCGGTTCCCGCCACATGGCAGGTATATGGCGTGAGGCACAACAAGGATTGGGACAAGCCTTTATATACAAATGCGGCTTATCCTTTCACTTATAACCCCGAGACTTTCAGTGTCATGGCTCCGCGTCCGGCAGATTGGCAGTATAATGACAATATGAAGAACCCCGTGGGCAGTTATCGCAGGAAGTTCATGGTGCCCGATAATTGGAAAGGGCGTGATGTTTACGTCAGATTCAATGGTGCGGGACACGGATATTATGTTTGGGTTAACGGAAAATTCACGGGATATGCCGAAGACTCCTACCTGCCGTCGGAATTCAAGATTACCGACTATCTACAAAAGGGCGAAAACACCATAGCAGTGCAAGTGTATCGTTTTACGAGCGGTTCGTTCCTCGAAGATCAGGACTATTTCAGACTCACGGGCATTACGCGCGACGTTTTCCTGTGGTCGGCACCGAAAGTTCAGATTCGCGACTATTTTGCAACCACACAAATTGATTACGCAGCCAAGAGCGCAAAGGTGAAAATCAGTACCGACATACAGATTGCCCCGAAGACAAAAGCGGCAAAGGACATGACGCTCACGGCAGAGATTTGGGACAACGGCAAAAAGGTTTCGGAGTTTTCTAACAGGCTTGACCTTTCGAAATCGCACAATCAGGAAATGGAACTGACCGTTGGCAATGCCAAATTGTGGAATGCCGAACAGCCCAACCTTTATGACCTTGTTCTGAAACTCTCTCAAAAAGGCAAGACTATTGATGTGCGCGGAAGCAAACTCGGCATACGCGAGGTTGCAGTCAATGAGCAGGGAGCCATAACCATTAACGGCAAGCCGATAAAGATTCACGGTGTGAACAGACACGACTTCAGCACCACAAACGGGCGAACGGTGTCGAAAGAAGAGATGGAGCGGGACATTATGCTCATGAAGCGACTGAACATAAACGCCGTGCGCACGAGCCATTACCCGAACAATCCTTACTTTTACGACCTTTGCGACAAACACGGCATGTATGTTCTTGCCGAAGCCAATATAGAATGCCACGGCAACTTTTCACTGTCGGGCAATGAGAAATTTGCCGCGCCAATGGTGGAGAGAAATGTGAACCATGTGCTTTGGATGCGCAATCATCCCTGCATATTTATATGGAGTTTCGGCAACGAGAGCGGAGGCGGCAGGAATCTCGAAAAAATTTCTCAGGCAATAAAAGCACTCGATACCACAAGACTTACACACTACGAGCAAAATTCCCAATGGTGCAGCACCACGAGCACAATGTATACGAGTGTGGACAGAATAAAAGCCATTGGCGAAGAACGATTGGCGCAATATAAAAAAGGCATAAAGCCTCGTCCGCACATTCAATGCGAGAACACTCACGCCATGGGCAACTCCATGGGCAACCAAAGGGAATATTACAATTTATATGAGCACTACCCCGCTCTTGCAGGGGAATTTATCTGGGATTGGAAGGACCAAGGCTTGAGCATGCCCGTTCCCGGGAAAAGCAACAGGCTTTATTGGGCTTACGGAGGCGATTTCGGCGACAAACCTAACGACGGTAATTTTTGCACCAACGGTGTGATTTTCCCCGATTTCACTTACTCGGCAAAAACCATCAACGTAAAGAAAATTTATCAGCCTGCCGATTTCGCAATGAACGACAGTGTGAATGGCGTATTCACCATTAAAAACAAAATGTCATTCGAAAATCTTGACAAATACGCCATAAGCTATCAAATATACGAGGACGGAATAGCCCTAAGCAAGCGGGAAATAGCAGATTGCAGCATTGCCGGCGGCGAAAGCAGGCAAATAACTCTCGGAAACCTTGTTCCCGACAACGCAAGAACGGATGCCGACTACAGTGTGCGCTTCAGCGTGAAACAGAAAACCGCAACCGCATGGGCGGAAAAGGGATATGAAGTTGCGGCGGAGCAATTCACGCTGCGCAAAGCCTCATCCAGACCGGCATACAAGGCAATGGGCAACGACAAGATAAAGACTGCCACGCAAGACAACAAAGACATTACCGTAGAGGGTGCTAATTTCCGCGCCACTTTCTCTTCTGCCACCGGACAGATAGCAAAATACGAGTACAAAGGCAAACTTCTGCTCGACAGTCTCCATTTTAATGCTTTCCGCGCTCCCACCGACAACGACCACAGTCATGCCTGGATGTGGGACAACCTTGGTTTGCGAAACCTGAAACCTCAAGCCGGAACATGGAACACCAAGACAGAAAAAGACGGAAGCATTACACTTAAAATCACAAACCTATACGCCGGCAGCGGCGCAGCAAACTTTTCCACGCAAATGGAATATCGCGTGCTTGCAGACGGGACGGTTTCGGTTTCAAGCAAGATTGTTCCGTGGCGCAACGGTGTTGCAGTGCCCAAGATTGGTTATCGTTTCTATATGCCCGAAGGTTATGAAAATTTCGACTGGTACGGACGCGGACCATGGGATAATTATCGCGACCGCAAGGAATCCTGTTTCCCGGGACTCTATCACAGCACCGTCAGCGAGCAATGGACGGGATTTGCAAAGCCGCAGGAAACGGGCAACAAGGAAGATGTGCGCTACATAGCCCTTACCAATAACTCGGGCAACGGTCTGATGGTGGTCAATGCCCAAGAAATGTCTGCCACGGTGGGACATTGGCGTGCCGAAGACATTTACACCGATGCCGCCCACAGGAAACTTCATCCCTACGAAGTACCTATGGTCAAGGAAAACGTGGTTTGCATTGACGCTGCCAATCGTGCGCTCGGCAACAACAGTTGCGGTCCGGACGTTTTGCCGCAATACGAACTTCTTACACAACCAGTGGTGATGAACTTCACTATCATTCCGCTCGAAGAGGTTAACACCAAAGAGCAGATGGTCGAAAAAGGACGCACAAAGGGAGTGACTTGCATGCCTGTGGAACTCGACAACAAGGACGGCAAAGTTGTTCTGAGCTGCGCCACAGACAATGCCACGATTTTCTATTCCACAAACGGCAAAAGCTATAAGAAATACACCGCACCCCTGTCAATGCCGCCGGGAGGAACCGTTCACGCATATGCCACTGCCGAAGGTTTGCAGCCGGGTATGATTACCGAAAGCACCATATATGCAAACGTGGACAAGAAATTGTGGAAAATCCTAAGTTTCAGCAGCGAACAAGGCACGGCACACGAAAGCGCAGCCAACGCAATAGACGGAAATCCGAGCACAATATGGCACACGCAGTACAAGCCCGAAGAAGTGCCCTACCCTCACGAGATGGTTGTTGACATGGGCAAGATGTACAACGTTGCAAAGTTCATATACACTCCGCGAATCGACATGAACACCGGTTGGATAAAGAACTGCGAAATTTACTTCAGCAACGACCCTACCAATTGGGGCGAGCCGGTATGCAAAGAAGCTTTCAAAGCCGACGCATCCGAAAAAACAGTTACTCTTCCCCGCGTGGTAAAAGCGCGTTACTTCCGCTTCGTTGCCAAGTCCGAAGCTTTCGGGCGCAACTACGCTTCGGTGGCGGAGTTTGATATAATTGCAAAATAACGAAAGCGTTAAGTCATAAAAACTTATAGAACAAACCGCCCTGCCCGATGCTTTGGTTTTAAGCCGCACCGGGCAGGGTTTTCTTTTCATCCCGCCGATTTCATAAGTATCCCGCCGCGAAAACGTAGAAAAAACATGAAAATATCAGAAATCAAAAGCGAACTGCTATCAACATTAAAGCCATACGTCTCGAGCCAAGGCTTCAAAGTAAACAAAACACAGTTTTGTCTTAAAAGAGATGGCGAAAACAATGAATGCCAATTCTCTTTTGACTACAACTCGTGGGGTGATGAAATTCACATATTCCCTTATGTTCAAATAAGAAACAAAAAGATTCATTCCATTTGCGAAGCCTGCGATTTTCATCTTAACTATACGGCATTCATAAACCTTTTGGTGCTTAAAAAGATTTACGACGGAACTTTTACAGAGGACACAAAATGGAAAATGCAGTATGACAGACAGGACAGGTTCGTTATTTTTGACAACAGCGATATGGAAAAAGCCAAAGCAGAGCTTATAAAACTATTGCCTATGGGACTGAAATATTTCCATGACCATGACGACATTTACGCCATAGACAAAATGTATAACACGCCCCCTTTGAACAAACAAAATCCCAACAGCTCCGGTTTTGACACCCAATGTGTCATAGGCTTAATCTCTGCAAAATTGGCACACAACGGCAATTATGAGCAAATCAGCTGTTTATACTCAAGCCTCATACAGTCAGAAGACGTGCTGCAAGACACAAGAAACAAGTTTGAACGCATTAAAAATTCAATCGAAACGCTATAAGCAACCGCAAAAAGGATTCCGCAGGCTTTAATAACCGCCTACGGACTTTTTCAGCATTTTTTGCGGATTCTCCTTCCTGCTTTTTACGCTACAAGTCCGTCGGGAAAGCCCGCCTTGTGCTTCTGACGGAAATTTCACAAAATATAACCTGCCGCTTTTTTGAGATAACAATTACCGAGTGTCAAGCCTTCGGACGCAGGTATGCACCGGCAGTAAAATTCACAGGAATTGCGAGAAAAACAATGAGGGTTTGTGAGGGCATTTCGCCTCACAGGAAAAAGCATAAGGCACTTCGCAAAAAACATAAGCCATATATTTTAAAATACAAGGCACTTATTTTAAAATAAGTGCCTTGTATTTTTCAGTTTTCCAAGAAGCTGATTAACAGCAACTCACAAATGCCCTAAAAAAGCCCCTCCCCGTCTCGTTTTTTTGCTCGTAAAACACCACGTATTCTTCGCCAAACACACTTTGTTACTTGCCAAACAACATTCATTTCTTACCAAACAGACTTAATCCCTCGCAAAACCACATTTTTCAATTATTTACAAAACCACATTCCCCGCAACTCCATCTTTACCACTCATAATACAGCATTTTTAATTCAACAAACTACATTTACCCAATATCATACTACATTCACCCCTTACACAACTACCTTTATCTATCACAAAGAAATATCTATACTTTACCAAACACAATACAACCATTATCCAACAACCCTTACCCATTACCAAACCCACTTCGTCCCACACCCAACTACATTCATCCCTTAACCAACTACATTCCTCCTTTACACAACTACCTTTATCCCTTAACAAACAGACTGCATAGTCAACCATTTTCTTCAAAAGGACTATGGGCAACAAAAAAATCGGGGCGACATCGCTAAATGCCGTCCCGATTAAAATTATGAAGTTTTTATCCTTTTCGGAATTACATCATGCCGCCGCCCATTCCGGGATTAGGCATAGGAGCAGGGGTATCCTCCTTCTTATCGCAGATTACGCATTCGGTAGTCAGGAACATGCCGGCAACAGATGCCGCATTTTCAAGAGCAACACGGGTAACCTTAGCAGGATCTACGACACCCTGTTCACGCAAATCGCCATACTTCTCAGTCTTAGCGTTGAAGCCGAAGTTTCCTTCGCCCTCGCGAACCTTGTTAACCACAACAGCGCCCTCAATGCCCGCATTGGAGCAAATCTGACGCAAAGGCTCTTCGATAGCACGGCGAACAATTGCAATACCGGTAGTTTCGTCAGCGTTATCACCGGTCATGCCGTCAAGAGCTTTCTGTGCGCGGATGTAAGCAACGCCGCCGCCGGTTACGATACCCTCTTCAATTGCAGCACGTGTAGCGCAAAGAGCATCGTCGCAACGGTCTTTCTTTTCTTTCTGCTCTGTTTCGGAAGCTGCACCTACCTCGAGAACGCAAACGCCACCCGAAAGTTTTGCAAGACGTTCCTGAAGTTTCTCCTTGTCGTAGGTAGAAGTAGTATTTTCTATCTCGTTCTTCAGCTGACCTATGCGATCCTGTATGTTTTGTTTGTCGCCGCCGCCGTTAACAATGGTAGTGTTGTCCTTAGTAACGGTAACTTTCTCGGCAGAACCAAGCATTTCAATTGTAGCCTGCTCAAGTTTCAAACCTTTATCCTCGCTGATTACAACGCCACCTGTAAGAATTGCAATATCTTCGAGCATTGCTTTACGACGATCACCAAATCCCGGAGCTTTTATAGCACAAATCTTAAGCTGAGCACGGAGACGGTTAACAACCAAAGTAGTTAATGCTTCAGAATCCACATCTTCTGCAATAACAAGCAAAGGACGACCGCTCTGAACCGCACTGTTCAAAATGGGAAGGAAGTCCTTAAGGTTGGAAATCTTCTTGTCGTAAATAAGAATGTAAGGTTTCTCCATTACACACTCCATTTTCTCCGGCTCTGTGATAAAGTAAGGAGAAAGATAGCCACGGTCGAACTGCATTCCCTCTACGGTTTTCAAAACAGTGTCGCGACCTTTTGCATCTTCAATTGTAATTACGCCGTTAACGCTTACGGCACGCATACCATCAGCAATGAGTTTACCGATTTCAGGATCATTGTTACCGGAAATAGTAGCTACCTGTTCGATTTTCTCATAACTGTTTTCTATTTTCTCGGCCTGGCTCTTGATTTCTTCCACAACTTTTGCCACAGCCTTGTCAATGCCTCGCTTAATATCGAGAGGATTTGCACCGGCTGCCACATTCTTCATTCCTTCTGTAAGAATAGCCTGTGTCAAAACCGTTGCGGTGGTTGTTCCGTCGCCTGCATCGTCGCCGGTTTTGCTTGCCACGCTTTTCACGAGCTGTGCGCCGGCATTCTTAAAGGAATCTTCGAGTTCTATTTCCTTTGCCACGGTAACACCGTCCTTTGTGATACGGGGAGCACCGAATTTCTTGTCTATTACAACGTTTCTGCCCTTAGGACCAAGGGTTGTCTTTACTGCGTTTGCCAATGCGTCGGCACCTTCTTTAAGGAGTTCGCGTGCCTCAACGTTATATCTTACATCTTTAGCTGCCATAATTTTTCTTTTTTTAGATATTAAACATGTTTACGCCAATATTGCGAGAACATCGCTCTGACGCATGATGAGGTATTTCTCTTCGCCTACCTCTATTTCGGTACCTGCATATTTGCCGAAGAGTACAGTGTCGCCGGCTTTCAGAACCATTTTTTCGTCTTTCGTACCTTCGCCTACTGCTACTACTTCACCTTTCAAAGGTTTCTCTTTTGCCGTGTCGGGAATTATGATACCTGCCACTGTTTTTTCCTCTGCTTTTGCAGGATTAATGAGAACCCTGTCTGCTAACGGTTTAATGTTCATGATTTTATTCTTTAATTGTTTATTGTTTTAGTGTTATTTTTTACCGAGCCGCCTTCTTTCGACTTAGCTCCGCTTTTCTTTATGCCAAAAGCGTGCCAAACTCTAACTGTGTTTTGCAAATTCCCTTATTATTTTGTTTTGATTCATGACAAACTTAACATGACACGGATTATTATGACAATTTGTCATAACCCAAAGCGTTCATGACAAAAAAGCTCCGTCGCGCAATGGCGGCGGAGCTTTCCGAAATATGTGATATTAAAAAGAAATTATTCCTTTACCACTTTCCAAGCTGCTTTTTCGTTATATGTTATCTTTTCCGACTTATATCCGGGGGCAACGTAATTGGTATGTTCGCCATCGGCATCATTATCGGCCGGATTGAATCCCACAAAAATTCCGCCATAAACATTAATGGAGCAAACCGAAGTGGTTCCATCGTTTCTATTAAGCAGATATTTCGGATTTGCAGCCTCGAATACTCCTCCGTATATATTGCAAACGGAATGAAGTTTACCGTCATTGCTGTCCACATATATACATGCATTTGGTTTTCTGTTTACATCGAGTCCGGTATAGAAGTATCCGCTGTAAATATTAGCCGTACCTGAATTAACGAAAACGGCATTGTTTACGTTACTACCTTCACCTCCGTTAACCTCTACATTGCCAAAGATATTCAGCACTCCCTTTTCGGCTGTCAATGCACATGTTCCGATTGGTGCTGAAGTATTTTTGCTTGCTCCGATAATCTTTCCGTTACCATATACATCGAGCTGTCCGCGTTGTGTAACCTTTATTGCAGAAATTCTGTTTTGGGCTGATTTCAATTCCGCGCCTTTTTCCACGGTGAGGGTTGCTTTTTTGCCCAACGTGGTATACGTGTTTATTTCCACATTACTGTTTACAACGATATTTTTCCCCGTTGTTTGGAAAGCATTTATCAAATCTTTGTTAGTTGCAGCCACTACGTCTGCTTTCTTCACCGTCCAGGCTTCCTTACCATTGTAAGTTGTCTTTACAGATACGTAACCGGGAGCAACGAAATTGGTGTGAGCGCCCTCGGCATAGTTGTCGGCAGGATTGAAATTGACAAATGTTCCGCCGGTTACTATAATCTTTGCCGTACCTGCTTTTCTGTTTGCGTCATAACAGTTGAGCACGAACTCATCTTCCTTGCCGACTTGTGAATACTTCTGTTGAACTTCAAAAACTCCGCCTTCTATTTCGGCAGAACCCTCATAAACATACACTGCATGGATGTTGCCGTTATAGTGTCCGCCCTTTATCACAAGGTGTCCGCCGTCCTGCACGTCAACCGGGAAGCAGTCGTTCTCTTTTGCTATCACGTCGCCCTCACCTTCGAGAACGAGCGTTCCGCCTTGGGCACTGAACAAGGACCACTGGTTTTTGCTTTCATCCCAAAGGTCGTTGTTGTTCTTCAGTGCCTTTCCGTTCAGATTAGCCACAAGACTTTTTCCCTGAGGTACGATTACATTAGACGTGAAATCCGTACCTTCGCCGACTTTAATCATACCACCGTTTTTGGCAGCTGCCTTAAATTCGTCGAAAGAGTTTACTTCGGTTTTCTCTATAGTGCCCGTATAACCCATGTAAATTGGCGGCATTACAATCCAGTCGCACCTCTTCACGGTGTTCTCGGCTTCGCTCAAAAGGCTGTCCACTACAGTTCCGTTGTTCTTTATATATATTGTACATCCTTTGTACACACCAACCGGAACAGGCATGTAAAAATGTATTTCCTTTGTGTCGGAGGTAAGTTCGAATTTGAAAGAAACTGCGTCAGCCACGTTTTCTTTTGCCGAAACATAGGGATTGCTCTTGTCGGTAGCATCTACTTCGAAATCGCCACTGATGCCGCTGTTCATTTTCACCGTAAATTCATCGATATATGCCGGAACTTCAACATCCCATTCTATTACGCCGCCCACATGACGGAAAAGGAATTTATGTTCATTCTTTTCGAAATAAGCAACCATGGGATCGCTCACGCTCATACTGTCTTTGTTGTAATCGGTATTGTAGTTTTTGTAAACGTTCGGGTAGCTAACCGTCAGTTTTCCGTCGGCATAGCTTTTTGCTGCCTTAACGGGGAAAACTGCCACGTCGGTGGGTTTGCCACCTACCGAACTGCCGTAATTTGCCACGTCGGTGCCTGCACCGCCTACCATTTTCAATGTGCCGAACCCTACAGACTCACCGCCTTTGGTGAGATAAGCGGCAATATCATCGCCTTGCTCCCATTTGAATGCGCCGTGCGAGTCGCTATAAGAGCGAGACGCCACACCTTTTTCCACTACGGCGGAATATTCGCCGTTTTGTTTTGCCAGAAACTGCTCGTCCTGGCTGCAACCTGCCAATGCTGCAACTCCAAGTCCTATCAGGGCTACATTCAGTTTGTTCATAATTTAATTTATTTAGTTTGTGAATCTGTCTTTAATCCCACAACGGGTCATTTTCATAGTTGTCATTCGATTTTTCATAGTCGCGGTTCTCGCGCGAAAACTTTCCCGGTTTACGGCTATAGTTTTCCATTAATGTTACCGGGGCACGCAACACGCCAAGCTTCGGTTTTTCATAAGCTTTCATCTTCTCTTGTTTCATATTCCTCTTTATTTTAGCGTTTTATTTATCTTTCTTGCCAAAAACATGCGTCGGATTTCATTCTCTCCGCCTATCCTTAGTAGTTTCAAAAGTACAGAAACTTCTTAACGTTACAAAAAAAAAACGAACTCTCGCTAAATTATTTGACACACGCCTTTATTTTGTAATTTTCACCTCCTTAAACGCAAACTTTCGGCAAATGGCGAAACGCATTTCCATGCGCTTCAAACACGGGAAGCACATTCCGGGAATTATTCCTATCTTTGTGCATGACAATCTGCAATACCCAAGCATGAAAACAATTACATTCATAAAACAAGCGGGCATTATTCTCACCGCCTGCCTTGGCTTTCAAACCGTTCCGGCACAGAATTACGAAATTTCCAATATTGTGCAAAGCCGCGCCGGCGACTTGAAAATGATGCGTCCCGTTGGTTTCAAACAATTCATTGAAGATTTCGGCGCAGAAGGCGAAGTGATAAACGTCTATCCCGACGTGGAGTATCAGGAAATGCTCGGATTCGGCGGCGCAATAACCGAAACTTCGGCTTATAACTTTATGAAACTCTCCGAGAGCCGCCGCAACGAACTCGCAAAGGTTTACTTCGATGCCACAGAGGGACTGGGACTGAATTTCTGCCGTGTTTCCATAGGTTCAAACGATTTCGCGCTTGACGACAGCCCGTATGTGAGCAACAATGACCCTAAACTCACGACTTTTTCCATTGACCGCGACAGAAGATACGTAATGCCCATGATTAAAGCGGCTCAACGCTACTGCGGGGAACTGTATCTCATGGCCACTCCCTGGAGTCCGCCGGCTTTCATGAAAGACAACGGGAAAACCATCAATGGCGACAAGCTTCTGCCCGAGCATCGCAACACATGGGCGGATTATATTGTGCGCTTTTTGCAGGAATACAAGAAAGAGGGCATAAACTTTTTCTGTATGACGGTTCAAAACGAACCCAAGGCTTCGCAAAAATGGCAGAGCTGCCTATATTCGGGCAAAGAAGAGGGAGAGTATGCGGTGGATTTCCTGAAACCTCATCTCGACAAAGCCGGTTTCGACACTCTGAAGCTCATTGTCTGGGACCACAACAAAGAGCGCGTGCTCGAAAGAGCCTCAGAGAGCTTTGCCGTGCCGAAAGCCAGAAAAGCCATCTGGGGCGTTGCCTTTCATTGGTATTCGGGCAAACATTTCGACCAACTGCGCATGACCCACGAGCGGTTTCCCGAAAAGCACCTCATACTTTCGGAATTCTGTAAAGGACCCGCCACGGGCGGAACCCATGTTCCTTATGGCGATTGGAGCGATGCGGAAGATTATTGTGCAGAAATGATAGGCGATTTCAATAATTACGCCTGCGCATCCATAGATTGGAACATGATTGTAGACACAAAAGGCGGACCCTGTCTGTATCGCGACGACATAGGCGGCGGAAAGGCATCGGTGGTTGTGGACGCAGAAAACAACAGCTTCGAGTTGCAATCCACTTACTACGCCGTGGGACATTTCTGCAAGTACGTGAAGCGCGGCGCACGCCGCATTGGCAACAGCACATACGATGACAACCTGCTGACATCCTCGTTCAAAAACCCCGACGGCAGTATTGCCGTAATCGTTCTCAATAAAGGCAACAACAATCTGCGCCCGTTGCTGCGGATGAACGGGAAAATAATGCGTCTGAATCTGCCGCGCCATTCCATAACCACTGTTTCTATAAAAAGCAAAGGCGCAAAATAAAATTTCCCCGGGAAACGGCAGAAACCAAGCCCCGATTTCCGGAACATTTTGTCCCGAAATTACGGCTTTTTAGCATTGCACGAAAAAACACATGGCTTATCGCAAAAAATACATGGCTTATCGCAAAAAATACAAGCCATATATTTTAAAATACAAGGCACTTATTTTAAAATAAGTGCCTTGTATTTTTCGCGCTGTCAAACATCTGATAAACAGTAACTTACCCCAGACCTTTCAAACCCGAGGAATTTACTGATTATCAGCCGCTTAAAGAAAAAAGCATGGTTTGTGCTCAAAGTTCGGCGGCACGCCACGAAAAATGATTGTACCTTTGCATCCCGAAACTCACCTATACATATATATAAATATGAGTGGAAACAACACCCGACAGTATGGCGAACTCATCAAAATAGGTACGCCCGTAATCATTGGGCAACTGGGCACCATAGTGCTCGGCTTTGCCGACACGCTGATGATTGGGCACCACAGCACAAACGAGCTTGCCGCCGCAGGACTGGTGAACAATGTTTTTGCACTTGTTCTGCTGTTCTATCTCGGCTTTTCCTACGGTCTCACACCCATTGTAGGACAGCTTTACGGCGTTGACCGAAAGGAGGAAATAGGCAGCAAACTCAAAAACGCCATACCCGCCAACCTCCTGACAGGCTTGCTGCTCATGACATTGATGACGGTGCTCTACTTTAACCTTGCCCACATTGGACAACCCTCCGAACTGCTGCCGCTGATACGTCCCTACTTCATTGTGAACCTCGTGAGCCTGCCCTTCGTGGGAGTGTTCAACACGCTGAAGCAGTTTTTCGACGGCACAACGCGCACCGGCGTGCCGATGTGGGTGATGATAGGCGGAAACCTCTTCAACATTCTCTTCAACTGGCTCCTGATTTACGGCAAAGGCGGTTTCCCCGAAATGGGATTGCTTGGCGCGGGAATTGCAACCATGGCTTCGCGCATACTGATGGCATTAAGCCTGTGCGCCATACTGTTTTGGGCAAAATCCAACCGTGTTTACCGTCTGGGCATGAGTAATGCACGCATAAACAAAGCCGATTTCCGGGAAATGAACCGCATGGGCTTTCCCGTGGCTCTATTAATGGGAATGGAAACTGCCGCTTTCAGCCTAAGCAGCGTTATGGCAGGATGGTTGGGAACGCTCTCGCTTGCCGCACATCAGGTCATGATAACCACATCGCAGCTTTTCTACCTCATATTATTAGGCATGGCAGCCGCCGTGTCCATACGCATAAGCCTCTTTACGGGACAAAAAAACTACGCGGCGGTTCGCCGCACTGCCGCCGACGGCTTCCGTCTGAATCTTATGGTTTCGTTCGCAATGTCAATACCTTTGCTTATTTTCCGAAACCACATAGGCACATTTTTCACCGACAGCGCGGAAGTGGCAAATATGGTGGCGGGACTTTGCATAGTGCTTGTGGTCTATCAGTTTGGCGATGGATTGCAGTGCATATTTGCCAACGCGCTCAGGGGAATAGCCTGCGTAAAACCTATGGTGCTTTACGCATTTCTGGCATACTTCGTAATAAACCTGCCGTTGGGATATTTCATGGGCTTTACCCTCAAGCTCGGAATTACAGGCATTTGGGCGGCGTTTCCATTCGGGCTTTCGGCGGCGGGTTTGCTGTACTGGCTCAGATTCCGACGCGAACTGAAGAAAATGGAAGCCGGCGCAAACGCGGCATAAGCATTCTATATGTCAGGGAATTTTATTATTTTCGCAGCATAATGAGAAATCCGGTCAAATACCTTATTATAATGGCAGCCATGTTCTGCACCGTGGCGGCGAAAGCCCAGAACATGGAAAAACTGTTTGGCGAAATGCCTGACAGCATAGTTCCCGTGATGTCGAAAACCAACAGGCTCGACTGCATAGACTTTTTCAAAAGCAAAATGACCTCGAACGTGCAGAACATATACAACGGAAAAAGCCGCATATCCGACCTAACCGAAAACTTTCTTGTTCTGCAACCCACCACAAGCTCACAAGTGGAGATGAGAACCTATGACGTTGAGGGGGAAGGGCGGATAATTGTCGTGGCATACACCTATATGGCTCCCGCAAAGGAAACAACGCTCGCTTTCTACGACATGAGCTGGAAAAAACTCAAGACGGCAGACTACATAAGCCTTCCGAAAAAGAACGATTTTATTTCTGAAAGCAGCACGTCCCGCAACGGCGACATTGAAAAGGCAAAAGAAATTCTCACCGACGCATTTGTTTTTGCAGAAATAGACAAAGACAGCGGTAACATCAGTTTCGCACTCTCAACCGAGGCGGTAACCGATGACAAACTCAAGAAAGCCCTGCCCTACATAGCCCGTCCGCCGCGCTATGCCTGGAACGGCAAAAAATTCGTGCTGCTGTAAAGCGTTCGAAGTCCCTTTGCCGATTCTATGCAATGCAGAGTTTATAGTTTCAAGACCGCAAGTTTAATTTGCATTAAAATACACCGCAACCGCAAAGGGGAAACCCAAATTTTAGGATGCTCGTTCCGCGCATTGCAAAAGAATAAGTATCTTTGCGATTGGAAATAAATTACATATCAAATATCTAAAACAATTAAGATTATGGTAAACTACAAAGAACTCGGCTTGGTCAACACCCGCGATATGTTCAGCAGAGCCGTTAAAAGCGGTTGGGCAGTTCCTGCATTCAACTTCAACAATCTTGAACAGCTTCAGGCAATAATCACAGCCTCTTCCGAACTCCGCTCTCCGGTGATTCTTCAGGTTTCAAAGGGCGCACGTAAATATGCAAACGCAACACTTCTCCGCTACATGGCTGAAGGCGCAGTACAGTTCGCTAAAGAACTTGGCTGCAACCACCCTGAAATAGTTCTTCACCTTGATCACGGCGACAGCTTCGAACTTTGCAAGAGCTGTGTGGACCTCGGTTTCTCTTCTGTAATGATTGACGGAAGTTCACTCCCCTACGAAGAGAACATTGCCCTTACAAAGAAAGTTGTTGACTACGCTCACCAGTACGACGTAACCGTAGAAGGCGAACTCGGTGTGCTTGCCGGCGTTGAAGACGAGGTAGCTGCTGAAGAAAGCCACTACACACGTCCCGAAGAAGTTATCGACTTCTCAACACGTTCAGGCGTTGACTCGCTCGCAATCTCAATTGGTACATCACACGGTGCTTACAAGTTCAAACCCGAACAGTGCACACGCGACCCGAAAACCGGACGTCTCGTTCCTCCTCCCTTGGCATTCGACATTCTTGCCGAAATCGAGAAACAACTTCCCGGATTCCCAATCGTACTTCACGGTTCTTCTTCTGTTCCTCAGGAGTATGTTGACATTATCAACAAGTACGGCGGTCATCTTCCCGATGCAGTCGGAATACCCGAGGATCAGCTTCGTCAGGCATCAAAGAGCGCAGTTTGCAAAATCAACATTGACTCAGACTCTCGCCTTGCATTTACTGCCGGTGTACGTGAAACTTTCGCTCTTCACCCCGAATATTTCGATCCTCGCCAGTATTGTGGTAAGGCTCGCGAATATATGGTTGAACTTTACAAGCACAAAATCACCGATGTGCTTGGTTCTGACCACAAACTCGCAAACTGCGACTAATAAGTTTAGAAACAAAGATATTAAATCGGGCTTCGCTTCATTGCGAAGCCTGATTTTTTTTGTGCCTGCGGCTTAATGTTTCTCCGTTTTGCCTGCTCGCGGCTTTTTCGCGGTTCGGAATTTATCGGGATTAGCCAATTTGCGTCAAAGGAGGGGGCATAACTTTCGGGATTCCGCACACGTCGGAAAAATGTTGCTTTTTTGTTATCTGCATACTCATAAATGGCAGAATTTTCCGGGTTGTTTTTACGTCCCAAAAGCATACCCGGAAAAACACATGGCTTATCGTAAAAAACATAAGGCACTTATTTTAAAACAAATGCCTTGTATTCAAAAATATATGGCTTGTATTTTTTGCCTTTCCAAATGCCTGAAAAACAAGAACCTGCAAAACGCGAAAAATTCGTCTTGAAAACAGGTTTTTCCTGCAGTGTTTTGGTATAGCGAAAGCAGCGAAAAAAGAGCTATTCCTCTATTTTCCGCGTAAGGAAGAACCTGCGCGTTGCGGCAAAGAACAGCACAACTCCTATGGCGTTCACGCCCCAATTCATCCAGAATGCCGCAGAATATCCAAAGCTTCCGCTCACCACGCCTCCAAGCAAAATGCCTATTCCCATGCCCACGCCCCACGACACAAGTATTGAAGAATTTGCCGTTCCCCGTTCGTTGTGGTGCGCCATGCCTACAAACATGTTCAAGAAGGCAGGATAAAGATGTCCGTTGCCCAATCCGAGCAACAATGCCGAAGCATAATAGGAGAACATCGAAGGAAATGCAATGAACATGAAATATGCCACAAGCGATATACACATGCCCTCAGCCGCATTCTGTGTTAGTTTTCCCTGCCTCAAAGCCTTTGCGCCCTGAAGTCGCGAAGCCATGAGACCAATTGAAATAAGCATGAAAAATGTTCCAGTGCCGCCCGTAATGCCAAGCACGTTTTTGCTGTATAAAGCAATGTAGGAGCTGAGCACTCCCCACGAAAAGGCAAAAAACATGATGTTGAGACTCAGAAGCCAGGCGCGGGTAAGAAAGAAACGGTCGAACGACACCGGACGTTTGTCGGCTTTACGCTCGCGTTTGGGAAGTTCTATGCGCGAAGCCACAAACAGCGCACCGGCTGCTATGAAAAACGAAAGCCAAAAGAGCACCTCGAAACTGTTTACCCATTTATATATGAATACGCCCGCGCTCGGAGCAATTGCCATTGAAAGATTATTGCTCAAGCCGTAGAAGCCCAGTCCCTCGTTTCTTCGCGACGACGGCAGAACGTCTATAGCCGCCGTACTGTTTGCCACCGTTACCGCGCCAAAGGGCAGTCCGTGGAGTGTTCTTATTATGGCGAACATCAGGAGCGTTCCGGCTACGGGATAGCCCGCAAAAAACACGAAGAAGAGCGACAAACTCCACAGCAAAACGCCCCTGCGGTCGAAACTGTCAACCACGTATCCGCTGAAAAGCCTTGCCACAATTTCGGCAACCACATATCCCGAAAGCACAACGCCTATCATATTGTTTGACGCGCCGAATTGCTCGCTCAAATACAAAGGCAGGAGCGGCGTGAGCAGATAGAACGCGAAATACATCATGAAGTTCACGAGCATTACGCGCAGATAATTCTTATTCCATAGTTTCTCCATAACTTTTGCAAAGTTACCGCTTTAACGGCAAAGCACATTGCACGGAGCGAAATTTAACGAAGTTTCGGAGCTTCGCCTTTTCGGTGTTCACACCCCGGTTTGCAGAATTTCCGAGTGCCGTTTACCGCCGCCGGAAACGCTTAAAATGTCGCTTTCAAAAGTTTTTGTTTTCCAGACATTTGAAAAGGCGAAAAATATAAGGCACTTATTTCAAAACATAAGGCACATATTTTAAAATATATGCCTTGTATTTTTTACAACAAGCCATGTGTGTTTTTCAACGTCCCGCAACAGGAGAAAAACGACGACTCGGATGCGATTTTCAAGGGCATTCCCGACAAAGGCGATACGACCCGCAAATGAGAGAACGCATGTACATGCCGCAAAAAAGAAATCCGCACGATTTGCACCGTGCGGATTCTTCCGATATTAGCATTCGGGATTTGTCAATTAACGAAATCGTCAAAATTAACTTCCCCGTTGTCCTTTTTCTTTTTCTTCTTTTCGCCTGCAGATTCGGCGTTCTTGCTCTCGCCTCCCTCTGCGTGTCCCTCATCCATGTGTTCTTCGAGATTAATATCGAATTCCAAGCTGTCTTTTGCCGCCTGAATGGAATCTTTTCTCGCTTTGGAGCGCGGAACATAGTTGCAGGAGTAGCATGATGAGGAAATATTTTCCTTTGCTGCGCCGAATTTACGCTGATATTTGGAAAATTGCGAATCGCCAAAGACCGATTGCATGAAATATCCCACAATGGGCAGCGCGGTACGGCTTCCCTGTCCCAAAGCTCCCGTGCGGAAGTGAATGGAACGGTATTCGCCGCCAACCCAAGCACCTGCCACGAGACCGGGTGTTACTCCCACAAACCACGCATCGCTATGGTTATTGCTCGTACCCGTTTTGCCGCCGAAATCTGTGGTTTTGCGATACGGTCCGACATAACCTCCGAGCGGCATTGAAGTACCTCCGGCAAGATTCAAGCCTCCTTGGAGCATTTTCTGCATGAGGAAAGCCGAACGATAAGGTATTGCCTGATGACTTTCTTCGGGAGCGGTATAAATAACATTGCCACGGCGGTCAACAATCTTGGTTACGAGCACGGGATCTCTCTGACGACCGTCGTCAGCTATGGTGGAATACGCATCAACAAGCTCAAGCAGGTTGACATCCGAGGCTCCGAGAGCAAGCGAAGGCGTATCGTCGAGCGGAGATTTGATTCCCATTGCGTGAGCAGTCTTTATGATGTTGGAAATGCCCACTTCCTGTCCCAATCTGACGGCTATACTGTTTATGCTTTGCGCAAAAGCGGAGAGCAATGGCACACTGTCGCCCGAGAAATTGCCGTTTGCATTGGTTGGAGTCCAACGTACCATTTCCTTTTTCTTACTGTCGTAAACGTCCATTGCGAAATATTCGTCGCGACGACGGTCGCAGGGCGTAATGCCACGGTTCATGGCTTCGGTATATACGAAAAGTTTGAAAGTGGAACCCGGCTGGCGCATGGCCGTTACCTTGTCGTATTTCCAAGACTTGAAATCTATGTCGCCAACCCAGGCTTTGACGTGTCCGCTCTGCGGCTCCATTGCCACAAGACCCGCATGCATGAATTTCACCATGTATCTTATGGAGTCCATGGTGGACATTTCCTCTTCTTTTTTTCCGTCGTAGTCAAAGAGTTTTACCTTGTGTTTCTGATTAAGATAGAAATTAATCGAATCGGAATTGACACCGTATTTCTGTTCCAGCTCCTTGTACTGCGCGGTACGCTTGGCGAGATTCTCAATAAAGTTGGGAATGACATTATGATTCTCATCGCGCCACGGATCTTCGTTTCCCCAGTGATTACGAAAGTTCCGCTGCACATTTTTCATCTGTTTCACGAGAGCTTTCTCGGCATATTCCTGCATTTTAAGGTTCAGCGTGGTATAAATCTTGAGTCCTGCGCTGTAAAGGTCTATTCCGTTGTCCTTGCACCACTGTTTCAGATAGTCGGCAACGGCTTCGCGGAAGTATAGAGCCTTTCCGTCATAAGCAGTTTCAACTTTGAAATTAAGCTCTATGGGAGTTTGTTTCAACGATTCGCATTGTGCCGCCGACATGTGCCCGTGGCTTTGCATATTGTCGAGTACTACGTTGCGGCGTTTCAAACTGTTTTCGGGATTGGTGCGCGGATTGTAGTAGCTCGTAGCCTTGAGCAGTCCCACAAGTATCGCCGACTGTGTGGCGGTGAGCTTGTCGGGCGTGGTATTGAAGTAAGTTTTTGCCGCAGTCTTGATGCCGTATGCGTTAGAACCGAAATCCACCGTATTTGCATACATAGTGAGAATTTCGTCTTTGTTGTAGAAAATTTCAAGTTCCACTGCAAGCACCCACTCCTTGCTTTTCATTATCAGGATTCGCAGACCGGGAATATATCCGAGCAGACCCGTGGAATACTGGGTGCGCACACGGAACATGTTCTTGACCAGCTGCTGCGTAATGGTTGAGGCTCCGCGCGCATGACCGCGCATCATGTCCTTGGCTGCTGCGAAAAGTCCCTTGAAATCTATACCGTGGTGGTGATAGAAACGCTCGTCCTCCGTGTCGATAAGCGCGTGGAAGAAAACGGGATTTATTTCGCCATACTTTACAGGGGTTCGGTTTTCGTTGAAATACTTTCCTATCAGCTGCCCGTCCTCACTATATAGTTCCGAAGCCTGCGAAGTTTCGGGGTGCATTATACTGTGGATTGTGGGAGACTTTCCGAAGAGCCACAGGAAGTTGAGGTTTACAGCCGTAAAGTAAACAATAAGAAACACAAAAAAGGAAACGATTCCCGCAATGGTCTTGTACCACCACGGACGTCCCTTGAACTGCCTCTTGTACCACCGTGCGAACTGCAAGAGTTTTGCCTTCAAAAGCAAAAGCAGAGATTTTATTCTGTCGATTGTCTTTTTGTTCATTTACATCTATTTTTTGCTATGTATTTCATAGCGTTTCACTACTGCAAAAGTAGTAATTTCAGCCTTGACGAAAGTTTGTTTGCCCATAAAAATTGCTTAAAGCCATGCGAATAAGCATTTGCGTTCGAAAAATGATTACCGGCATGACAATAAACAGAAGAAAAAAGTGAAATTTCGGGACATGTGAAAAAACACATGGCTTGTTGCGAAAAACATAAGGCATATATTTTAAAATACAAGGCACTTATTTTAAAATAAGTGCCTTGTATTTTTTGCCTTTCCAAATCCCTGAACCACAACAACTTGCAAAAACTCAGAGAAAAGCCTTAACTTTTTGGTTCTTAGGTAGTTAAGAAAAACGCCGTCATTTAGCGCACTGCGGGCACGGATTTCGATTTTATATACTCGACTATCGAGTCAAAATCGTCGGGACCGAACCAAGTCATTTCCTCGTCGCGCTTGTACCATGTGAGCTGTTTTTTGGCATAAACGCGAGTATTCTTTTTCATCCTCTCAATGGCTACGGGCAATGTCATTTCGCCGTCGAAATATTTGAACATTTCGTTATATCCCACGGTGTTCAGTGCCGTCAGTCCCCGCTGCGGATAAAGTTCCCGTGCCTCGTCAACAAGTCCCTCAGCTATCATTTTGTCCACACGACCGTTTATGCGTTCGAAAAGTCGGGGGCGCGGAATGTTGAGTCCTATCTTAATGATGTTAAAAGGGCGCGGCTTGCAGGCGCGAACGCGAAACGAAGTGTAAGTCCTGCCAGTGGAATGACATATTTCAAGAGCATGGAGCACGCGGCGCGGATTTTTCAAATCGACAATGGCATGATATTCGGGATCAAGCCTTTTCAGTTCATCGCCAAGGGCTTCCAGTCCCTCTGATTCGAGACGTTGCTTCATCTCCGCGCGTATATCGTCGGGCACAGTGGGGATGTCGTCAATGCCTTTTACCACGGCATCGACATACATCATGCTTCCGCCCGAAAGAATTACGTAGTCGCTGGTGCGAAACAGCTCGGCGAGAAGGCGCAGAGCGTCCTGCTCATAACGAGCCGCACTGTAATAATCGGTAATAGAGAGATTGCCTACAAAGTAAAAACGAGCCTGCGCAAGTTCTGCCTCATCGGGTCGCGCCGTGCCTATTTTCATTTCGCGATATACCTGACGGGAATCGGCATTTACGATTGGGGCGGAAAACAAGTGGGCAAGACGGATGCACAAATCCGTCTTGCCCACTGCTGTTGGTCCTGTTATGACTATGAGATTAGCCAATGGAAAAATCAAAACCTTCCGTCGTCGCCGGAGTCGAGAGGTCCGTCGCTGATGTCGAGACCTTCGTTGCTGAAATCGTCGTCATTGAAACCCTCCGAACCGTAAAAACTTTCGTCTGCAAAGTTTTCGTCGGTCTGCTGCGGCTTTGCCCCCTTCTTGGCAGGCTTTTCTTCTACAAGAATCTCTGCCGGAGCATCGCCGATGGAGCGTGTAATTTGCGCCTTCTTGAGATTCTTTCCGGGAATCATCTCTTTGAGTTCAATGTAGAACGCACGGTTGTTGAAAGTATCGAAGATGAATTTCAAACGCATGGGAACATCGTCGAGCAAACTGCGCAGCGAGGTTTTGTCCATAGTGTAAACGTCCTCGTCATAAGGCGTAAAGCCCATATCCTCACGTGTTATCTCGCATTGCTTCTCCCACTCGTCGTTTGTGATATAGAAGCTCGTAACCTGATCGTCCTCGTAGTTGCACGAAGCAAGTATTGCCTCGCAGAAATCGAGAAATGTGGAATCTGCGTCAATCTTTATCTCGCGCAGAAACTCGTCAACCTCATCGCTTATGATTGTAAATCGGAATAACATGATTGCTATTATTTATCTCGCGGGCGTTTATATTTATTTTATAATGCCTCGTTTGGCGGTTTCAACGAAGTTTATGATATACACAATCTCTTTTGACATGGGAAGAGTCTTTTTAATATCCTCCAAACTCTCGGAACGGAGTTTTCCGCTCTGATAAATCATGCGATAAGCCTCGTGTATGTTCTCTATAGTCTCATTCGAAAAGCCGTGGCGGCGCAAACCCACAATGTTAAGTCCCTGATAAGCCGCCGGCTCACGGGCAACCATGACATAAGGCGGCACATCCTGGCTGAAACGTGTGCCTCCGCCAATCATTACATAGCCTCCCACATGGCAGAACTGGTGAATGAGAACCGATGCACTTATTACGGCATAATCGTCAATGATTACCTCTCCGGCAATCTTTGTTGAGTTTCCTATGATACAGCCACTGCCGAGCGTAACATCGTGAGCCACGTGAACGCCCTCCATTAACAGGTTGTCAGAGCCAACTATTGTTCTTCCCTTGGCGGCTGTACCGCGATTTATGGTAACATTCTCGCGAATTCTGTTGTTATCGCCGACAATTGCAGTGGTTTCCTCTCCCCGGAACTTCAAGTCCTGAGGAACTGCACTTATTACCGCACCGGGGAAAATGGTATTGCCATTTCCAATGCGGGCTCCGCTAAGCACGGTAACGCTATTCATAAGAATATTGTTGTCGCCGATTTCAACATTCTTGTCTATAAAACAGAAAGCACCTATTTCGCAGTTCTTTCCGATTTTTGCTTCCGGGTCAATAAACGCCAAAGGACTAATTTTGCTCATTATGCCTGATATTTGGATTGGACTTCTTACTATTTGTTCTTAACAATTTGGGCAGTGAAAGTGGCTTCACAAGCAATTTGTTCGCCAACAAACACAAAACCTTTCATGGAAGAAACGCCATGACGCACCGGCGCAAGAAGACGCACGTTGAAAATAAGAGTATCTCCCGGCACAACCTTACGACGGAACTTAACGTCATCAATTTTCATGAAATATGTGCTCCAACGTTCCGGTTCTTCCACCGTGCTAAGCACAAGCAAGCCGCCGGCTTGCGCCATTGCCTCAACTTGAAGCACACCGGGCATAACAGGTTCCTGCGGAAAATGACCCTGAAAGAAAGGTTCGTTGGCAGTTACGTTCTTAACGGCAACAATCTGGTTTGAACCCATGGCAATTACCTTGTCGACAAGCTGCATGGGGTAACGGTGAGGAAGAAGTTGGCGAATGCGATTAACATCCATGATTGGTTCCTCATTAGGATCGTAATGCGGAGCCTGAATTTCGTGAGCGCGGATTTCACGACGCAGTTCGCGTGCAAACTTATTGTTTATTGTATGACCAGGACGGGTTGCAATAATCCTACCTTTGATCGGGCGACCAACAAGAGCCATGTCGCCAACAATGTCAAGGAGTTTATGGCGCGCAGGTTCGTTTGCCCACTTCAAAGGACGGTGAGAAATGAAGCCAAGCTTGGTGGCATCGCGATGAGGTACCTTCATTTCATCGGCAATCTGGTCAAGACGTTCCTGACTAATCTCCTGTTCGTAAATAACTATGGCATTGTCAAGATCGCCTCCCTTTATGAGTCCCGCCTGAAGCAAAGGTTCCACCTCACGCATGAAAACAAATGTGCGGGCAGAGGAAACTTCTTCGGTAAAATTGGAAAGACTGTCAAGAGTTGCGAACTGACTTGAAAACCACTTTGACCCATAGGAAATCATAGCCGTTATGCTGAATTCCTCGTCGGGAAGAATCATTACCGACGAGCCGGTTTCTTCATCATGAACCTCTATTTTTTTCTTTATGATATAGTAATCTTTCGGTGCATTAAGCTCTTTCACACCCACACGTTGTATGTTTTCAACGAAAGGAGCCGAAGAACCGTCAAGAATAGGGAATTCGGGACCGTTAACCTGCATGAGGCAGTTGTCTATTCCCAGAGCGTAAAGCGCAGCCATGGCATGTTCAATGGTAGAACAGCGTGCGTCGCCCTTGGCTACCACTGTGCCGCGCGTAGTTTCCACTACGTTTTCGGCAATAGCCGGAATTATCGGTTCACCTTCAAGATCTATTCTTTGTATTTTGTATCCGGAGTTCTCGGGTGCGGGATTGAAAGTAACAGTAAGGTTCAAACCCGTATGCAGTCCTTTTCCGTAGAGAGAGAAACTGCCGTTGAGTGTTGTCTGTTTAAGCATGATATTCTTATTTTTCTTTGTTTTCGTTTTTTTGTTTGTCCATTTCCCTTTTCATTTCGTTCACCTGTCTGAACATTTCGGGAAGATTGCGGAACACAGCCGCTGCCTTTGCAAAGCGTCGGGCATCTATTGCCGGCGAACCGAGAACAGTTTGTCCTTCTTTCAGTATTGGTCCGGCTATACCCGCCTGTGCTCCGGAATGTGTGTGCGATGCGATTTTGGCATGTCCCGTTATTCCTACCTGACCTCCGAACATGCACCATTCGCCTATCTTTGTAGAGCCTGCCACTCCCACTTGCGCCGACATCACAGTGTTTGCGCCTATTTCATCATTGTGAGCTATCTGCACAAGATTGTCGAGTTTTACGCCGTTGCCTATTTTGGTTGTTCCCATCATGGAACGGTCCACACACGTGTTTGCTCCAATTTCCACGTTGTCGCCTATTTCCACGTTTCCTATCTGCGGAATCTTTTCGTAGCCGTCCGGTGTTGGTGCGAAACCGAATCCGTCGGCTCCTATGACGCATCCGGAATGGAGTATAACACCCGAACCTATTTTGCAATGGTGATAAACGGACACGTTGGGATATATTATGCAGTTGCTTCCTATCACGGAATGTTCTTCAATGGTTGCATTGGGATAAATCTGCGTTCCGTCGCCCACTACAACGCCATCGCCTACATAAGCCAACGGACCCACGTAAACGTCTTTGCCCAATTTGGCGGTTTCGCTCACATACGCGCGTTCGCTCACCCCTTTGCGTTTGGGTTTGCTCTGCTCGTAGAGATTCAGAAGTCTCGCCACCGATTCGCGAGGGTCTTTAACCTTTATCAGTGTGGCTTTAACCTCACGCGCAGGTTCGAAATCCTCAGGCACAAGCACTATGCTCGCATCGGTTTCATAAACATAGTTCTCGTACTCTTTGGCATAAAAGAATGTGAGTGCGCCGTTCTTTGCCGAATCAATGTTAGAAAACGTGTTAACACTTGCATTCTCGTTTCCCACAATGCTTCCGCCAAGAAATGCGGCTATTTGTCCGGCTGTAAATTCCATTTCAGTTTTCAATTTGTCCGCCCGCACCCTGCACATGCAAGGATATAAAGCGCATTATTAATGCAAAAGTACAAAGCAAAAACCACATAAACAAAGTTAGCACGGTATTTTAATGTCGCACGGGCTTTGCCTGTCTCTCGGTCGGGGCTTAACAAACAGCGGCGAGGCTCATTTTCGGGAGCGGATGCCTCTGCCGCCTCCGGTTTTGCATTGCGCGGCTCAATAAAAAGCCGTGGCACGCATTCATTTCGCACATAATTCTTAATTTTGCGGATATTTACACTCGATACATAAGAATCATAATTTATGGGAGGATTTTTCGGAACAGTATCCATGTGTCCGTGCGTAAACGATTTGTTTTACGGCACAGACTATCACACTCATCTCGGCACAAGACGCGCCGGAATGGCAACATTCACCAAGGAAGAGGGTTTCCAACGAAGCATACATAATCTCGAAAACGCTTATTTCCGCAGCAAGTTCGAAGACGAGCTTGACAAATTCAAGGGAAACGCCGGCATAGGGGTCATAAGCGACACAGATGCCCAGCCAATAGTCATAAACTCGCATCTCGGAAGATTTGCCATTGTTACTGTGGCTAAAATCACAAACATCGGCGAGCTGGAAAACGAGATGCTCGAAAACAAGCAGCACTTTGCCGAACTTTCATCGGGAAAGACAAATCAGACAGAGCTTGTGGCTCTGCTCATTGTGCAGGGTAAAACCATTGTTGAGGGCATTGAGAACGTTTATCGCAAGGTGAAAGGTTCGTGCTCCCTTCTGATGCTCACCGACGAGGGCAAAATTATTGCCGCACGCGACAAACTGGGACGCACACCCATAGTGATTGGTAAAAAAGACGGTGCATACGCAGTGGCAAGCGAGACAACGGCTTTCCCCAACCTCGGATATTCGGAGGTAAGGAACATAGGACCGGGAGAAATCGTGAGCATTGACGCCGAAAACCTTGAGCAACTGCGCAAACCCAACGAAAAAATGCAGATTTGCTCTTTTCTTTGGGTTTACTACGGTTTCCCCACTTCTTCATACGAGAACATCAATGTGGAGAAAGTGCGTTTCACCTGCGGAGAAACCATGGGAAAAGAAGACAACACCGATGTGGACTGCGTATGCGGCATACCCGATTCGGGCGTGGGCATGGCATACGGATATGCTGCGGGAATGAAGAAACCATATAAGAGAGCCATATCGAAATATACGCCCACATGGCCGCGAAGCTTCACTCCGAGCAATCAGACACGCCGCGAATTTGTGGCGAAAATGAAACTTATCCCCAACGAAGCCATTTTGAAAGGCAAGAGCGTGCTTTTCTGCGACGACTCGATTGTTCGCGGCACACAGCTGCGCGACAATGTGAAAATGCTTTACGATTGCGGCATACGCGAAGCGCATGTCAGAATTTCATGCCCCCCGCTTGTTTACGGCTGCAACTATATAGGTTTCACTTCTTCACGCAGCGACCTCGAACTGATTACGCGCCGCATAATTCAGGAACAGGAAGGCGACATGAACAAAAACCTTGAGGCATACGCCACAACCGACTCGCCGGAGTACAAACGCATGGTGGAAATCATAAGAACAAAACTCGGGCTGACCTCACTGCGATTCAACACCGTGGAGAACCTCGTAAAAGCCATAGGGTTGCCCAAATGTCAGATATGCACCCACTGTTTCGACGGTTCAAGCTATTTTTAAGACAACGACACTGACTACATACACCGAAAGCCGGACTCCTGCGAGTCCGGCTTTCGGTTTTTATGCCCGCTAAAACCGCACGCCACAAGCCGCATGACTCCCTGCGCAACGACAATGCTTTCGATAGAAAAACGCGAGATTTGTGCATTTTTACAACATTCTGAAAATCACCTTTTTACAGCAAAACAGAAGACTTTTATAAGTTCTTGTGTTTCAGACATTTGAAAAGGTCAAAAATATAAGGCACATATTTTAAAATAAGTGCCTTGTATTTTAAAATACATGGCTTGTATTTTTTGCGATAAGCCATGTGTTTTTTCGGCTAACGCCCGGGGCATGAAAAAAGTCCCGCATCATTTTGCTGACGCGGGACTCGATTTATACGGATTAAGAACTAATTTCAAATACCTGCCACTTCCAACGCTTTGTCAAGGGCAGCATTCAAACCGTCAAGGTTATGACCGCCCGCAGTAGCGAAATGAGGCGCACCGCCACCGCCGCCCTGAATAAGTTTTGCGGCTTCACGTACAATCTTGCCCGCATTGAGGTCATGATCCTTGACAAGATTCTTGCTAATCATGAGAGTGAGCATGGGTTTATCGTCTGCCATTGTGCCGAGTACGCAGAAAAGGTTCTCGGGCACCGCTGCAGAAATCTTGAATGCAAGATCCTTGGCAGCATCCGGCTTAATGGGCAGAACACTCTTGACAACCGTTATGCCATCGCGGTTTTCGGCACGCTTGATAAGGGCATTCTTCAAATCTTCCACCTGTTTCTGAACAAAACCATCTATGCGTTTGTGTAAATCACTATTCTCCTCCACTGTTTTCTTGATAACGGCGGTGAGGTCCTTGGCATTGTTGAAAAGAAGCTTCAAACCGTTGAGCAAATCCTCGGCTTTGTAAACAAGTTCTTCGGCAGTGGCACCGGTTACAGCCTCAATGCGCCTTACACCTGCGGCAACGGAACTTTCGGAAATGATGTGGAACAAACCGATACGCCCGGTGCTCTTGGCATGACAACCTCCGCAGAACTCAACGCTCTTACCGAACTTCACAACTCTCACCTTGTCGCCGTATTTCTCGCCAAAGAGAGCAATTGCGCCTAACTTTTTAGCCTCCTCAATGGGTGCATCACGATATTCTTCAAACGGAATATCTTCGCGAACGGCAGCGTTGACAATTCTTTCAACCTTGCGCAGTTCTTCGGGCGTTACCTTTTGGAAATGCGAGAAGTCGAAACGCAAATAATCAGGTGTTACAAGCGAGCCTTTTTGTTCCACATGGCTTCCGAGCACTGTGCGCAACGCAAAGTCCAACAAGTGGGTTGCAGTGTGGTTTGCCTCGCTGTCTCTGCGCCATTTCTTATCAACCACAGCCTTGAACGCAGCTTCGGGATGCTCCGGAAGTTTATTGGCAATGTGAAGCGCAAGATTGTTCTCACGTTTTGTATCTATGATGTCAATCGTTTCAAATTCGCTGACAAGTTTGCCGTGGTCGCCAACCTGTCCGCCCATTTCTGCATAGAACGGCGTGGTGTCGAGAACTATTTCGTAATGTTTCTTCTTCTTTTGCTCCACCACACGATACCTCGTGATATGGCATTCGCTCTCTGTAGTGTCCCAGCCAACGAACTTCTCTTCGCCGCCATTCACTGTTATCCAGTCGCCAAGCTCAACCTGAGCTGCGTTTCGCGCACGTTCTTTCTGTTTTTGCATTTCATCGGCAAAACCTTCCTCGTCTACCGTCATTCCGTTCTCTGAACAAATGAGTTCAGTGAGGTCTAACGGGAAACCGAACGTATCGAAGAGCGTGAAAGCTTTGATTCCTTCGATTTGTGTCTTGCCTGCCGCACGGGTTTCGTTTATTATGTTGTCAAGAAGATTGATGCCGGTGGAAAGAGTACGGAGGAAAGAATCTTCTTCTTCCTTTATGACGCGACCCACAAGCACTTTCTGTGCACGAAGTTCGGGATAAGAATCTCCCATTTCGTCTACGAGTGTGGGCAGGAGCTTATATATGAATGCTTCTTTCTGTTCGAGGAAAGTATATGCGTATCTTACGGCGCGGCGCAATATACGTCGTATCACATAACCGGCTTTTGCATTGTCGGGCAACTGTCCGTCGGCAATAGAGAAAGCAATGGCGCGAATATGATCTGCCACAACGCGCATAGCAACATCGGTCTTTTCGTCAACGCCATATTTCTTGCCGCAAAGTTCCGAAATCTTCTTTATTATAGGTTGGAAAATGTCGGTGTCGTAATTGGAATCCTTTCCCTGAAGCACACGACAAAGACGCTCAAATCCCATGCCGGTGTCAATAACTCTGGCGGGCAGCGGCTCGAGTGAACCGTCGGCTTTACGATTATACTGCATGAACACAAGATTCCAGATTTCTATGACCAGAGGATTGTCTTTGTTTACGAGCGAAGCACCGCTGACTTTTTTCTTCTCGTCTTCGGGACGAAGATCTATGTGAATCTCCGAACAAGGTCCGCAAGGACCCGTATCACCCATTTCCCAAAAATTATCGTGTTTGTTACCATTAATAATATGGTCTTCGGGGAAAAACTCGCCCCAGTATCCCGCAGCTTCGTTGTCGCGTTCCAGACCTTCGGATGACGCACCTTCGAAAACGGTTACATACAAATCTTTTTTCTCAATCTTAAGAACGTCCACAAGATATTCGTAAGCCCAGCCAATGGCTTCCTTCTTGAAATAATCACCAAAGCTCCAGTTGCCAAGCATCTCGAACATTGTGTGATGATAAGTGTCATGTCCCACCTCTTCAAGGTCGTTGTGCTTACCGCTTACGCGCAGGCATTTCTGCGAATCCGTGCAGCGGCGGCTCTTGGGCTTCACATTTCCCAAAATAATGTCCTTAAACTGATTCATGCCCGCGTTGGTGAACATAAGCGTGGGATCGTCCTTAACCACAATGGGAGCGGAAGGCACTATAAGATGTCCTTTTGATTGGAAAAACTGTTTGAAAGATTCCCTTATTTCGTTTGCTGTCATCATGACTCTATAAATTTCAAAGTAAAATCGTTGCAAAGTTACGCCGTTTTATTTATTTTTGCAAGAACAAGCGAATTAAACTCATTTACAGCCCATGCCTTTATCCGAGAACAAAGACTTGAAACTATACTACTCGATAAGCGAAGTAGCGAAAATGTTCAATGTTTCCGAAACCCTCCTCAGGTTTTGGGAAAAACAGTTTCCGCAGATAAAGCCGCGAAAAAGCGGGCGAAACATCAGGCAATACAGTCGCGACGACATTGAGCAGGTGCGCCTGATATACAACCTTGTGAAAGTTCGCGGACTTAAACTCGCAGCCGCACGCGATGCGCTGAACAAGAATCACAGCGGCGAACAGCAGACAACCGAGGTGATTGAAAAGCTTAAAAACATACGCGCCGAGCTAATGAACCTGAAGCACAGCCTTGACCAGTTTTTATAGACCGAACGCATAAAAACCGCGTCCGCACCGCGCACATTCGAACACACAACCCGATATCTTTCCACCGCAAGGCATTCCTTTGGGAGTACATGATACACGTTTCCATAAAAACGAAACGCGCAAGTTTCTTAATACCTTTCTTTACGGGGCACACCTCACAAATCCCCAAACGTTCCGTTTATTAATTTCATTCAGTCTCTTTTCGCAATAAATTTTCGGGAATTTGCACCCCCTGCTCGCCTTTCTTTTGGGGAAACCCGGCACATACTACCAAACCCAACGGACTTGTACCCTAAGGCACGTCTTTTCTTGTGGAGCTTATAACACATGCTCCGAAACGCAGATAACAAACAATCAATCACAAGCCGTTACTCATAAAACACAATGCACACGCTCCTGCACATGTTGAACTTGCAAGTTCCCGCAGCACCTTACTAATTACACATACCCCATATTTCCCATGACGGATGTATTCTACATCAAACGGCAAGGTACTTAACTTGGGGGTACATCAACATGTTTAGGAACTTTCCTTTCGCATTTTTCCGCATACCGCATATAGCATAACACTTTTAAGAGACCCGCAAAAATGATAGTCTGTGTAGGCAAACGACATGGCGTTTTCAGACACCGCTTCCCTCAAAAAAATCAACGCTTCCAAGACATGTTTTTACTGACAAGGGATGTAAGAAAAAACACAAGGCATATATTTTAAAATACAAGGCACTTATTTTAAAATAAGTGCCTTGTATTTTTCGGTATTCCAACTGTCTGAAATCCAATATCGTTTTTCGGGCTTTATAAAACAAGTTTTCCCCGGGCAAAATATGCCCGGGGAAGACCTTATTTTGTAATGTTATTACAATCTCTATTAGTTGGTTCCGGTTGATGCGCTCAAATATCCGGAAATCTTGAGATAACCGTACTCGGTACCGTCAACCTTAACATAGTAAACTATGCTGTCGGTCTTGACGCTCTGACCACGATCTTTCTCAACGGTTGCAGCGTTTTTCAACACCTTACCGCCTACGATTGTAACGGGAGAGCCGTATTCATTCTCGCCTTCGTTCACGGAGAATTTCATGCCCTTAACGTTAACTTTCACCTTATGGCTGTAGTTGTTAACGCCGCCGAAGTTGCTTTCTCCCTGATCGTCAACCCACATCTCGTTGCCTTTGTTGGCAGCAGTGTTGTAGGTCATGAGATCACTGCCGAAAGCACCTTGATCTTCCCAATTCCAATTGTCGATATTTGCAACATCGCCTTGCTCATCGCATGTAAAGACATCTACCACCCATGCGCCTGCCAACTTCTCAACCTTTGTGCCGCCGGCACTTGTGCTGCTGTCGCTGGGATCGCTGTCGCAAGAGGTGAAGCCCATTGTCAAAGCTGCTGCTATCAAAAAAAGATATTTCTTCATGATTGAAATTCTGTTTTTAGTTTAATTTATTTCGCCAACTCCATTACAAGGTGGTAATTGATAATAACGTCCATCTTAACCTTACCGGTTGCAGGATCGTAGCTACCCGTAACGCTTGTCATTTTAAAGTTCCAGGGGTCGGAGCTTGAAATACCTGTTATGCTGTTATCCTTGCCGAAAGCAAAGTAACCCGTGCAGGCATAAGCAGCACCTCTATCAAGCGTAACAGCATAGAGACCTGCCCAATAGTCGCTGATAGAATACAAACCGGGAGCAATCTGTGTGAGAGTTACAGGGTTTCCTATTACGGAATATCTGTCAAACAAAGACTGCGAACCGTCAGTGCTGGTAACTTTGTAAGTACCGCTGATGTTTGTAGTAACTTCAGGGTCATAAACAAGCACCTTGCGGGTAACAGAAGCGGAGAAACCGTCCTTGTTTACCGCAGAGTAGGTAACATTGTATATACCCGTCTTGTTGGCATCAACATCTCCACTGACAGTTACCTTGGAAGTTACATCTTCCGTACCTTCCGTAGCGGTATATCCCGGGTCGGTGTATGTGGAACCTTTTGCCACAAGATATGTATCGCCCTCTTTCAAATCAATGGAAACGTAATGTGTGACATACGCATCGTCTTTACCATCGTAATCGCAGGAGCTGAAGCCTACAAGCACGAATGCGGCAAGTGCGAACAAACTTATAATCTTTTTCATTTTGAATGTCATATTAACTGTTTCAAATATTATTTATCCCAGAATACCGGAGTTGTAAGAGCAGGCTGTTCGGGAACATTTTCGTTGAGGTTCTTGCTCGAAGTTGAGTAGAACACGCGCAAAGGAACTGCCTTGCTGCCAAGGTCATCACGATAGGGATAGATAAGATCACCTGCAACATACTTGGTATTGTCTGCCTCGAATTCCTTTCCGGTAAGACCCCAAGAAGGAACGTTGGTACGACGTTGCTCTGACCAAGCTTCCATGTGATCCATATAAAGGAGAGCTACCCATTTCTGCATGTAAACGAGCTTGAGCTTTGCATCGTTTCCGCTTTGAGCATCCCAAGATGTGCGTCTCTGTGCAAGGAATTCATCAGCACCGTCTATCTTACGAGTTTTGAAGTCAGCCTTAACACCTGCCTCGTATGCAGCCTTAGCTTTTGCTTCATCGTTGAAGTATTTGAGGTATACCTCAGAGAGCAAGAACTGCAACTCAGCCTGAGTAAAGAACTCAACAGCTTTTGTAGGATAATAGTTGAGGCAGCTGAACACACCGTTGTCCTTGTAAGTGTAACCGGTCTGCAGGTGTGTACCGGGAAGACGACCTGCATACTTACCTTCGTTGTCTCCTGTGGTTGCCTTTGTGAAAGTATAAGCAATACGCGGGTCATTGGTGATGCTCATGTAGCTAATGATAGGATAAGCACCTACGTGGTTGGGAGCAAGTTGACGTTTGTTGGATTCATACCAAGGATTATCCTTTGCTTTTTGATCTTGGAAACCCGGCTGGTATTCAAAATTACCCGTAAAGAATTCATCTTTGCTGACAACATTCTTAAGTTTGGCTGTGTAGTCGGCAACATCTATTCCTGCCTGAATCATGCGAAGGTACATGCGAACACGGAGAGCATTTGCAAAACCTTTCCACTGGTTAATGTCGCCACCGGCAATAAGATCTTTGCCGTCCATTGCTCTGTCTTCGGAATTGAGAGCAGCTTCCGCATCATCGAGTTCCTTAAGAATGCCGGCATAAACCGTTTCACCGTTGTCATACTTGGGTTTCTGAATGCTTGAACCCCTGTTTGCCTCGGTGTAAGGAGTTTCACCGGTAGCATCTACCATTATTTGCAAAGCATACGCGCGAAGAGCGGTTGCAGCAAAGAGATCATAGGTGTTTTTAGTCTTATTCTTTATTTCTTCGATGTCCTGAAGCGCACCGGCATAGATACAATTGTACCAACGGTCGGAAATATTGTCGTCTGACGTGAGTTGATACCAAGTATATTTGTTATACTGGTTTGCGGTAGGATCCTGCTCGTAATACTGAACGAAGAAACCGGCAGTATTATACATTGCGTCGCCTGCCACAACAGCCACATAGTTTTGTGCAGCGGGCATGATAAGACTAACGCTTACCTTTTCGCCACTCGGGTTGTTAGGATCTTCGTTGATGTCAAGGCTGCCGCAACCCGTAAGTGTGGCAAGCCCTATTGCTGACAATAATAATATTTTTTTCATGCTTATCTGTTCTTATGTTTAGAAGCTGATCTTAATGTTGAAACCGTAGCTGCGTGTTGACGGGTTAGCTCCGTATTCACCAAACATTGCAGCCAAGTCGCCGCTTACAGAAGTGTTCTCGGGATCAACAAATGTGTTGTCGCTCGGAGTCCACATAAGGAGGTTGCGACCGAAGAACGAAACGGAAGCACCGGTAAGGAATGTCTTGTCAATCCATTTCTTCGGGAGATTCCAAGTTACAGCCACATCACGAAGCTTTACAAAACCGCGACTCACGAGGTTTGAAGCATCGCAATCGTATTGGTCTGCCCAATAGCTCTGGATATAGTTGTAATCCAAAGCGGTTGTATTTTCTACGTATGATACGCTACCGTCATCAGCAGTAACTTTGTTTACAGAGTTAGGCACGATGAACGGTTTACGATCGTTGTAAACGGTTTGCTTTGCAATACCTGTAAAGAATACATTACCTTTTGTACGTGTGTACATCTTACCGCCTACGCGAGCTTCCATGTTTGCTGTAAGGCTGATGTCTTTCCAGCGAATTGTAGTACCCCAACCGAGGGTGTATTTGTGGTTCATGTCGCCGCAATATTCGTATTTGTCGCTCTTACCAGGCAAACCTGTGTTAGCATCTACTACGACATGTCCTTCTGGGTCGCGAGCGAGTTTCTGATCTTTGTATACGCCGAGGGGTTTACCCTTAACTGCGTAGAGAGAAGTTCCACCGCTGAAACCGAAGATTACGATTTCTTTACCAAGGTCTTTGGGAAGGCTTACAACCTTTGAACGGTTGAGAGTCCAGTTCATATTAAGATCCCACTGCCAGTCGCGAGTTTTGATAGGAGTACCCTGAATGAGGAGTTCCACACCCTTGTTGGTTATTTCACCGATGTTTACATAACGACGAGTGAAACCTGTACCCGGGTCAAGGTTCATGGGGATTGTCTGGTTGTTTGTGCTACGGTTGTAGTAAGCAAAGTCGAATGACAAACGGTTACGGAAGAATGCCATGTTGAGACCAAATTCCCATTCTGTTGTCATTTCAGGTTTAAGTTTGTTATTACCCATTATGTTTGAAAGGGTAAATGCGTTGAGACCTCCGAGAGGGAATTTAATTTCACCGAAACCGGAACCATTGGCTCCGGCCTGTGCATAGACGTTTTGGGTTGAATACCAATCTGCATCGTTACCGGTCTTACCCCAAGCCACACGAACTTTACCGAATGAGATAATGTCCTTAAGATCTTGGGGAATGAGTTCCGTGAAAATGAAACTGCCGGTGATACCCGGATAGAAATATGAACATTCTGCCTTGGGAAGAGTCGAAGACCAGTCGTTACGTGCTGTAACGTTGAGGAAAAGCATTTCTTTCCAAGAACCTTCAACCTGACCATAAGCACCGATGAGACGTGAATGATAGAATTTATCTACTACCGCAGGAGTGCTACCGGAGTTTGCAGTGTTGAACCATGTAGGAATGTCAAGGCTGCTTACTTCCTGGGAAGCTATGGAAAGCTTACGCTCATGAGTGTTAAGACCAAGGATAGCGTTCAAGTTGAAATCTTCATCTATAGGTTTAGAGAAGTTGAGCATAAAGTCTTGATCAATGAGACGCTCTTTGCGGTCCATAGTGTAAACCCAACCGGTCTGAGAACCGATTTCAGAGTTGTTTTCCCAGTTGGGAGTTCCTGCCCAAAGCACGCTCATGTTAGGAATACCGTTGCGTGTTTTATGGATTGTATAGTCCATACCTACACGGTATGTGAACTTCAAGAAGTCAAAGATATTGTAGTCAGCCTGGAATTTACCCCAAAGTTTGTCCATTTCCGCTTCGTCAAGATAGTTCTTGAGAATGTAATAAGGGTTGGTTGCATTGTAAGGAGTATAGTAATAACCCGGAGTATTGAACGGATTACTGAGGTCTTTCTGCGCGGTAATACTAATGTCGCGGGGAACATTGTAAAGAGAGAAAATAGGATTAAGTCTCTGACCGGTTGAAACGAAGTTGTTCTTCTGGTAAGAATAGCTCAACGAAGACGAGAATGTGAGCTTGTTGTTCACCGTATAGCTACCGTTCGAAGTGAATGTGTACTTATTATAAGCATCGGAACGTGTAGGATAGACACCATTATTGTTGATGTTCGAGAGCGAAACAAAGAAGTTGCTCTTATCGGTAGCACCGTCTAACGAAACGCTGTTGTTGAACATTACGCCGGTATCGAAGTAATCACGTATGTTGTTCTTGATTGCTTTATAGCTCTTCACACGCTGTGAGTTGTCATAAATATTGCCGTAAACTCTCTCAAGACCATCGAAACGAGGACCCCAAGAACCGTTTTCAATAGCTACATGCTCGCCGCTTGCGCCCTGACCGAAACGATTTTGCATCTCTACGAGACGGGCAACATTGGAGAACTGAATACCGCCATTATAAGTAATGCCTACGCCTTTGTCGCGTTTCTTACCTTTCTTGGTTGTAATCATTATCACACCGTTTGCTGCGCGTGAACCATAAAGTGCTGTAGCTGCCGCACCTTTAAGGACTGTCATATTTTCGACATCGTCCGGGTTTATGGCGTTTGCACCGCTACCGAAGTCGTAGTTGTGGTTCAACTCATCGGCACTCTGCATGGCTTCATTGCTCATAGGCACACCGTCAATCACATACAACGGCTGGTTGGTCTTTGCAAGCGAAGAAAAACCACGGATGATCACACTGTTGGTTGATCCGGGATCACTGTTGTTTGAAATTGACACACCGGCAATCTTACCTTGCAAGCCCTGCATGATGTTGGCGTTGCGGGTTTCCACGAGGTCTTCCGTATTAACCGAAGTTGCCGAATAACCCAACGACTTTTCCGAACGTTTAATGCCAAGCGCGGTTACAACAACGCCGCCAAGCATTTTGTCGTTGGATTTGAGTGAAACATTCATCACGCTTTTTACCGGGAGCACCTGTGCTTCCATTCCTATGAACGAGAAACGAAGCTGTTTTGCAGATGCGGGAAGGTTTGAAAGCGTGAAGCGACCGTCTGCATCGGTATTCACACCGATTGTGGTTCCGGGAACGCTGACACTAACGCCAATCAACGGCTCGCCGTTGTCTGCGGAAGTTACGTGTCCGGTTACGGTCTTGACTTGAGCGTTTACGAGGAGGCAAGTGAAAGCTCCCAATAAAAGCATCATCAATTTTTTACCCATAATCTTACTTTTTAGATTAAACTTAGTTATTTGTATTGTTTATTATATGTATAATCTCTTATGATTGCGATAACGTTTTTTACAGTCTGTTCACGACTTACGGTCGCACATATACATTATTATATATAAACTGGCGTCAATTTCAACTTTACCTTGGCTACTTCATACATTTTTGCAAAAGTAGAAAATTCTTTTAACTGCAAAAAGATTCCATTATGTTATTTTTACAGGGTGTAAACAGGTACTTTTCTTCGTTTTTTAACAAAACGGCAATGCTTTATGCCGTTTTTCCCAATTATTTCCATTTCGTTTCGAATTTCAAACTAAAATCGGGATGTAAAAAAAGACAAAACGACAAAATGTTAAAATTTCGCAGACATTTTCTCCGTGCAGAATTTTTTATTTGCAACTTTTTATTTTGTCAGATTTACTTTACATTTCTTTTATTCTTGTTAACCAAACGTTCTAACCGCTTGCGTGTGCTTTGACCCGTGTTTCCGCCGGCATTTCCGGGCATAAAACAGCGCGACACTCCCATCCCGCCCATCACATCCGGCACACCGCCGCCAGAGACTCGCATAACGGTTTGAAAACACGGCTTAAAAACGGCAAAAAACACCTCAAAAACGTCATTTTACAAGTTGCTGTTTTTCAGATGTTTGAAAACGTCAAAAATACAAGGCACATATTTTAAAATACAAGGCACTTATTTTAAAATATGTGCCTTGTATTTTTTACGATAAGCCATGTGTGTTTTTTGCACAATACATATCGTTGTGAAAAAACTCCCGATCTCGGAAAAAATGTAAGCATCCCATGCAGGCCGTATAGGAAAGCCTCCAAT
>UMGH01027965.1_pt1 | contig 39892 bp, 28 predicted proteins | sample 1965231 | NCBI WGS metagenome assembly UMGH01 (sample SAMEA4836068, study PRJEB28245) | human gut metagenome | biome: gut microbiome; material: fecal sample | place: Denmark | collected 2008 | reverse complement strand
AGCCATGAGATAGTCTGCGCATCTTATACGAACTGTGACTATATTCTTTTCAACAGAGAAATGAAAAAACGAATAAGAACTATAGATACATTAAATAAGTAATGGTATATCCGTCTGCATAAGTGGTCGCTGAAAGCGATATGGTGCGATACCATCGGACGGAACAAGATAAGGTATAAATAATTTTTTAAATTATTTATAAATATCAATTCTTTGATTTGGTATGCAATTAATATTTACTTTGCTTTGAAATATCTTTGAAAAAGATTATCTTTGTGAAAAATATTCTTAAAGCTATGATTTTAAAGAACTTTGTTAATAGAGAAAAGGATTGTCAACGACTTCAGAATGCCTTGCAAAGAGTCGATTGTCAGTTTATCGTAGTGTATGGTCGACGCAGAATTGGTAAGCACTAATATAAACTACTGATCAATTATTAGTTGTTTATTTATATCACTAATAAAAAACTTGTTTAGTTCAACATATATATTTATCTTTGCATAAAACTTAAATGCTATGCAGACAATAGAAATACGAAATATAGGACCTTTGGCGGAAACGGGAGTTGTCCCAATTTCTCAGGTTATGCTTTTAATCGGTGAGCAGAGTACTGGCAAAAGCACATTTATGAAGATTCTGTGTTTTTGTTGTTGGCTTGAAAAGCAAGTAATGATTGGTGGTGATAGTATATTATCGAGATATACCCATTATTATCGCTTTTGGAATGAACTTAAGAAATTCCATCATTTTAATGACGATTTTCTTTCTGATAGCAGTTATATCAAATATGATGGCTCTGCAATACAGATAGAAATGCGAGGCAAAAAGCGTAATGCAAAGATTGTCAGAAAGCCTAAGTTTGCAGAAATAAAACATAACCTGAAGATAAGTTTCTTGCCTTCTGAACGAAACTTATTGTCGTCTATACAGAACATTGAAAACCTGTATAGGTCGAAAGATGTTGACATGTTGTTCAATTATATTTTGGAATGGGGGGAAGCGAGGTTGCAGTTTAATGAATTACATCCGCTTGATTTGGTCTTTGTGGATAAAATGAAATATCACTATAATGCCAAGAATGGGGATGTGCTGACTTTGGCCGATGGACATTCAAAGATAAAGCCGTATTATGCATCAAGTGGTGTTCAGTCTGCTCTACCGATACAGGTGCTTGCTACATATTTAGCAGGAGAGGTGGGTACTTCAGCCAAGATAAGTCCGGTTGAATATTTAAAGCAATTGGATTTAACTGATTCCAAGATTGATATAAAGGTACTGACATCGGTACTAAATGAAATGCTGAAAAATGGAGGCGCTTCAAAAATAGAAAACGAATCAGAGATATATCCTTCTTTTGACAAGGTTTTCAAAAATATACAGAACCGTTCGTCCTATAGATCTTTTCACTTGTTCGTAGAAGAGTTGGAACAGAATTTGTTTCCTATAGCTCAGTTCGAACTTGTCAAGATGTTAGTAGGTCTATTGAAACAGACGGACAAGAAAAATACTGGATATAAAAGTACGGTATTTTTAACGACCCATAGTCCTTATGTATTAACGGCTTTGAATGTTATGATGTTGGCATCTGCTGCATATGAAATATCACATGATAAGGTCCATGATTTAGGGCTTGAAGACTATGTTCTTCCTAAAGGGGCTTATTCGGCATATTGTATAAAGGATGGACGATTTGAAAATATTGTCGACGAAGAATACGGTTTTATAAAAGGAGATTTTCTGGATTCTGTTTCAGAACAGGTGGACAACTATACGTTTGAATTAAACTCAATCATATATGGCAACACTGAAGGATAGATTGGATGCTTTTGATGGCCAACCCGAGCAGGGTTGGAATAAAAGAAAGGGCATATCTGTTGGCGAGCGTGGACAAGTATATAGAGCGAATTTTTCGCATGAATACTTGTCTGCCGTATATGCAATAGACGGTGGTATCATTAAAGATTATAACACGACGAAGTGCGACAAGTTGGTCTTGCTTGATTTGGATAGCCAAACGTTATTTGAATTGTTTGTTGAGTTAAAAGGCGGAAACATACAACATGCCATTGAACAAGTAGAAGCTACATTGAATAATCCTTTATTTAAGGATTCGGCTGTTAAAGAAAGACAGGCAAGAATCATTGGACGCAAGATACCAAGTAATACAGGTAATTCAATAACTGAAAAAGCGAAGAAAAGGTTTATATCAAAATACAACTGCAGATTGGAGTTTAAGACCGGACCTGCGGTTGAAAATATCAAAATATAAACAACAAGTTTTTCAAATATTAACCCTTATCGATGAGCCAGAACTTAGTTTACGCCCTAATTGGCAGATGACGCTTATAGACAATCTTGATGTGGCTCTGGAAAAATAAATCTGCCATTTGATGATTACTACACACAGCCATATGCTGGTTTCTGATTTGCCTATGAATCGTTCTGCTGTATCTCTATGGGAGGGTATGGATGGTATTATAGTGGCAAATCAAATATAGAGGCATACAGATGATATGACGGAACAGGAAGACTTCATAATACAGAAGCCATATCAGCCTGAGGAAGAAGAAGTGCTCGCAATTTCAGCACTAAAGGCGAAAGGACTTTAGTGCTCTTTACCAAAGTGGAACCTGTACATAGGGAAAACAAGATGATTTTCTTGCCAGTAAATGTGTTAGAGAAGATCTGATGTAGTTGGTATAAAATATATTTCCCCTCCCGAGTGACGGCATAAGCACAGAGCGATACTGTGGAGGGGAACTTCAAATTGATTTTATTCTATTTTTACTATATGCTGTATGGGCTTTGATGCTCATACGGCAGCATATTGTATCCCTTTATATTCAAGCGAGATTTTTATTATGCAAGACTACGGATTGGTATCTATAATCACTCCCACTTGGGCGTGTGCTGATTTTATAGCAGAGACGATAAAGAGTATTCAAGCGCAGACATACCAGAATTGGGAACTTCTTATTCAAGACGATTGCTCAAAGGACAATACACTTGAGGTGGTAAAGCCTTTTATGGAGACTGACAAACGTATTAAGTATGAATGCAATCCACAAAACTCTGGGGCTGCAATAACCCGAAACAATGCTTTGCGCAGAGCAAAGGGACGATGGATCGCTTTTCTTGACTCGGATGACTTGTGGTTGCCAGAGAAATTGGAGCATCAGCTGAAGTTTATGGTGGAGAATGGTTATGCTTTCTCTTATCATGAATATACTGAGATGAGTGAGGATGGCAAGGATTTGGGCGTGTATGTGTCGGGAATAAAAAAAGTGAGTAAGTTGGCTATGTTTATGTGCTGCTGGCCAGGATGCTTGGCTGTGATGTATGACAGAGAGCGCATAGGACAGATACAGATTAAGGATGTACGCAAGAACAATGATACTGCCCTTTGGCTGAAAGTGGTGAGAAAGGCTCCTTGCCATTTGTTGAAGGAGAACTTGGCGAGATATCGCCGCCGCAAGGTGAGCATCACTCCGAAGCCGTTGTGGAAACGCATCTGGGCACATTATCCACTGTTTCATGTGGCAGAGGGGATGAACCCCGTGATGGCTACGTTCTGGACCATGATGAATGTCGTGGGCAACGGCTGGAAGAAAATGTGGTATGTGAAGAAGCTGAAATAAGACCTCCATGAACACATCTGCTGAAGCTTTATTACAATTATCAGACATAGTCATAAACGGACGAGGGCAGACAATTCCCGACAATGCCGACTGGCAGGATGTGTTGGCGCTTGCCAAGAAGCAAGGCATTCGCGGTTTGGTATATGATGCATTCGACAACCTCAAAAAGAGTGGGGCTGATATCAAAGGATTTCCTGAGAACGAGCAGATATTAAAGATCTACGCCCAGACAGTTCTGACGGAAAACTTGCATACCAGGTATTTCGAATTGGCGAAGCACGTTTCCGAAATGTGGAAACGGCATGGCATAAAGACAATAGTATTCAAAGGACTGGCGCATAGCCGTTATTATCCGAAACCAACACATAGGGAACTGGGAGATTTTGATTGCTACCTGATCGGCGGAAAGGGGAATTGTGCGTATGAGCAAGGAAATGATGTGGCGCGCAAAAATGGATTGAAGGTTGATGACGGATGGTATAAGCATTCGCACATCATCTACAAGGCGCTGATAATCGAGAATCACCGGTTTTTCACTTCTGCCCGACGTGGTGGAACAGATATGGCTCTACATAAATTCATTATAGATGCGATTGGTGACGCAAGCCAACTCGACAGGCTTGACGGGACTGACATTTATACGCTGCCAATAGAAGCGGAAGGTTTGTTCATGCTTTATCATTCGCTTACGCATTTCTTGGTGGAGGGAATCCGTCTGCGTCATATCGTGGATTGGGCTTGCTGGATGAAAGCGAATCAAGACAAACTGCAGTGGAAAGAATTTTATGAGCTTTGCAAACGGTTCAGACTGGATGGCTTTACGGATGTTCTGAATACTATCGCAGTGGAATATCTCGGCTTAGAACTGCATGACAAGACGATATTCGCTGACAGCAGGTATGCCGCAAGGACTATAGAGAGCGTTTTGAACGACGACACATCAATCTACAATCGTGGCAAAGGACGATGGTATGAGCGTTTGCATGTCATCGGCAACGCTTTCAAACATTCTTGGAAATTCAGACATGTCGCACACTATAGCATGATTGGCTATGTGTGGCAGTTTGTATATGGTTTCTTGAAACGAAAAGAAGGGAAACAAGAATAAACATTTTAATCAATAAATACATATTATGACAATGAAATTGCGTAATGTGCCTTTCTCTCCGCCAGATATGACGGAGGCAGAGGCAAATGAGGTGCGTGATGCCATTTTGTCCGGGTGGATAACAACCGGACCACGCACAAAGAAGTTGGAAAAAGAAGTTGCAGAGTTTGTAGGCTCAGACAAAGCGGTTTGCCTTAACTCGCAGACGGCATGCGCTGAGATGGCTTTACGTCTGTTAGGTGTGGGCGAAGGTGATGAGGTGATAGTTCCTGCCTATACCTATACGGCTAGTGCTTCTATCGTGGAACATGTGGGAGCGACGCTTGTTTTCGTGGATGTGCAGAAGGATTGCCTTGAGATGGACTATGAGGCTGTAGAGAAGGCTATCACTCACAAGACTAAGGCTATCATTCCTGTGGACTTGGCTGGTATTCCTTGCGACTACGACCGCTTGTTTGCCATAGTGGAGAGCAAGAAGGATATCTTTACTCCAAAGACTGACTTGCAGAAGATGATAGGACGAGTAGCCATTTGCTGTGATGCCGCTCATGCATTCGGCGCTTCGCGCAAGGGAAAGATGGTGGGAGCGATAGCGGACTTCTCTTCTTTCTCGTTCCATGCAGTGAAGAATTTTACAACGGCTGAAGGTGGCGCATTGTCTTGGAACCTACCTTTCGGTAATGAGAAAGTGGTGAAAAATTTGGATAAGAATGCAGATAATGTTTTCAGTGGCGTGCCTGAGATCGAGGGCGAGACATGGAATGAAAACCTTTATCGCAAGGCACAGTTATTGAGTCTGCATGGTCAGAACAAAGATGCATTAGCTAAGACAAAACTCGGTGCGTGGGAGTATGACATCATCGGTGCTTGGTATAAATGCAACATGACAGATGTGGTGGCTGCTATCGGACTGGTGCAGATGCAGCGTTATAAAGGTATGCTTGAGCGTCGCAGAAAGATGATCGAGCGCTATGATGAGGCTTTCAAGGGGCTGAATGTTGCCGTATTGAATCATTATGATGAGGAACATGTTTCATCCGGTCACTTGTATTTGGTCAGACTGTTGGGCAAGACACGTGAGGAGGCCAACAAGGTGATTGAGAAGATGGCAGAGCGTGGCATCGCTACGAACGTTCACTATAAGCCATTGCCTATGATGACTGCCTATAAGAAGTTGGGCTTTGATATCAAGGATTTCCCGAATGCCTATCACATGTTTGAGAATGAAATCACACTGCCTCTGAATACGAAAATGACAGATGAAGATCAGGAATATGTGATTGAGAATTTCGTAGAGATAGTATCTAAATTGTAATACTTAACCTTTAAAAAGCTTGAGGATGAAGGTGCAGAATCTTAGTCTTCAAGCTTTTTTTTTATGAAAAAAATTATGAAAAGATTATTTGACATTGTTGCCTCTGGTTGTGGATTGATAGTTTTAAGTCCGTTATTCCTGATATTGGCAATATGGATTAAACTGGATTCCAAAGGTCCTGTTTTTTACCGACAGGTGCGTGTGGGACGAAACAACAAGGATTTCCGTATATTCAAATTCCGTTCGATGCGAGTTGGAGCAGATAAAGGTTCGTTGGTGACTATCGGCGGTCGTGACCCTCGTGTCACTCGTTCAGGATATTATATCCGTAAATATAAGTTTGATGAACTGCCACAGTTGATCAATGTGTTTATTGGAGATATGAGTTTGGTCGGCCCCCGTCCTGAAGTGCGTCACTATGTGAATTACTGGACTCCAGAACAGATGCACGTGTTGGATGTTCGTCCAGGTATAACCGACCCTGCAAGCATCAAGTTCCGCAACGAGAACGAACTGATGGAGAAGGCTGCAGACCCAGAGGATTATTACATCAACGTGATTATGCAGGAGAAGATAAAACTGTATTTGGAATATGTGAAGAACAGCTCGTTTTGGTATGACATAAAACTTATTTTTGAAACATTTAAAGTGATTATTACTGAAAGATGAAAAGTGTATCAATTGCCATTTGGCAATTCTGTAAATACTTGTTTGTTCCCCAAAGGTCTAAACGTTTACTAAACAATGATTAATATGGAACTTGATAAAAAATACTTGGAAAAGCTTAAAAAGGACATTGAATGTCTAACTGATATGGAACGCCGTTCTGGTTCTATGGACCTTATAACCCCTCTTTATGTATCACGTATGCTGAATTTGCCATTGGAAAAGGTCGAGGAGGTGATGAAAGAGATGTGATCCTATTTCTTCACACTACCTAACTAAGTATATAAATATCAAATTCAAACACCTTTTACTCAACATCTTGTAAATCGCCTTTGTCTAAAGACGGTTCACAAGATGTTTTAAAATGTATAAGATTCAATCTGTTCTTTCCATGAATTCAATTTGTTTAATAGTTTTTTTATTTAGCATATTTGTTGTTATTTACTTAAAAAAGCCCAATTGGCTTGTAAAGAATATGCCTTGGATTTGGAAGAATATGGCAAAGCCAATTTTTCAATACTTCTTTGTAACAACTGTTCGAAAGATAACAATACGCTACTTCTCGTTATTAGCTGGGCTTGCTCTTACAAATCCTATGTTGAAATTGTGGGTTAAAGTAAATTGGAATGCGGATAATAGAAGCATCTTAGTATGTTTGGATTGGAATCAAGACTGGATAGACTATATGAGCCTTGGTATAGCCATACTTGCCACTATAGTTTACTTCGTATTCATCCGTTATGAATTCAAAAAACTGCGAGAACCTTCCTGTGAAATATTGGATGCAGTTAAAGATTCTGATGAAAAGATTAATGAAAAATTAAGTTTTGTCCTAAAAAGAGTTACTAACAATGACGTAACAAAAGCACTTATTCCCCAATTGCAAAATGCTATTACAAGTTTACATGTAAACACCGCATGTGGTATATTGGAAGAATTTAGGAAAATAGTTTTTGCTGAAAAATTTATAGATTATGGACTGTTAATGCAGATTGACTACAATATAGGTAGATGCTTGCGATATGTTAATGAAAAGAAAGCAATTAAGGCATTTCATGATGCATATCAATGGATGGAAATAATGCAAAAATTTGATTGTCTTATAGCAGAGGGAGAAATTTATAGTTTGTGTAAAGAAAAAAACTATGAAAAAACAAAAAAGATAATAGATAGATTAGCTTTACATGATAGTAATAATATTTGGACTATTATTCCACAAATCATTTTTGGGAATAAACCTATTGAGACATACAAAAGTTTGCCAAAAGACTTGCAAAACAATCAGTATCTTTTGGCTAATCTAATGCTTCTTGATTCAGAGCACTTCAATTCAAGTATTATAGATGTAGATAATTATCCCATACCAAAGAACGATAAACTTTCCATTGATAATATACCATTATGGATGCTAAGTTTGAGTATTTTGCAAACGAGGTTCCTAAAAGTATGGATGATAATGCCGGAAATTAAAAATCGCACAGAAATAGAAATTTCTAAAACGTTGTATGAGGAATGTAGCAAATATATTACATTTCATGGTAAAACAGAATTAGGCAACATCTTTCCTGATGCAGATTTCATTTGCACATGGGTTTCATATATACATGATCATAGTCCGAAACGGTTAGAAGCAATGAGTAAATGTAAATATTCCAAAGAGAACAAAGACTTATATTTCATTGCTTATGCATCAATGTTAATTACAGAAAATCGTGTTGTTGAAGCTGTAGAGTTCCTTGGTACTTACGGAGAACCTATAAATGGAAATGTATTGGGATATAGGCTGCAATTCGCAATACAATTGCAAGATAAAGAAGCTATCAGAGATATTTTTGTACTTTTAGTAAAACAGGAGGAAATAATAGAGAATAGTCTTTTTGTTTATGTGTTGACATCAATTCATTATTTTAATGAATTAGTATTGGACTTTGTACCCAATCTTGTATTTGCTAACATAGAAATAAAACATCTTGTTCTGAACATATCACTGTTCTTTGCAGAGAAAGATATCGATATTCAATATATAAAACAACATTCAAATGATATTCCGGAATTATTAAAACCATATATAGCACTGATTTATGAAAAATATGTAGGGTTGGACGAAGCGATAACTTTAGTTGAAAACACAATTGACTATAGATATTATGATTTGCGTTCTTCTATCTATTTTAGGTTGCTCAATAAAGATAAACGTTATGGTTCCAAATTGTATGATTTCTGCGAAAGAGTAAGAAAAGCGGGAAATGAAAATCGTGAAACACTTATATGCGAGTTAAGACTAGCAGAACAACTTGAAGATTACGAACGTGCATTAACTATTACAACGATGATGATGGAAAATGCTCCTCAAACAGGTTTGTTTGTGGAACATTACTTGATGGCTTTGTTTCACACAAATAAAAAAGATGAAATTAAGAAATTTTATCCACATCTTATTGAATATACTTATGATAATACTAATTCAGTATCAAATATATTCAATATTTATCTTTCGGTCGGCATGATAAAGGAGTCTTTGGAATTCTTGTATTCACAGACAAATGCCAGTATGTCACAAGAATTAAGAGATTTATACTATCATGCATCAGTGAAAAAAGAAATAGGAGACATAATTCATCAACAATATGAAACTGTCCAAATAGGTAGTTATGCATTGTTGAATATAGATGGCAAAGATGAATATGCTGAAATTTTATCAGGTTCACAGTTTGACATTCTCGTTGATAAAAGAGCTGGAGACAATGTAGATATAGAACTATTTAATCACTCTCAACACATACAAATTAAAGCTATTTTCAATAAATATCATCACTTGTACCTTGATATATTGAAAGAAATTCATAACAACCAAAGTAAAACGATACGCTCTTTTACAATTGATGATTTGCAAAAGGGGGATGGTATATTAGCAAACTTAGCGAAACTCTCAGGCAGCAATGAAGAATATAAGAAACAATGGAATGAGTCTGTAAACAACTATAAAAACGGAAACACAACACTCTATAATTTTGTAAGCGATTCTCATTTTATTGCAGATTTGTACAACAAACTATTTGGTACGTTTACGATCTGTACAATGCCAAGAAATACTGTCAGGACAAAAATACAAGGAGCTGGTACGGATGTAAAAATGTTGCAACCTGTACTGGACGTTAGTGGCTTATTACTTATTCATGAATTATGCTTGAAATTTGATATTACGATAGAAAAGAAATTAATATTACCCAAATCTATAGAGAGTGCAATATTAAATGCTTATAATTTAGAAACAATAGGTATGCCATCAAAATTAGATCCTGAAGTTTCAGATAAACTTACGGTGGTACAAACAGAACAGGAGTTGAATTTTACACCTTTGGCTTGTAAATTGAAAATGCTGATCAAGTGGATTAATGATAATTGTACAATAGAGTTAAACAAAGAGATTCTTAATCATGATGTCAGCGAGATTGATGGATATGCGCAGCGTATGTTTATTGATGCAGCAATGCTAACATTAAATAGGCAAAGAATTTTAATTTCCGAAGATTGGTTGTTATCTTTTTATCCATATAATGATTTTTGTGTAATGTCTGCTTCAAATTGGTTGAGTTTTGTGCAGCCTTCAATATGCAATTCTGTAGATGAATACATCTTTCATATTAATTATCTGGGATGTGAAATTACAAGTGACATGCTATATAAGCTAATAAATGAATCAGAGCATAGTAGACGTTATTTATTGCCAGTCGTAATGGAAAACATAGAACGCTTCCACCATGTATCAGCTGTGGTAGAAACTGTAATTACCATTACAGAAGGCTTTATAACTCCTTATGCAACAACATATGCACTTAATTTGTTTGTTTCCATGTTCCGTAATATGGACTATACAGATGCACTACGACTGAAGACGTTGATACATCAGAAATATGGTAATAGACATTTCAAACAATTACTTAATGATGCCTATAAAATAACACATCCCCTGATATTATATTAAGCATCAACTTCAAATTTAAAAAGAAATCTATGAAAAAAGGACATTGTATAATCTGCCATAGTGACGGAGTAGAGCTGTCTGACGAACATGTTATTCCTGATGCAATAGGTGGGTATTATCATATATATAAAGTGTGCAAAAAATGCAATTCTTACCTTGGAGACCATGTTGACTCTTATCTTCTTAAACATTGGCTTATAAAAGGTGCGCGTCATGTTAATCATCTTGCTGGCAAAACGAATAAAACTCCTAATCCTTTAACAGGAGAAGGGTTAATGGAGGATGGAACAAAGGTGAGAATGGAAGAAGACAAGTCGGGAAAACTTGTTGCACATATTTTACCTAAATCTCCAGAAATTTCATCTGACGGGAAAACCATATCTATATCAGTTGACGCTAAAGACGAAAAACTTATAGGAGGCATGACACAAAAGGCAATAAAAAAGATGGGATTAATACCTGGAACATACCAAATGGTTACAAATAAAACAGTCCAGGAAATACCAAAGCCAACGATACAGATGCAAACTTCAATTGACCTGAAGAATTATAAGATAGGTTTGCTTAAAATTGCATATGAATTTACTGTTGATAAGTTTCCGGCTTACTACAAAGATCCAATGGCTTTGTTGTATTCAGAGATTTTGCATAATGCAGCGATAAATCGTTTGAATGAAGTTGCATTTGAAGGTGATGGACTTTTTCAATCCGACTTGACGCTTCTGAATCATTTCATAGATTATAACAATACAAACAGACATATACTGATGTTATTAAATATCAAAAACAAATTGTATTGCATGGTTAAACTTTTTCATAATACCATGTGTCAATTGATAAGAATGTCTGATAAGGAATATAAAGATACGAATATTTTTATTTTAGCGTTAAACGACTTCGTAAAGCACGAATGTAAATTCTATAATCAACATGAATTGGTTGAGCAATGTGTAAAGAGTGAAGCTGTTGAAGTTAGTTTTTCTGATGAAATAAATAAACAGCTGCAAGCAGAGATTCAATTGGTCTCACACCACAAGCAGGTAGGATTTGCATGTAATGTGCAAAATGAAAATGGTTTTTTTGATGCAGAGGGCAACATTCTTTGCACACAAAATCAATTAGTCGCATCACTAGAGAACGTTGGAAATGTAGAAATAATTAATGATGGTAATAAACAAACATCAATATATAATATTCCAGATGGTTACTTCTTGTTATTGATGCCTACAAGAAAATTAATAAAACCTTTATCTTTAGTATACGTAAATGAAATTCAAAAGTTGTGATAGTAAGAATAAATATTAAACATCATGATTTGTTGATTAATGTTTCAGATTCGCATTTATGAGCAACAATAAAACATACAACTGGCACTTCGACCTCTTTGAAGACAAATGGAGAAGAGGTCTTCCCTGCCCTGATTGCGTAGATGAAAGCAATTGGAGGGTGTGGAAGAAGTACATTTCCACGTTAATAGAAAAGCACATGTGTGCTGAGACTATGGAGACGGAGGAGTTCCAGGAGATATTGAGTGCTTTTCGGAAGGAAGAAGAACAACGCATTGCTCTGGAGGAGAAGTCTCAGGTGGCAGCAGAGGTGAGGAAACGGCGCAAGTGTATGGAACGTCCGAAGATAGACTTTGTTCTCAAAGGCTTGTATGTGGACTTGGAGGAAGTATACAGTAAGTATTTTCAGCAGGTGGTGACATTATCAACATGAATCATCAAATACAACTTTACGATTATCAACTCGACATGGTGCAACGGATTGAAGAGGCGTTCAAGAGGCGTCAATCTGTCATGGTTCAGATGCCTACAGGCACTGGAAAAACGCACGTGCTTGTCAGTGTCGTGAAGAACGAGGAACGAAGAGTGAAGAATCCATGTGTATGGATTATCACACATCGTAGAGAGTTGGTATCACAGATTGAGGACACCTTGGTGTCATTCGGAATAGAACCATATTCTGAAGCCAATAAGGACAGTAAGATAAGAGTATTGTCTATACAATGGCTGACCCGTCACTATCAAGAAATAGAAACATCTCCATCATTGATAGTAATCGACGAAGCACACCATACGTTGGCTAAAACCTATGCAGAAGTCATCAACGCCTACCCCAAGGCAAAGAAGCTCGGAGTGACGGCAACCCCATGCCGATTAAACAGAAATGGATTTACTGATTTATTTGATGAGTTGCTCTGTTCCTATACTATAGCCCAATTCATCAAGAATGGCCATCTGTCAGACTTTGATTACGTATCGCTTAATCCCAACAGTGAAGACCAGAAGAAAATCGACGGACTGGAGAAGCGTGCTACTGACGGAGACTATAGCATAGCAGAGATGCAGGATGTGTTGGATTGCAAACCGTCAATCCAAAGACTGTATAGAACGGTGATGGAGTTCGTGCCCAAGAAGAAAGGTATAGTGTACGCCATCAATATAGAACACGCCGAACATATTGCCGAATACTACATGGAACATGGAATTGAGACGGTGGCGATAAGCGCAAACACACCTCTCAATGAACGCCGCACCAATATTGAGAAGTTCAAGGACGGACAGATCCAGATATTAGTCAATGTGGATTTGTTCGGCGAAGGCTTCGACTGTCCGGATGTCGAGTTCGTACAGTTGGCCCGTCCCACGCTGTCATTAGCCAAGTATCTACAGATGGTAGGTCGTGGATTGCGAGTGGCAAAGGATAAGGAGTGCTGCACTATTCTGGATAACGTAGGACTATATCGTCTGTTTGGTTTGCCCACTGCCGAGTGGAACTGGGAAGCTATGTTCCGAGGTATGGAGACAGGCAAAGGCGAGATTGACGTGGCAAGAGACCTGTCGCTGAGAAACATTGACATCATGGATAATGCGACAACCACACAAGACCAGAATACCGACATGGTAGTCATCTCACGCCATGACCAGCCAAAAGTATACTTCCAGTTGGCAGAGTTGCAGAAGATGTTCCGCAAAACGGCACATTTGCGAAGAATGGGTTCTGGATATATGGGAGCCGGACTGTACATCCGTATCGGCGACAAAATGCAGGGGGTGTACAAGACCTACGAAGATGTGCGATTAAATTGGCGGTTGGTCAGCAAGACGGAAGGCGGCATCACGAAATATTATCTGCTGCATGAAGTGAATGAGCGAATGATATACGTAGGAAGGAAAGACCCATGGTCGCCACTGGCGGTAGATGCCAAGGAGCAGTATCTGTATAATACACAGGGTGCCATGCAAGAAGCGAAGGCTTTGGAACGGGAATATATCACAGGCGAAAAGCGTAAGCAGCCGAGCAATAGCATCCGAAAGGAGATTGATGGAGAAATGTGTCTGGTGACCTATGCCTATTATGCTGTCAATAAGAACAGAGGCAATGACTTCAATAGCAAGGACGCATACGTCTGCGAACATTATATGAATGGTGGATACGCCATCAGCAATAACAAGCATCAGATAATATTGGACAATCTGAAGAGTGTGAAGCTTTCAGACGACAACATTGCGGAGGTGGTATTTATCGGAGAAGAGAAACCAACTTGGGTAAACCTTTACACCATGCAGGAGTTTGATGAACGCCCTGTTGTCGAACGGGTAGGATTTATGGATATGTTGCGAGTGGGCAACAACTATTATTTCTATAAAAACAGAGATTTGACCGGCATTCCAATGTTTGACTGGAGCTGTATTGCCAACGATAGAATATTCCTGTTCTTGGATTTATATGTGATATTGCGAGACCAGCCCGACAAAGTATATTATATGGATGGCGAACGCAGAGGAAGCGACCAATGGTATCTGAAACTGATAGACATTGCCAATCCCAATATCAAGAACTTCAAAGAAGTACCTTCGTCATGGTTGCCGAAACGAAACTGAAAAGATGCCACCTCTTGTCTTCCGTTTCTATTCCTGTTTTCTGAACCGTTTGGAAACGGCGGAATATCCGCAGCGCCGGCATAGCGGTTCCACGGCGGTGTGGCTGGTGAAGCCCTGATAGAGGGCAGTGGCGCGTGGAGAGGCTAGAATCTCGTTGAGGCTGTTGTCGTAGAGATTGCCGAGCGGCATGTCGCCGTTGTGGTCCAGACAGCATGGCACCACCGTGCCGTCGGCAAGCACGCCGATCTGATTGCGCAGCGCATAGCAGAACACCTCTTCCTCCTTGTAGACATCATGCTGAAGGTCGGGCCATTCAAACATGTCGTCGCTTTCTACATACAGATTTTCGGTGAGTTTCCATCCGTCGTGTCTCTGTGTCCACGGACGAGGCTGGCATTCGGCAATCATGTCCAGAATAGAGTCGTTCATAAGGTTGAACCCACCTTCGTTCCACAACCGCAACACCACGATGCATCCGCGCAGCGCCGCTTCTTTGGCAAACGACATCACTTCATCGATATACTGTTCCGGATTGTCCTTCCCGTTGCCTTCATGCGAATGTAGCGAAATCTGCAGCTTGTGTGGCAGTGCGTCGAGCAGGTCGCCACGTTGCGCCAGCAGCGTGCCGTTGGTGGTGATAATGGGAGTGAACCCCTTCCGTCGTGCCATCACGATAAACTCAGGCAGCAGAGGATGGAGAAACGGTTCGCCCATGAGGTGGAAATACAGGAATCTCACCTCTCCGGCGAGGCGTGTTGTCAGAGTGTCGAATTCGTCAAGCGTCATTGTGTGTTTCTCCCTTGTTGTCTTGGGGCAGAACAAACAGTTCAGGTTGCATACATTCGTGATTTCAAGGTAACATCTGGTAATCATATCGTGTGCAAAGATAATGCAAACCGAGAGCAATGCAAAATGAAAGGCAATAGACTTTCATTTTTATTGCCGAGGTGCCGCTTATCTTATTCAAAGATAATGCAAACCGAGAGAAATGGCAGTATTGTGGAGGATAATTTGCATTCGTTTTTGCATATATGCCTTTTTTTGTAAATTTGCATGCGAAAACAAACATAAATACAAAAGAACAAATAAATTAAAAATGAAAGATAAATCAAGAAAGTTTTTCCTTCTGGTTCTATTCGTGATGATGGCAGCATGCAATGTGTGTGCTGAAAATTATCCTTACCGTAGTGATTTCCTGTGGGTCACCGTGCCCGACCATACCGACTGGCTCTATAAGACCGGCGAGAAGGCGCTGGTGGAGGTGCAGCTGTATAAATACGGAATGGCGCAAGACGTCGAAGTGACATATACCGTGGGCCGCGACATGCTCGACGGCGGTCATACAGGCAAGGCTGTTCTGAAACACGGCAGGGCGGTGGTCGACATGGGCACACGCCGCGACCCCGGCTTCCTCGACCTCAGACTTACAGCCAATATCGGCGGCACTACGACAACACACCATATTAAAGTGGGCTTCTCGGTGGATAACATCCAGCCCTACACCAAAGAACCATCCGACTTTATGACCTTCTGGCAGAAAGAGCTTGACGAGCTGAAGAGCGTGCCGCTCAGCTACACCATGAACCCTGCCCATGAATACGACACCGACAAGGCTGATGCCTATCTCGTGCGCCTCGAAGTGAACAGACAGGGACAGTGCATCTACGGCTATCTGTTCATCCCCAAGAGCCACGTAAAAGGCTCGTGTCCGGTGGTGCTCTGTCCTCCGGGAGCAGGCGTGAAGACCATCAAGGAGCCGCTGCGCCACCGCTATTATGCCGACAGCGGCTGCATACGCTTCGAGACGGAGATTCACGGACTCGACCCGAGGATGAGTGACCGGCAGTTCAAGGAGATAAGCAACGCCCTCAACACCGGTGCCAACGGCTATCTGTGTCAGGGATTGTATTCGCGCGACGATTATTATATGAAGCACGTCTACCTCGGACTGGTGCGTGCCATTGATTTCCTTACCTCTCTGCCAGAGTGGGACGGAAAGAACGTTGCCGTGCAGGGTGGCAGCCAAGGCGGTGCGCTGAGTCTTGTGGCGGCGGCGCTCGACAGCCGTGTGACGCTCTGCTGCGCAAACCATCCGGCTCTTGCCGATATGGCGGCCTACCTCGAGAAAGGACGCACGGGCGGCTACCCTCACATGCAGCGCATGGGGCTGCTCAACGAGCAAACGGAGAAGACGCTGCAGTATTACGATGTGGTGAATTTCGCACGCCACATCTCCTGTCCTGTACGTATGACATGGGGGTATAACGACAACACCTGTCCGCCGACCACCAGCTATGCCGTATGGAATGTGCTCCGTTGTCCCAAGTCTTCGCTCATCACTCCCATCAATGAGCATTGGACCAGCGACGCTACCGAAAGGGAGCATTGCGAATGGATTCTTTCAAATCTCATCAAGTAGGTGTAATCTATTTTATACCGACTGAGGTGGAAGGGTTGCCACCACCTGGATTAACCCAAATCGGTCATTAGGCCGTTAAAGGTATATTTTTAAATACAAAATCCAAGCAAGCCCTAATGACCGATTAGGAATTAATGAAAAATGCAAAAATGAAAAAAACTGTCAGATTGTCTGGTTTTTTGTTGTAATATTCTGACATCCAGCCAGTTGACTGTTGTCCAACTGTCAGCCAATTGTCTGGATGGTTTGCTTATGTCAGATGTGAGGAATTCATACGACAGGAATTGCATGCGTTGGTAGAATCCAGGGAAAAGGAATAGGAGTACTACAAAATTAATATATTGGGCATGTGTCTGACAGCAATTCTGCCCAACAGGGGCAAGCACCTTGCCCCAGTTGGGTAAGCACCTTGCCCCAGTTGGGCAAGCATGCTGCCCAAAAAGCAATCACTGTGTTCTTGTATGAATTAGAGTGTAATGTGGTGATGACAATGCAAACGTTTGAATTAATTTTTCATGCGTTTTTTTCTTTTCGGATTATTTACATATTTAATAAATTCCTAAATTTGCCAACGCTAAAGAGTCAATAAAAGTGAGAATTATCAAAGCCTTGCAAAAAATGCAGGCCATATAACATAATCACGTAAGTCAAAAATGACGCTAACATTATAGTAACAATGAAAAAATCAGTGAAAAGCCTGTTGACTCTCCTGTTGCTTCTGGGAGTAACGCTGGAGATGAAGGCGGCAGATGTATATCTGCTTACATCCCAAACAATCAATGGTGTCGTTGGTAAGTATGCCGTGCCAAGCAACCATGAGCTTGCTCAGAACACTCCAGGCAGCAATGTGTATTCCCTTAAAATCACTTCCATGCCCGAAAGGGGATTCTGGTTCCGTATCGGAGTGTCAGGGGAGAGTAATCAGATGCGGCCTAAAGTCAATGACGCTCCGCTTACGATAAACGATGAAGGAACACAAGATCCCACCTCTTATTCTATAGACAGCGACTGTTATGGAAACAGCAATGCCTGGAAAGTAAGCTATACTGCGGGCGAATATGAATATCTCACGGTTAATGTGGACATCACAGAAGGCTCGACGCGCCGCGTATGGATAGAAGGAAAGAAGAAAACTTCCGCAGGAGGAAGCGATGAGCCTGTTGCACTGTCAACAGATGTCGGACCTGGTTACTATCTCGTGGGCAATTTCTTCTCAGAACATAATGTCGGCGGAGACGTTAATCCGGGAGGCGACCGCGATACGATAGAATATACAAAACATGTGTATTTCAAATTCGAACAGCAAAAAGACAATAGCTATGCGTTCAGCATCCCGGCATGCCTCACGGCACATGCAAAGATTCTTGCTGTTGACGATTATGACAATAAGATGGTTTACGGACCGGGTAAGGTATTCAAGCTGCATGGTGCAAAGAATGGAACCGCTCAGCCCGTAACAAACGGTACGGTAGGAACTATGGGGAAAACACCTACGGCAGACTGCATTCCCCTTGTAGGCTCCGCATCATTAGCAGAGGACAACAACTACTGGGATCTCGAGACCCGCAATGACAAGGTGACCGACGACGACGGCATGTATACCTTCAGCTTCACGCTTGACGGCGAGGGAAACCCCTCCGACTGGCAGGTAAAGCATGATGCCACTACACGTGTGTCTTATATTCTTGGCGACATGGAAGGGGCAACGGCGCAGCCGCTCTTCGATAAGCGTATAAGTGGTGGAAATACGGGCAGATACAGCGACAATAATGTGGCTTCGTTCTATTTCAACGGTCGTAACAACTATTGGTGTATAGGATATGTAGTGAATAACGTGAATAGCAAGAATGCTACAGAACAGTATGAACAGGCAATAAAGGCTACGCCCGATATTCATGTCACAGCGAGCGTGAATGCCAACCACGATGACAACTCCGGAACTCACGATAAGCTCTTCTTCCTCGGCAATGGAGGATATCCCTATAATACTAACGATAATCGCAACAAGGTCAGGCCTAACCAGAAACCCTTCACCCTTCATCTGTATGGTATAAAGAGAGTACAGTTTAATGCCAATAAGGGTGACAACGACCTGGCGAAGTTAGATGGCAGTTATGGCATGTCGGTCGAGATAGAATTAAAAGGTGACAATAACAAAGCCGACTTCTCGATAACTACCATGTCCATGATAGGTGATGCTGTGGAAGGAACTTATGATGCGAAAACGGGCAATTGGAATTATACTTCTAAGGCAGGAGACATGGAGTATGACGCCAATGAGCGTTGCTTCTCGTTGACGATATCTACCGAAGACGAAAAATACAACAACTCGCATTATTTCAGGTTCGTTGCCAACCATAAAGCAGAGCAGAACTGGGGCGAGACAGAAGATAATGTGACAACCAATACCGGACTTGCCAGATCCAGATATGATGGCGCGGATGATGCCCACCATACTTGTATGGCAGGCGATGCGAACGATGTGCAGTACCGTACTACTGCCAGAGGAGAGACCGAGGCAGCCTCCGAAATCAGAACGGATATTCTCTGGAACCGTCCCGCAGGAAACTGGAGGATAAAGTTTTACCCTGGGCTCGACAAGGACGGAAAGGATGTATCCTACTACACCATATCAGGAACAAAAGTCGTCAAGATGCCTTTCACCTATCGCGTAGGGAGGTTTATCCGTACGTACAGCAACAGTGTTGCAATGGAACCCGCAAAAGGCAATGTGAAGGTGTATGCGGCATATAATTACGGTACACCTGCAAATCCAGAAAACCCAAAATCACAGGGCAAGGTTTATCTTCGTCAACTCAAGTATATTCCGGCAAACATGGGAGTAGTGCTCGTGGGTGAGGTGCCTACGGACAAGGTGCCTGTGGGCGGCTACAAAGACGGCGATAAAGTGGATTTCTATTTGAAAGAAACGGATGATCTTTATCCTGAAAATAATTATGAAGCGTTGTGGATAAAGAAAGACCAGTATAAAAATGATAAGTGGAACAACTATCTCAAGCCGACAGTCTCGGCTATCGACAAACTTGGAAATGCTGATACCGACGATAATGGAAAAATACTCCACCGTTACTTCGGACTTGGAAACTTCCATTCCACAAAATATTACAAGGATACGCAGACCGGAGACGATTATATCGGTTTCTTCCGCCTTACGCAGGATGGCAGAAGCGGTGCCAACAAGGCTTATCTGAGTATTCCGGCAAATGCTGTCGTTGATGACGGAGTGGGAGCTAAGTACGGCTTTATCGACTACAACGGACAGTTCCTCGGAAATGGGACGGACGACGACCCGAACAATCCGTCGCTTGCCAAGATGGCTATTGTCTTCGACGACGAAGACAATGGCGGAACAACGACTGCCGTAAGAGAAGTGAAGATGGATACTGCAGACGCCGACGCACTGTTCTATACCCTTCAGGGAGTAAAGGTGTCACGTCCTGTCAAAGGAGTGTATATCCATAATGGAAAGAAATTCATCAAATAAAATTTGCGACTCATGAAAAAATATATAAAACCGGAAGTCGAGCTGTATACAGCTAGAATCCAATCTCTTCTTAGTGGAAGCGGTGAACATGGACAGATTACTGAAGGTGATGCAAAGAGACATAACAATTCTCTCTTTGATGAAGAAGACGATGACAGTCAGACTGACAAGGGCAGTCTTTGGGATTACGACTGGAATAATATGAGATAACAATAGGTTATAGTTGTCTTAAGGTAAGTTTGTTAGCGCGAGACAGTCTATAGGAGCTTTTGCGGATGCTTTTCCCCCCAAAGGACTCTTGTAGATTGTCTCTTTTTTTTATCCCTACTTGCTTATAATACGGATATTTTGTCTAAATTTGCAAAGGAACATTATATGTCGGTAAATAAGCAATAGTGATAACAGCAAAAAAAGAATATGAAAAACAGAATTACAGAACTTTTCGGAATAGAATATCCCGTGATACAGGGAGGAATGGTGTGGTGTAGCGGTTGGCGACTGGCTGCCGCAGTGAGCGAAGCCGGCGGACTGGGACTCCTCGGTGCCGGATCCATGCATCCCGAAACGCTTCTCGAACATATACGCAAGATGAAAGAGGCTACCCGGAAACCATGGGGCATCAACCTGCCGCTGATGTATCCGGAGATAGACACTCTGATAGACATGATAATAGCCGAGGGGGTGAAGATAGTGTTCACCTCGGCAGGCAGTCCGAAGAAATACACCGCCCGCTTCCATGCCGCCGGCATCAAGGTGGCACACGTGGTGTCGAGCAGCAAGTTCGCAGCCAAATGCGAAGAGGCCGGCGTAGACGCTGTGGTGGCAGAAGGCTTCGAGGCAGGAGGACACAACGGCAGGGAGGAAACCACCACTATGGTGCTCATCCCGCAGGTGCGCCGCGCCACCACGCTGCCGCTCGTGGCAGCCGGCGGAATAGCCTCCGGCGAGGCGATGCTCGCAGCCGAAGCGTTGGGAGCAGAAGGAGTGCAGTGTGGCACGGTGTTTGCCATGAGTAAGGAGAGTTCGGCTGCCGATTCCTTCAAAGACCGCTGCGTCTCGCTGCAGGAAGGCGACACGATGCTCTGTCTGAAGAAGCTGGCTCCGACCAGAATGATAAAGAATCCGCTCTACGACGAGATAAAGACTGCCGAAGACAATGGCGCCGATGCCGAGGCGCTGAGAGGCATTCTCGGTAAGGCGGCATCGAAACGCGGCATCTTCGAGGGCGACCTCGACAGAGGAGAACTCGAAATCGGTCAGGTGGCGTCGGCGGTAAAGGAGATACAGACAGCCGCACAGATAGTGGAGCGCATGATGGGCGAATATGCCGATGCACGCAAGCGGATATTGGGATAATCCCAAATGGCTTGTTGTGGCTTGGGGGATAAAAGCAAGGCGGAAAGCGAATAAAAGGGAAATTTCTCCGTTATTATAATTGATGATGGAATAAATTTGCTACATTTGCAATTTGTAATCCGGCTTTGCGTGGATTATCACGCACAAGTAATTCGTATCACACCATAAAAGAAAAAACTCTCTGACTGAACAGTATATCATGAAGGAAGACAACAAGGACAATATTCTCAAACGCATAAAATACCCCGATGAACTGAGAAAACTGCCTGTGGAGCAGTTGCCGGAGGTATGCGATGAGTTGAGGGCAGACATCCTGAAGGAACTGTCGGTGAATCCCGGACACCTCGCTTCGAGTCTCGGTGCGGTGGAGATGACCGTAGCTCTACACTATGTGTTCAACACGCCGTATGACAGACTCGTATGGGACGTGGGCCATCAGGCTTACGGACATAAGATTCTCACGGGCAGACTCGACAGCTTCTGCACTAACCGCAAACTCGGCGGACTGCGACCGTTCCCCTCACCGGAGGAGAGCGAGTATGACTCTTTCATGTGCGGACACGCATCAAACTCCATATCGGCGGCGCTCGGAATGGCAGTGGCTGCCAGGCAGACGGGCCACGACGACAGACACGTGGTGGCGATAATCGGCGACGGAGCGATGAGCGGCGGACTGGCTTTCGAGGGACTCAACAACGTGTCGACGACGCCCAACGACATGATAATCATCCTCAACGACAATAATATGAGCATCGACCGCAGCGTGGGCGGAATGAAGCAGTATCTGTTGAAGCTGAATACCAACGAGACTTACAACAAACTGAGGTATAAGGCTGCCAAATGGCTACACTCAAACGGAATGCTCGACGACAACCGCCGCAAAGGGATAATACGGCTGAGCAATGCGCTGAAGTCGGCGATAAGCCATCAGCAGAACATCTTCGAGGGGATGAACATACGGTATTTCGGACCCTTCGACGGACACAACGTGGTGGAGCTCGTGCGCACGCTGCGCCAGCTGAAAGAGATGAAAGGACCGAAGCTGCTGCATCTGCACACCATAAAAGGACACGGATACGCACCGGCTGAAAAGGCCGCCACCATCTGGCACGCTCCTGGCAAATTCGACCTCGACACAGGGCAGCGCATAAAGACGGAGGACGGCACCGAACCGGCAAAGTTCCAGGACGTGTTCGGAAACACGCTTCTCGAACTCGCTAAAGAGAACAAGCGCATCGTGGGAGTGACGCCGGCGATGCCTACGGGATGCTCGCTGAACATCATGATGAAGGAGATGCCGGAGAGAACCTTCGACGTGGGAATCGCCGAGGGTCACGCCGTGACATTCTCCGGAGGAATGGCGAAGGACGGGCTGCAGCCTTTCTGCAATATATACAGTGCTTTCGCACAGAGGGCATACGACAATATCATACACGACGTGGCGATACTGAACCTGCCCGTGGTGATCTGTCTCGACAGGGCAGGACTGGTGGGAGAAGACGGTGCCACACATCATGGAGCCTTTGATATGGCGGCTCTAAGACCGGTGCCGAACATCACTCTCGCCTCGCCGATGAACGAGCACGAACTGCGCCGGCTCATGTATACGGCACAGCTGCCCGGCAAGGGTACATTCGTGATACGCTATCCGAGGGGTAGGGGAGTGCTCGCCGACTGGCATTGTCCGCTGGAAGAAGTGAAGGTGGGCACGGGACGCAAGTTGCGCGACGGCGACGACATCGCCGTACTGTCGGTAGGACCTGTGGGAAACAACGTGGTGAAGGCTGTCGGAATGATGGAAAACGACGGCGATGGCATATCCGTGGCACACTACGACATGCGCTTCGTGAAACCGCTCGACGAGAATCTGCTCAAGGAGGTGGCGGCAAAGTTCAAGCATGTCATCACCGTGGAAGACGGAGTGCGCGAAGGCGGTTTCGGTTCGGCGGTGATAGAATGGATGGAAGACAACGGGCAGCATCTTGATATTGTGCGTCTCGGACTGCCAGACCACTTCGTGGAGCATGGCACCGTGGCACAGCTGCAGAGTATCGTGGGCATTGATGCCGAAGGCATACGACGCACGATAGAGGAAACACTCAGGAAGTAAACAAACAGAAATACATAATGAAGATAATCATTGCGGGAGCATACGCGATAGGTTCGCATCTGGCGAAACTGCTATCGAGAAACAATCAGGACATAGTGCTTATCGACGACGACGAGCAGCGGCTTGAGAATATCAGCTCCGACTACGACATACTGACGATGCACGCCTCGCCGACGAGTCTGGCGGCACTGAAAAATGCGGGAGCGGCAGAGGCCAACCTGTATATCGCCGTGACGCCCGACGAGAATCTCAATATGAACAGCTGTGTCATGGCGAAGGCTATCGGAGCCAAGAAGACAGTGGCAAAGGTGAACAACTATGAGTTCGTGGAGCCGGAGATGGCTAAGTTTTATGAGAAACTGGGCATCGACTCGCTTATCTATCCTGAGAACCTCGCCGCATACGATATCGTGAACGGACTGAAAATGAGCTGGGTGCGCCAGAGATGGGACGTGCACGGAGGGGCTCTCGTGATGCTCGGCATAAAACTGAGGGAGACCTGCGAGATTCTCGACCGTCCGCTGAAAGAACTCTGTAAGCCCGACTCGCCATACTATATCGTGGCGATACGCCGCGACGGCGACACCATCATACCGGGAGGTAATGATGTGCTGAAGATGTACGACCTCGTTTACTTCATGGTGACGAAGCAGTATATACCCTACGTGAGGAAAATCGTGGGCAAGGAGCATTATGTCGACGTGAAGAACGTGATGATAATGGGGGGTGGCGACACTGCCGTGAGGGCACTGAAGAACATGCCGGAATACATGAACGTGAAGCTGATGGAACACGACGTGGAGCGCTGCGACATTCTCAACGACCAGATTGACGACCAACGGGTGATGGTGATAAACGGCGACGGACGTGACCTGCAGCTGCTCAACGAAGAGGGAATACACACCACGCAGGCTTTCGTGGCGCTCACGAGCAATGCCGAGACGAATATCCTGGCTTGTCTCACGGCGAAGCGCATGGGAGTGAGAAAGACCGTGGCGGCGGTGGAAAACCTCGACTATGTGAACATGGCGGTGAGTCTCGACATCGGAACCATCATCAACAAGAAGGCTATCGCTGCCAGTCATATCTATCAGATGATGCTCGACGCAGAGGTGAACAATGTGCGCTTCCTGATGACGGCAAACGCTGATGTGGCTGAGTTTACGGCACATCCGGAGTCGAAAGTGACTAAGAAAAGGGTGTTTGAACTCGGACTGCCGAATGGTGCCACCATCGGAGGACTCGTGCGCAACGGAGAGGGACACCTCGTGTCGGGTGGTACGCAGATAGAGGCTGGCGACATCGTAGTGGTGTTCTGTTATAACGTGAGGATGGAGAAACTTGAGAAATTCTTCAAGTGATGACATCCCTCAAGGCTCTTTGGCTTATTATCAGTCAAGGGGAATATTGTAATCATAAGATATGAATCATATAAAGAAATGCTGAATTTCAAGCTTATATATAAGATATTGGGACAGCTCCTCTTCCTTGAGGCATTGCTGATGTCGCTGTGTCTCGCCATGGCCCTGTTTTATAGAGAAGACGATGCCATGGCGTTTGCCATATCCATTGCCGTCATCGTGGGGTCTGGCTTTATGCTGAAATACAAGGGTCGCATGGCGGAAAACAGTATGAACCGCCGTGACGCCTATCTGCTCGTCACGCTGACATGGGCGCTTTTCAGCTTCTTCGGAGCATTTCCGTTTACTATCAGTGGATATATCTCAGACTATACCGACGCCTACTTCGAGACAATGTCGGGATTTACCACTACGGGAGCCACCATCATCGATGATGTTGAGGCTCTGCCGCATGGACTGCTCTTCTGGCGGTCGATGACGCAATGGATCGGTGGATTGGGAATAGCGTTCTTCACCATCGCCATCCTGCCGTCGCTCGTGGGCGGAAGCATAAGGGTGTTTGCAGCGGAGTCTACCGGACCGATAAAGAGCAAGGTGCACCCGCGAATATCATCGAGTGCAAAGTCGATATGGCTCGTATATCTGTTGCTGACATTGGGATGCGCCGTGTGTCTGTATCTGGGAGGAATGAACCTCTTTGACTGTACCAACTACTCTATGAGTATTACTGCGACGGGGGGCTTCGCACCCTATAATGACAGTACCGGACATTTCCACTCGGCATTCATCGACTATACCACAATAGCCTTCATGTTCCTGTCTGGAACAAACTTCACGCTCTTGTATCTTGCGTTTTTCAAGCGTAAGTTCCTGTCGCTGTTCCAGAATTCGGAATTCAAACTCTATGTGCTCGTGGTGTCGCTTGCCACGATGGGAATAATGTATTTCCTGATACGCTTCAACGGTTATGACATGGCGAATGCCCTCAGAAGCGCGTTGTTCCAGGTGGTGTCGTTCCTCACCACAACGGGAGTCTTCAACGACGATGCCGGCAAATGGCCGCATATCACGTGGGTCATCCTCAGCATCTGTATGTTCATCGGAGCATGTGCCGGCAGTACTAGCGGTGGTTTCAAGAGTGTCAGAGGCGTGATATTGTTCAAGGTGGTGCGCAACGAACTTCGTCGTATCCTTCATCCAAAGGCGGTATTGCCGGTGAGGGTGAACGGCAATTTGGTGAGCAGTTCGGCACAGGTCACGCTGCTCGTGTTCTTCGCCCTGTATATGGCGTTGTGTATCTTTGCATACTTCTGTCTGATATGTATGGGAGTGGACAGCACAAACTCCATCACTATCGCCATGAGTTGTGCGAGCAACGTGGGACCGACGCTGGGACTGGAAATAGGACCTACCGTGTCGTGGAATATCCTGCCTGCCGTGGGCAAGTGGATTTGTTCCGTGCTGATGCTGATGGGCCGACTGGAGATATTCAGCGTAGTAGTGCTGTTCACCCGTGGTTTCTGGAAGGACAGATAACCCATAATATGAAAGAAAACATGCGTTTTCCGGTAGAGGGGGATGCAATGTTTTGATGCTTTTGGAGTTATGATAGCATAAGGAAACTTGTCAATCTTAATAATAACAAATAACAAAACGAAAAGAGAAATGAAGAAATACCTGTTTATGCTTTTTGCCCTTTGCGCTGTAGCGTTTACGGCATGTAGTGATGATGATGATGATTCAAAGGTGTTGCCGGTGCTCGACCCCAACAACACTGACGTCTACATCAATGCTGAAGGTGGAGAGGCTTCCGTAACGGTGAAAAACGCCAAGGAACTCAATATCGTGCAGATAAACGACAAGACTACCGATGACAAGGGAAAGACAAAGGAAACTAACGTGAAGAGTGTGGAAAACGGCAAACTGGCTGACACCAAGAACGTTACAGAGGGCGGATGGTTCACGGCAAAGGTGGTGAACGATGGTGGTGGATACCGTCGTATCGTATTCAACGCACAGCCTTATAGAGATTTTGAGAAGAATCGCGTGAAGTTTATACATGTCACTTGCGGTGACAATATGTATGGCATCGCTTTCAGACTCATTCAGCGCAAGGCCGTTGAGAAGAAATGACTAATTGCTGTTCTATAGTCGGTTGGCAAATCCCTAATCAACCTGATGACCGATTACGGTTAGTAGCAGTCAGGACGTTACTTTTATAGAGTAAGAAACCATAGCGAAACAAAATACCAAAAACAAAGCGCCCCACATCGCATCAGTATCGCGGTGTGGGGCGCTTTGTTTTTATACCAAGTGTTTGATGAGGTCTTCGCGTGAACCGGCAAGCATGTCGATTACAGGAATCTCCACCATCGTGTAGCAACCTGGCTGCTGGCGAACAGAAGCACGGGCTACGTTGACGAGCACCTGACCAGTCAATGCAGGGTTGTTGATGCTCATGTTGAACTCCATGCGCTGGTTCTGGGTCTTGCCGCTCACACCCTTGCGCACGAGGTTCACACCATGGCCCATATCGCGTACTTCGTCTACTGAGTCTACGGCAAACACATGTGTCTCGTCGTTGGCGAAATATGGATCTTCCTTCACTGCCTTTGCAACATCCTCCAGTTTCGCTCCCTCTTCAAGTTCCACATACACCATGCGGCGGTGCAGACCTTCACCCTTTGGAATGGTAACCGACAGGGCGTTCTTCACACCTGCCTTTGAACGTACGCAGACGCTGTGGCCCATCGACATTCCTGGTCCGAAGTTGGTGTATGACAATCCTTTAGGTGCCAGACTCTGCATCAGAGTGCGTACGATAGAGTCAGAACCTGGATCCCAACCGGCAGAGATGACAGCTACAGCATTGTGCTCCTTGCAGATTGGCATGAGAGTGGCGCGATAGTCCACGATGCCCGTGTGTATATCGAAACTGTCAACGGTATTGATGCCGAGGGCGAGAATCTTCTTGGCATATTCCTCGCAGCTACGCGATGGAGTGGCGAGAATTGCCACATCAACGTCCTTAAGTTCTGTAATGTCCTTAACTACCTCATATTCTGCCAGTTCTGCAGGCTTGTTCTCTGCGCCGTTGCGTCTTACGATACCGGCTATTTCGAAATCCGTTGCTGCTTCGAGAGCCTGTACAGAATAATGTCCGATGTTGCCGTAGCCCACTACGGCTGCTCTAATTTTCTTCATTTTATGTTGTTGTTTAATAGTTTTATCTTTCTTGATTGCTGTTTTTTATTTATAGTTTTATCTTTCTTGAGTTTTATTCTTTCTTGAAAGTTTTGTCTTTATTGATTGCCATGTATATGAATATGCATTTGTGAGATGCTCTTCTTGTATGCGATGAACGTACATTTGTTCGTTCCGACTACAAAAATACGCCTTTTTGTCGGAATATCATCATATTCTTGTCATAAAGAAACTAAAAAGGTGGTATGTTACTTGAACCTGGCCAAATGCAGGCGTGGCCAGCAATATTATTGAGAATGTTATCAAGCCCTAATGACCGATTTGGGATAAAAAAAAGACGTTGCTGTGGATAGGTGCATCCCTGCGGCTATACACAGACGTCTTTGAAGACTTAATTATTTTTGGTACAATTCTTTACTCTTTGTGTTTGCTATATTTATTTCATGCTACATTAATAAATTCCTGTAAGCTATATTCTTTTCAACCATTCCATCCACAATTCTTCAGATGCTCCATGTTTTCGGGGCCTCCATACATTCTGGACAAACGGTTCCTTTATCTTGATAATTGTATTTTTATCTTAATTCTTTTATACTATCTTGCTTTTTGCTTTAGTCCTAAACACTGTAGATCTTGCTTTAGTGAAGTTCAGCTTTTGACAATTTAAAAGTGATGATTGAATCTATATATTTTATTATTTGACTTAATCAAAGTTGTCTTATTCTATATTGTCATCTCTCCTTTTTGCTTTCTTGCTTGCTTTTGTTCTTGCTTATTGCCTTTATCTTCTTCTTTTTCTTTAAATAGTGCCCCACATCGTTCTGTTGATGCGGAGCCCTATTCTTTATTGTTCTTACATATTTAATATTTCAAGGAGATATTTATTGTCTCTTCAATGCATCATTTTTTTGATTGCGCTGCAAAGGTAATAAAAGGGAATTAATTCGAGTTAGTAAAAATATGATATAAATTTACTAATTTGTCGCATCTGATGTAATATTTTGTTTGTTTGATACAAATGTTTCTTCGAAACTCTGGCGGACATTTGAGGGTAAAATGTTGGGAAGTACTTGATTTTAAGGCAGATGTGTGATATGTGACATTGTAACATTTTGGCTTAATCGTTTTTGAATGATTAATAAATATATTACACTAATATTCATGAGATTGCTTGAAAAATGGTTTTGTGCCCTTGGCTTCTGTTGCTTTGTCGTGTCTGAAAGATTGATTTTCGTATATAAGGAATGTTAATCCCAAAACGGTCATTAGGCCGTTAAAGGTATATTTTTAAATATAAAATCCAAGCAAGCCCTAATGACCGATTTGGGTTAATACAGATGAGTGTACAAAGTGAATTATTTTCTTCTGCGCCTCTTGTGCTCCTGCTTATATTGCGACGGCGTTATGCTTTCAGACTTCTTGAATACCTTTGACATGGCAGAAGAGTCCGTAAAACCAGTATGGGCAGCTATATCTGCCAGAGTCATTTCCGGTCTTTTACTTATCAACCGTTTCACTTCCTCTATGCGCAGCATGTTTATCCATGCATTGAAGTTCATTCTATACATATTGTTTATGAAGCCGCTCAGCAACCGTTGGTCGATTCCCATTTCAGCTGCGGCTTCTCTCAGTGCCAGTCCCTCACGGCAGTATGGCTTTGACGGTAGTCTCATCCAGCTTCTCACTGTGGCTTCTATTGCCTCAGGCTCATTCTTCTTTTCTTCCTTCTTCGTTTTTCTTGCATGCGAATGGATTGTTTCGTTTGTTGTACTATCCTCGTTCGCTGCATTCTTCAACAATAGGTTTTCTATATCCTTTATGCTTATAGCCTTTAGTCTTGTGTTTTCTGCATTCCTTTTAGCTTCAAGATAACCTGTTTCTTTCATATATTTCAGCGATATGTTGACTATGATGCCACCATTTGATACGAATATAGCTGTATGGACCAACACGAATACTATATTCGCATTGTTGCTAAGGTGTTTCCCGGTTATTGCCTCGAAGAATATTACACAACCTAAAATCGTTACGTATGCAATGGTCATCTTGGCATTCTTTATCATCGGCTTCGTTCTGATGCGTTTGCTGAGCTCTTCGTCCCTTTCCACACTTTCTCTAAACCTTCTTATTTCGAAGTATATCATTGCGGAGTATATCAGGTAGATAGAGAATATGGCTACAAGCAGAATGTATTTTATTATCTTGGCAGGGAGAGTATTGGTGAACAGTTCATAAGATCCGATATTGAACTCCGTTTCTCTGTTCACGATGAAATATACAAGGTAAATCAGCGTCAATGCCACAATCGGCAGGCAGGTCATGTTTTTCATGTCCACCTTCTTCTGGTCTGCAATGGTCATTGTCAGAATAGATGTTGTCAGCAGATACAGTTGGATATAGTATGTCAGAGGGTAGGCGAATGATGTCAACACGTCATAGTCGATACCTTTTGCTATCAATGTGGCATTGCACATCTGAAGCACGCCGATGACAAGTGACGTCCATGCGATACAAGCCCTTGGTGATTTGTAGCAGGCGGCCATTTCCTTTTCCATCACTCTCAGCGACATCAGGAATATACCCAATATGATGAATGCCGTGCTGCTTATCACGTATGCCGTATAGCCCAACATATTGAAAGTTGGAGTTAAAATCATTTCCATATCAGCCAAGTTTTACTGTTTAAGGTATAAGTCTCGCTTTTGTCTTGCTTCAAAGCATGATTCAATTTCAAGTACAAAAATACAAATTCTTTTTCTCTTTCTGCTTTCTTTTTCCTTTTTTTTGCATCCTTATTGTCGCGTTCCCCCTTCATTTGTCACATCTTCCCAGTCTTTAGTCAAGGCTTGTTCTGGTTCTGATTCCTTTGGTTAGTGACGGTAAAATAATAACTTGGTACGCAATTTCTTTTTCTTCCCTCACTTGACATGCTTTTTTGCTTCACTTTTATTGATTATTCGTCGAAATTCTTGTCCGTGTCGTGATTTATTCATACTTTTATACCGAATATTATCCGACGGTCCATTTCGGGCAGTCTTTGGAAACACACCTTAATATATAATATGAAGCATTCAATCTTTACCTTATTGCTTGCGATAGGCGCATTTTTTTGCGGTTTCGCACAAGACAATCTCACACAATACGTGAATCCCCGTATCGGCACCGGCGGACACGGCCATGTATTTCTTGGTGCCAACGTGCCCTTCGGTTATGTCCAGCTCGGTCCCACAGAGCACACCCGCGGTTGGGACTGGTGTTCCGGCTACCACGACTCCGATTCTGTGCTGATAGGTTTCGGCCATCAGCATCTTAGCGGCACCGGCGTAGGCGATCTTGGCGATGTGGCTTTCCTTCCCGTCGTTGATGCCGGTCAGGAAGAGATAGTCTTCCATCACAGCAATGAGAGCGTGCGCCCCGGCTATTACGCCCTGAAACTCGAGCGGCCCAATGTGTGGGTAGAGTTGACAGCCACCCGGCGTGCCGGTTTCCACCGCTATACCTTCGGTGCTGACATGGCGAAAGCACAGCTTGTTCTCGACCTTCATCAAGGTATAGGATACGACAAGCCTGCAGACTATGCCCTCGACCGCATCACCGATACGACAATCTCCGGTCATCGTCATTCCACAGGTTGGGCAAAGAACCAGAAGGTGTTCTTCTCTGCGGAATTCTCCCAGACAGTCAGCGTAGAACCGCTTGACAGCGGCAGATGGCTCCTGACGGCAGCCGATGTTTCCCAGCCATTGATGATAAAGGTAGGCATGTCTGCCGTCAGCATCGACAATGCGGCAGAAAACCTGCACGAAGAGATTCCCGGATGGGATTTCCGCAAGGTAGTGGCAGATGCCGACAAGGCATGGAACGACGAACTCTCAAAGGTCAGGATAGAAACCGTCGATACCACGTATCGTCGCATTTTCTATACCGCCATGTATCACACCATGACAGCCCCTTCGGTATTCTCGGATGTCAACGGTCAGTATCGCGGTGCCGACGGCGAGGTGCATCAGGGTGATTTCACCAACTATACCACTCTCTCCCTTTGGGACACATATCGGGCAGCCCATCCTCTTATGACGCTGATACACACCGACATGCTGCCCGACATAGCCAAGACGTTCGTCAACATCCACCGTCAGCAGGGAAAACTCCCCGTATGGCATCTGATGGGCAATGAGACAGACTGTATGGTGGGCAATCCGGCAATTCCCGTGCTTGCCGATCTGGTGCTGAAAGGATATGTAGCCGACAAAGAAGGAGCCTACGAAGCCATGAAGCAGTCAGCTCTGAAAGATGAGCGCGGACTTGACCTGCTGAAGAAATACGGTTATCTGCCCTACGACAAAGACGTCAACAGGGAGACCGTAGCCAAGGGATTGGAATATGCCCTTGCCGACTGGTGTGTGGCAAAGGTGGCACGCCTCTTGGGAAAGAAAGCCGATGCGAAATATTTCGGTGACCGCGCCATGAGCTACCGCAAGTATTTCGATCCCGAAACCACCTTCATGCGCGGCATCGGTACCGACGGCAAGTTCCGTGAACCGTTCAATCCCTTCTCCGCCGACCATCGTCAGGACGACTATACCGAGGGCAACGCATGGCAGTATACATGGCTTGTGCCCCATGATGTGCACGGACTTGTGAAGCTCTTCGGCAGCGAACGGCGTTTCACCCAGAAACTCGACTCACTCTTCATCGTGACCGGAGATCTCGGAGCCGGCGCATCCCCCGACATCACCGGACTCATCGGACAGTATGCCCATGGCAACGAGCCGAGCCATCAGGTGCTGTATATGTATAACTATGTGGGTCAGCCATGGAAAGGAGCCCGTCTGCTGCGCCAGACCATGACGGAGCTGTATCGTGACGACCCCGACGGTCTGTGTGGCAACGAAGACGTGGGACAGATGTCAGCATGGTATATCCTGTCATCCATGGGCCTCTATCAGGTGGAGCCCGCCGGCGGCAGATACATCATCGGTTCGCCGCTCTTCAACAAAGCCACGATGCAAGTCTCCGGCGACAAGACATTCACCATTGTAGCCACAGACAACAGCAAGGAGAATATCTATGTGCAGTCAGCCAAGCTCAACGGCAAGCGATACACCAAGTCATATATCCTATACGACGACATCCGTAAAGGCGGAGTGCTCGAACTGCAGATGGGCAACAAGCCGTCGGCATGGGGAACAAAGTCTGCCGACCGTCCATAGTCCCAACCGGTCATCAGACTGCCTGGTTGCCTTTTGGAGATAATCCTTATCCCGCAAACAATTTCAAAACAAGAATAATATTACAATCATGAAACAGACCCTGTTTACCATAGCCCTCCTCGCAGCCACAGCCACGATGACGGCACAAGAGAACGCCACCGTCGACGTGCACTCACGCTATACCAAGGTGGTTGCTCCAGTCAAAGGAAAATATGAATCGAAGCGTCCGCCCGTTGACGAGCGCCTCTTCACCTCAACCGCCGTTGAGAAGAAAATCCGCGAGGTTCAGAAAATCCTGAAGAAGAATCCCAAGTTGGCATGGATGTTTGCCAACTGCTTCCCCAATACCCTTGAGAGCACCGTTCATTATCGTGTGCTCCCCAATGGCGACGACGACACCTTCGTGTATACCGGCGACATCCCGGCGATGTGGCTCCGCGATTCAGGAGCCCAGGTGTGGCCCTATGTCGCCCTTGCCAATAAGGACGACAATCTGAAGAAGATGCTTCGTGGCGTCATACTCCGACAGATGAAGTGTATAAACATCGACCGCTACGCCAATGCCTATAACGACGGTCCTACGGGAGCCGGCTGGCATAAGGACAATACGGAGATGCCCCCCGAAGTGTTTGAACGCAAATACGAGATAGACTCATTCTGCTATCCCATCCGCCTTGCCTACGAATATTGGAAGGTGACCGGTGACGACAGTATCTTCGGTGAAGACTGGCTGAGGGCGATAGACAATATCCTCGCCACCTTCATCGAGCAGCAGCGCAAGGAGAACCGTGGTCCATACACGTTTACCCGCATGACCGACCGCGCCTTCGACACCCTGGGATGGGACGGCTATGGGGCGCCGGTGAAACCGGTAGGGCTGATTGCCTCCATGTTCCGTCCGTCAGACGATGCCACCATCCTGCCGTTCCTCGTGCCGTCAAACTTCATGGCGGTGTCTTCTATGAACAAGGCAGCTGAGATTCTGCACCATTGTGCAGGCAAGGCGTATGGCAGCCGAAAGACGGAAATCCTCCTGATGGCAAAGAGATGCAGCGAACTGGCAGCCGAAGTGAAGGCAGCCCTGCAGAAATATGCCGTTTACGACCATCCGAAATACGGCAAGATATACGCTTATGAGGTGGACGGTTTCGGCAACCGTCTCCTGATGGACGATGCCAATGTGCCGTCGCTCCTCGGTATGGGATATATGGGCGATGTAGACATCGATGACCCTGTATATCAGAACACCCGCCGCTTTGTGTGGAGCGACGACAACCCCTGCTTCTTCAGCGGCAAGGCAGGAGCAGGCATCGGCGGTCCGCATATCGGCTACGACATGCCATGGCCGATGTCTGTCATGATGAAATGTTTCACGGCGAAAGACGACGAAGAGATACGCTGGTGTATGCAGACGCTGCTTCAGACCGACGCCGGCACGGGCTTCATCCATGAGTCGTTCCACAAAGACGACGCCTCACGCTACACCCGCGCCTGGTTCGCATGGCAGAACACCCTCTTTGGAGAGCTTGTGATAAAGCTCATCAACGACGGAAAGGCAGACCTTCTGAATAGTCTTTAACCCCCAACTCTCATAAGAAATTGATCAATAAAAATCGGTCATCAAGGCTTGCAAAAAAGTGTAAGCCCTGATGACCGGTTTGAGTTTATACCAATTGCGGCAGGAACGAAGAGATGATGAGCACCACGATGCCCACTATAAGCACGGCGATGGTCTTCTTTGAACACCCTTTCCATTCCTTCAGTATGATGCCCCACACGTTAGAGAACACCACGTTGAGCGCCATCAGTATGCAGAAGGAGAGAGTCATCAGCGTGTCGGATGCGGTCAGGAATCCCTTGCCCAGCGACAGACCGAAGAACTGGCTGTACCACAATGCGCCAGCCAGCGCACAGAACACGATGTTGTTTGCCAGCACCCCACTCTTGGAATAGTCGCCCCATGTCTTGTTCTTCGCATTCTGGAAGAAGCAGTATGCAGCGTTAGTGATGAATCCTCCCAGTGTTACGAGCAATGTGGCAGGCAGCGTCTTATACATGTCGGGAGTGAGGTCGCCGAAGTTTATCCCCTTTCCGAATTCCAGTCCCACGTTGAAGCATCCGCTCATGAATCCGGCGAGCAGGGCAATGGCGAGTCCCTTCGGAAAGTTGAAGTCCTTCACCGCCGCCTTCTTTTCCTCTTCAGATAGCGATGCCGCCTTCATCGATCCTGCCACGCCGATTATGGCGATGCCAGCCAGCGTCACCACCACGCCCAGAATCACGGCGAAGGTCAGTCTGCTCAGCGCATCCTCTTCGGGGAAGAAGATGTTCAGGAGCACGGGTCCCATGATGGTTCCCAGTCCGGCACATGTTCCGAGGGCGATGCTCTGTCCGAGCGCCACTCCGAGATAGCGCATCGAGAGTCCGAAAGTCAGTCCGCCCACTCCCCATAGTGCTCCGAACAGCACCGTCATCCATATATCGAAGCTGCTTCCGTTGGCAATCAGTTCCGTTATCGAGTGACCTTCAGGCACGGCGAGCAGCGCTCCCATCAGCGGGAACACTATCCATGCGAAAATGCCCTGCACCAGCCAATACGACTCCCAGCTCCAGCTCTTTATCTTGTTTATCGGTACATAGCAGCTCGACTGGCAGAATGCACCGATGGCAATGATGAGAAGTCCGATGATAATTTCCATAATAACCTATTTGGGATAAAGCCGGAGCGCCAGGGGAATCGGTTGTTCCCCTTGGTGCTCCGGCTATATTATTGTTTGATATCGAAAATCTGTTCTCTTAGTTTCTCTTTGCGAGCACCTCATTCTCGTATTTTTCCACGTCGGCGAAATACTCCTCACCCACAGGCACGCTGTTCTTCATGTTGAAGTAGTCGTAAACGGCTCCGAAAGGCAGTGTCTTTGCCTCTTCGAGCAGTGCCAGACGCTGGAACAGTTTGCCCTCGTCCTCATACTGGCGCAGAGTTGCCGTTGGTTCGAGCAGAGCCGAGAGCAGCGACTTCTGTGCAGCGCGCACTCCGATGATGTATGCTCCGATGCGGTTTATTGATGCGTCGAAATAGTCGAGACCGATATGGGCGCGGTCGAGAGCGTTGGCGCGTACGATTTCAGAGAAGAGGTTGCGGGTGTTGTCGTCGAAGAGTGTCACGTGGTCAGAATCCCAGTGCATAGGGCGCGACACGTGGAGCATCAGCTCCGGCACGTAGAGCAGCAATGCTGAGATGGCGTCAGAGACGTTCTCTGTCGGTTCGTAGTGACCGGTGTCGAGAGTATACATCACGTTGTTCTTGGCGCAGTAGCCGGTATAGAAATAGTTTGAGCCCACGGTATAAGCCTCCAGTCCGATACCGAACAGCTTTGCTTCCAGACACGACTTCATTCCCGGCAGGTCTTCAGCCAATATCTCGTCGAGGCTCTGCTTGAGGATTTCGCGGTAGCGCAGCTTGTTCACGGTGAGGTCCTTGCTTCCGTCGTGCACCCATATATTCATGATACAAGGGTCGTTCTGGAATTTACCCATAGCGTCGGCGATACGGCGGCAGCGCTTTGTGTGCTCAATCCAGAAGTCGCGTATCTCCTTGTCAGGATTTGCGAGCGTCAGGCTGCCGCTCTTAGGATGCGAGAATGATGTGGAGTTGAAGTCGAGCTTCATGTTGTGCTCCTTCGCCCACTGCATCCATCCTTCGAAGTGTTCCACTCCCACTTCGTCGCGGTCAACGAATTTTCCTCCGAACTCACCGTAAGTCTCATGCAGGTTCAGACGGAACTTACCTGCCAGCAGCGAGTCCACCTTCTCAATGTCCTGACGCAGTTCGTCTATGTTGCGTGCCTTTCCAGGATAGTTTCCAGTAGTCTGAATGCCGCCTGAAGCTGCCACGTTGCGCTCGAAGCCGACCACGTCGTCAGCCTGCCAGCAATGCAGAGATATAGGAGTGTTTTCGAGAGTTTCGATAGCCTTGTCGGTATCTACACCCAGAGCGGCATAGCGCTCTTTTGCCATTTCATAAGCTTTTGTGATTTGTTCTGTTTTCATATTCTTTAGGTTTTTATAGTTGTTGTTTTTTTTAAGTTTCCTCTTTAACCTTTTCTCTTCTTTATCTCCAGATATTTCCCGTAAGCCTCGTCCCAAAGCTCCTTGTCTTCAGGCACGAAGCGGTTCATCACCACGCTGTCGGCAATGATGCTGCGCATGTCGAAAATGTCGTTCACTTCGCCTGCCGCCTTCGCCTGTATCATGATGTTGCCCAGAGCGGTGCATTCCTGCGGTCCGGCGAGCACCTCCACTCCCGTGGCATTTGCCGTAAACTGGTTGAGCTGTCTGTTCAGCGATCCTCCGCCAATGATATGCAGGGTGTTGACAGGGAACGCTGCCATCTCTCTGAGATATCCGAACACCTCCCGGTATCTCAGTGCGAGACTCTCGAATATGCAGCGGCATGTCTCGGCGTAGCCTTCCGGCACGTGCTGTCCCGTTTCCCGGCAGTATTCCTTTATCGCTTCCTGCATGTCGGCTGGGTTTGCAAACATCTTGTCGTCAGGGTTTATGATGCTCTGAAACGGTTTCGTAGCCATTGCCTCGGCGGTCAGTATGGCGTAGTCGCGGGGAGCGTCCTCTCCCCATTCCTTGCGGCATCTCTCCAGCAGCCACATTCCGCAGATGTTCTTCAGGAATCGTGTGGTGCCCTCTATGCCGCCCTCGTTGGTGAAGTTTCTTTCATACGACACCTCGTTTATGATTGCGTCTTTAGTCTCTATTCCCATCAGACTCCATGTTCCCGAACTGAGATAGGCAAACTGTTCGTTCTTTGCCGGCACGGCAGCCACGGCGCTTCCCGTGTCGTGTCCTGCCACGGCAATCACCGGTATCGCTCCCAGTCCCGTCATCTTCTGCACCTCCTTTGTCAGCGTGCCTATACACGTGCCCGGGTTCACCATCATTCCAAACTTCTCCCTTGTCAGTCCCACGCTTTTCAGCAGTTCCGGTTCGAGGTCTTTGGTGCGTGGATTCAGCATCTGGCTTGTCGAAGCGATGGTGTATTCGCAGACAGCCTTTCCTGTGAGCATCCACGACAGGGCGTCGGGCACGAAGAGAATCTTCTTCGCATTGGCGAGAGCCACATTGTTCTCCCTTCTCATGGCATATAGCTGGAAGAGGGAGTTGAAGTTCATGAATTGGATTCCCGTAGTTTCATACACACGCTTCTTGTCTACGCATTTGCTGAAATATTCGTCCATAGCCTCGAAAGTGAACGGGTCGCGGTAGGCGATAGGGTTGCGCAGAATGGCGTTGTCTTCTCCTATGCACACGAAGTCCACTCCCCAAGTGTCGATACCGATGCTCGTTATCGGCAGCTGTCGCTTAGCCACGAGTTTCAGTCCCTTGATGATTTCGTTGTATAGTGCGAAGATGTCCCAATAGAAGTGACCTCCCGTTTCAATCAGCGAGTTGTCAAACCGTGTGAGTTCCTCCAGCTGCACTTTGCCTTCGGCAAGTGTTCCGATGATAGTCCTTCCGCTTGTGGCACCCAGGTCCACGGCGAAGAAATATTTGTTGTTGTCCATTTGTTTGATTATGTTATTTTCGGTCAGTTTGAATTAGTAGGTTCGTGATGCCGGCAGCCATGTGATGACAGGTTTTCGGCATAGGTGGTTTGCAAAGATAGTGCAAATCGAATGCAGAGCGTCAAGCTTGCTTGGACGCTATGCTGAGATGTAGCCTATTTTCTGCAAAGATACTTGTTTTTGGTGTTTGCAAAACCCGATTATTTGCGATTTAATCTGAAACTTTTGGTAATTGCAAGAATAAGATTTGCAACTTCTTAGTGACGGTGAAAAAATAACTTGGTATGATTTGAGCCTCATATTTTTTGAGATGTTTTCTTCACTCGAAGAGGGAGTATAGCGGGCTATATGACCGATGAGAGGGATGAAAACAGCCAAAAAGATGAGGCTGGCATATTATTGGGATGTTACATTTCTTACTCAAATCGTACCAAGTTATTATTTTACCGTCACTTAATGCGCCAATCCTCAAGGGTAAACCATAGGCTCGAAAATCCCCCCACACCGTGGGGAACAGAACCCCCTAATGTGGGGTTTCATTCCCCA
>UMGH01057922.1_pt1 | contig 40762 bp, 28 predicted proteins | sample 1965231 | NCBI WGS metagenome assembly UMGH01 (sample SAMEA4836068, study PRJEB28245) | human gut metagenome | biome: gut microbiome; material: fecal sample | place: Denmark | collected 2008 | reverse complement strand
CAAAGGCGGAGGTCAAAGGAAATGGTATGGCAATCAAAACGATGTTATTAACTGGGAAAACAATGGCTACGAAATAAAGAATTTCAAAGGTGCTGTAATTCGTAATGAACATTGTTATTTCAAGCCAACAATTGCTTGGAATATGATTTCTTCTGGATTCTTATCATTTAGATATTTTCCTAAAGGTTTTATATTAAACAATGCATCGAATGGAATACCATGTGAAGATTTAATGGGAATGTTAGGTTATTTAAGTTCAAAATATGTTGCTTACATCGCTAACATTGTAAATCCTACCGTAAATCTTTCAAATGGTGTAGTAGGTAAATTCCCATACACGATTGTAGACAGGGATTCTTACAGAGATATTGTAAAAAGTAATGTGGACATAGCTCGACAAGATTGGGATGCCCACGAAACCTCTTGGGATTTCCAACGCAACGAGCTTCTGTCCATCGACACCTCCTATATGGAGAACATCGATTACAAGATAGAGAAGCATTTCGAGGAAACGGGCGAGCATATCTGCATCGACCCAGTCGCCCCAAAGTTAGGCTGCTTGGAATGGCGCATGGAGCAATACAAGACGAAGTGGGAATGCAAGTTCATGCAGCTGCATAAGAACGAAGAAGAACTCAACCGTCAGTTCATCGACATCTACGGGCTCCAAGACGAGCTCACTCCCGATGTGCCCTTGGATGAAATCACCATCCTGCAAAAAGGAGAAATCGACATCGTAGATGGAGAAATCGTGTGGAACGATGCCGTTATCATCAAGCAATTCATCAGCTACCTCGTAGGCTGCTTCATGGGTCGCTATAGCGTAGATCGCCCTGGACTCATCATCGCCTCGCAGCACCAAGACCTCAATGCCCTTGGCCTCAAAGTAGAAGGTATCGACAATGGAGCCGAAGGCCGACTGCTCATCGACGATGACGGCATCGTGCCCATCCTTGAAGGTGAATACTTCAGCGATGATATGACCGTGCGCATCGAGGGAGCCATCAAGACCCTCTTTGGCGAAGCTCACTTCCAAGAGAACCTCAAATACCTCGAACAGAAGCTCGGCAAGACCCTCCGCGACTACCTCTTTAAGGACTTCTTTGCCGACCATATCGATGGCAAGATGTATCAGAAGCGCCCCATCTACTGGCTCTTCTCCTCAAAGATGGGCGACAAGAAAAAGAAGGGTTACTTCAAGGCCCTGGTGTATATGCATCGCATCGAGAGCGACACCCTGTCCAAGCTCCATGCCGACTATGTGGCGCCCTACATCGACAAGATCGAGCAGCAGAAGCTGGAAGCCGAAGACCAAGCCCAGCGCGACGACCTCAGTCAGGCTCAGCGCAACAAGGCCGCCAAGCAGACCGCCGAATATACTGCAGCCCTGCGCGAAGTCCGCGAGTTCGCCACCATCCTTGCCCAGATGTCCACCCAGCGCCTCACCATCGACCTCGACGATGGCGTGCGTGTGAACTATCCCAAGTACTATCCGCTGGTGGAACCCATCAAAGGACTGGATAAAACAGAAAAATAAGAAATGATGACGATAGAAGATATAAAAAAACTGATAGCCAAGGACGAAACCCGTACACTTGAACTCAAGAAGACAACGGGTGAGTTGGTGAAAGGAATGGAAACAGCCTGCGCTTTCCTAAATTCAGATGGTGGATGGTTACTCTTCGGTGTGACCCCTTCGCTGAAAATTGAAGGGCAGATGGTGACGGATAACACCCGGAAAGAAATTGCCAATGCCTTGCGCAAGATAGAACCCGCCATTGATGTGGAGGTGAAGTATATCGAGCTTCCTGATAAGCCCGACTTTTATGTGGTGGCTATCTACTTGGATGCTACCAACTTCAAAGACGGCCCTTACTCCTATGATGGACGTGCTTATTACAAAGTGGAAAGCACCACAGCCGCTATGCCACGCTTGATGTACGAAGAACGGTTGAAGTTAAGCAACCCCCGCAGATTTAGCTGGGAGAGCCGTCCCAATGCCGACCTTGGCATAGACGACATTGATACCGAACAAGTTTACCAAGCACTCCATGATGGTATTACGCGTTATCGCATTCATGCTTCGGCTATGACACTCAATGATCCGCTTGCCATCATGAACAAATTAGGTGTAGCCCGCAAGGACGGTACCTTGACCAATGCTGCAAACGTGTTGTTTGGCAACGACCCCACCTCTCATCACATCCAGTGCAAAATCAAATTGGCACGATTTGAGGGCAAAAACAAACAGGAGTTTCGCGACCAAACGGTTTGTGAAGGCAACCTCTTTAGCCAATATAAAGCCACTATGGATTTTTGCTTGAAGCATCTTAACTTGTCGGGACGTATGGACCGACGTGTGCGTGAGGAACGCCTTACCGTGCCTTTTGAGGTGGTCAAAGAGGCCTCCATCAATATGCTCGTACACCGTACATGGGATGCGGAAAATGCAACGCCCAGTGTGGCTATTTATGATGATCGAATGGTGTTTCAAAATCCCGGTCATTTTCCCATAGGCTACACATGGCGAGATTTTCTTGACAATCAAGTGGGTTCGCTCCCAGAGAATCCGACGATAGCCAATGTGTTTTATCGCAGTGGCTTGATGGAGTCATGGGGACGAGGCATTGGCCTTATCATGCAGAAGTGTGAAGAGGCGGGACTACCCCAACCTACCATCGACGTGAGTGTTTCGTTTGTCAATTTGACCATTTACTTTGCTCAGAGTTTAGAAAGTGGAGACAATATGACAAATGTCCCTCAGGATGTCCTTCAAGAAACGGCGGCTAATGAGCCAATAAATGAGCCAAAAGGTGAGCCAAAAGATGAGCCGATAAAACCATCTGAGAGACAGCAGATTATACTTGATTATCTTTCGCATAATCCCGATGCATCCAAAGAGAAAATGAGCCAAAAGCTGAAAATTTCGTTGGCCACATTAAAGCGAGAAATAGATGCCCTTAAAAACCTTGGCGCACTAGTCAGAGAGGGAGGCTTAAAAAGCGGAAAGTGGGTCGTTTTAAAACAGTAATTAGCTATGGCAGAATCAAATAAAGACAAAATACAGAAAGTGCTCAGCGAGCAGTTCAACAAGCATCGTTACATCTTCTGGTACGATGCGGAAGGGACGATGGAAGAGTTGGTCACGGGCTTAGACATAGAGGGCGTGACCATCCTCACGCTCGCGCATAATGCCTTCTCGCTGAAATACCGCATCGTAAATGGTGACCAGCCGGAGCGTGGTTTCCTAATCTATAGCCAAGAGGCGGAACCGGAAAAGGAGAACAACTGGCTGCTTGACCTGCAAATGGAGGGCATGAAGTTTAGTGCCGACATGGCTTCGCTTTACGCTACGGAGTGCAACATCCCCATGGAACTCAAGGAACGCATCATCGATGAACATTTAGAGTTCTTCAAGGTGGCACGCCATCGTGAGAAGTTGGCCGAGGTAGTGCGTGCAGGCATGAGTGGAACCGAAATCATCAGCCGGATGCTGGCAGTGGCGGCTCATACGCCTATCGCGACTTACGACCTGCTGACCTATATGTTGGCGGATGAGTGCATCAACCAGAAGAGCGACCTGCAAGACCGATTGGAGAAGTACAACTTGCTGGCTACCTATTGGGAGATGGCCGAGAAGGCCTTCGGCTACGACAAGGCGCGCCAAGTGAAGGATCTCGTCATCGTGCTGTTCCAAGATGAGCTGGCCAGCATTCTGGGGCAAAGCAAGCTGACCAACGAGGCTCATATCTTCATGCGCGACTGGCGCGACAGCCGTCAGTATGGCGAGATGTACAAACTTTGGGCTACCCAGCTGGAAACGGAGCTAGGCATCATGCAGCAGATTCAAGGGGAATCCATCGAACGGCTGGTACGCATCGAAACCTTCCCATGTGTGGATAAGGTCATCGCCAAGTATATCCACAAGGAAGTGAAGCATGGCACCATCACGACTGAGAAATTGGAATCCATTGTAGAAGAACGTCGTAACAAAATATTCTTCAGCGTAGCCGCTCATACCATCAATGCATTCTTAGAGGTTCGGCGCTTGCTGGAAGCTATCGAAAAGCTGGTGACCGGACTGAGCATCATTTCGGCCGAAGAAGGGTTTAAACTCTATACCAGTGAGCTGTATGTGATTGACCAACACTACCGCCATTTCTTCCGTGAGGCGAAATTGGCAGAGAGTACGAACTTGATTGGTGACATCACGCCCAAGGTGCAGCAGGTCTATACCAATACCTTTCTTTCGGCTTTGGCTGCCAAGTGGCAACCGGTGGTGGATGCCATGGAACGTTGGTCTATCTCAGGCGTTTATTCTCAGCGCACCTTCTTCACTACCTATGTGGCGCCCTTCACGCAGAAGGGCAAACGATTGTTTGTCATCATCAGCGATGCGTTGCGCTACGAAACAATGGTGGAATTGGAAGGCCGCATAGCGCAGGAAAACCGTATGGAGACCGACTTGAAGCCGGCGATGCTTTGCGTGCAACCCTCTTATACCCAACTGGGCATGGCAGCGCTTTTGCCACATCGTGTACTGTCGTACGAGAAAGAATCGGCAGAAGTCTTTGCAGATGGTGTGAGCACACAAGGAACTGCCAATCGTACCAAGGTGTTGCAAGCCAGCGTACCTAAAAGTATCGCCATCAAAGCAGAGGACTTCTTGGAGGTGTGTAGCAAGGATTGGGTAAAGGATTACGATCTCGTCTATATCTACAGCAATACCATTGACAAGGTTGGCGACAATAAGGATACTGAAACACTTGTATTCAAGGCTACAGAGGACGAAATGGATAAGATTGTTCGACTGGTGAAGGTTATCAGTTCAAGCAATGGTACTAACATCCTCATCACAGCCGACCATGGCTATATCTACCAAAACGAAAAGCTCGACGAAACGGACTTTACCGATTTCAAGGCGCAAGGAGGTACTTGCTACATCGAAGATCGCCGTTTCGTGATTGGTCGTGGACTTTGGGACGGAAATGGGGCTAAGAGCTGGAAGAGCGAAGAAGTAGGACTCAAAGCTGGGGTAGATATTCAAATCTGTAAGGGATTGAGCCGTATTCGCAAGCAAGGTTCAGGCTCACGTTTCGTGCATGGTGGCAGTATGCCGCAGGAAGTGGCTGTACCAGTACTGCATGTCAACGTGAAGAAGAAGACGGACGTGAAGCAGGTGGATGTGGATATTCTAGGCAAGCAGACGCGCATTACGCAGATGAGCCAGTCGGTGAAGTTCTACCAAACGGAAGAGACAACGGAGAAGACGAAAGGCATCACCCTCCGGTTAGGCTTCTATTCGGCAGAAGGTGAAATCATCTCCGACCAGGTGATGCTGACATTTGATAGTGCCAGCACCGATTCCATGCAGCGTGAACAGAAGCATACGTTTAAGTTTAAGAACATCATCTCGAAGTTGAACGGACAGACAGTGACGCTTCGCATGGAGAAACAGGTGGAGAACTCTGACCAGTTTGCACCCTACAGAGAAGAAGAATACAAGGTAAGTGTGATGTTTGAAGCGGAATGGTAATATGAATGAATTAGATACAAAATTGAATGATTACTATGGTGGTAAAGTGGTTCGCAAGGACCTCACCAAGAGTATCAAGGAAGGTGCCAATGTGCCCAGCTATGTATTGGAATACCTGCTGGGTATGTATTGCGCCACCGACAATGAAGACGATATAGAGCAAGGAGTCAGCATGGTGAAACAGGTGCTGGCCAATAACTTTGTGCGTCCGGATGAAGCGGAGAAGATTAAGTCGAAAATCCGGGAACGGGGACGCTATAAGATAATCGACAAGGTTTCTGCCAAACTCAACGAGAAAACCGACCGCTATGAGGGCGACATCTTCAATATCAATATTCATGGCGTGGTGATAGACGACAGCTATGTCAAGAAGTACGAGAAGCTGCTTTGCGGTGGCATCTGGTGTATCATCGACATGGAGTATCTCTATGATGAGAACATCAAGGGGACGCCCTTTGTCATTGGTTCGCTGAAGCCTATCCAGATGCCGGCTACTGATATGGAGGACTATGTGGAAGGTCGTAAACACTTCACCCTCAATGAGTGGATTGAGGTGATTTGTCGTAGTGTAGGCATGGAGCCTACCAATCTCGACGAGAAGACGCGATGGCACTTGGTGGCGCGCATGATTCCTTTTGTGGAGAATAATTACAATCTCTGCGAATTGGGACCGCGCGGCACGGGTAAATCATACGTCTATGATGAACTCTCACCTTATTCTATCTTGATTTCCGGCGGCCAGACCACGGTGGCAAACTTGTTCTATAATATGGGTAAGCACCAAGTAGGACTGGTAGGTACATGGGATGTGGTGGCTTTCGACGAAGTGGCAGGCATTCACATGAACGACAAGGACGGCATTCAGATTATGAAAGGCTACATGGCCAATGGCTCGTTCAGTCGTGGTAAGGAGAGTATCAATGCCAATGCCTCGATGGTCTTTGTGGGCAATATCAACGGAAGCATCGAGAACTTGGTGAAGGTGAGCCATCTGCTATCACCCTTCCCTAAGGAGATGATTGATACGGCATTTTTCGACCGTTTCCATCACTATCTCCCCGGTTGGGAGATTCCCAAATTCCGCCCGGAACATTTCACAGACGCCTTTGGCTTTATCTCTGACTATTTCTCGGAGTGCCTGCGTGAACTGCGCAAACAAAACTTTGGTGGTGCCATCAGTCAATATTTCCGCTTGGGCAAAGATTTGAATCAGCGCGACACCATTGCTGTGAAACGTACGGTGAGCGGTTTGCTCAAGCTGCTCTTCCCCGATGGGAGTTACGAGAAGGAAGATGTGCGCAAATGTTTGGAGTATGCCTTGGTGGGCCGTCGTCGTATCAAAGAACAGCTCAAAAAGATTGGTGGACTGGAGTTTTACGATGTACACTTCAGCTATATTGACTTGGAGGATGGTGAAGAGCACTTTGTAAGTACGCCTGAAAGTGGTGGCTCGGCCCTCATTCCCGAAGGCGAATTACAACCTGGTTCACTCTATACCATCGCTCATCAGCCGGGTGACGGTAATATCGGTTTGGTGCGCTTGGATTTGCAAGCCATGGCAGGTAATGGCAAATTCACGCACACCGGCTTTGGTAGCGGTAGCGCTATTAGCGACGAACTGAAGGAAGCTGTCAACTATGTGCGTTCCAATCTTTCGCGCATCACGCAGAGTGCGAAATTCACAGACTACGAGCTCCATATGCGCGCCACCGACATCAATGGACTGGGCACGCTCGAAGGTCTGGAACTAGCCGTCTTCATCTCCCTTGTATCGGGCATGACAGGCAGAGCCGTTCAACCTCAAATGTGTGTACTCGGTTCGATGAGCATTGGCGGCACAATTATCCCGACGGGCGACCTTGCAGGTGCGTTACAAATAGCTCAGGATGCAGGTGCCAAGCGTATTCTCATTCCTGTAGCTGATATGCTGCAATACGGCAAAGTACCCGCCGATCTCATTGCCAAGTTTAGTTTAGAAGTATATTCAGACCTTGTAGATGCCGCATTCAAGGCACTGGGGATAAAATAAAATTTCTATGGATAAAATGATTTACGCATACATAGATGAATATGGTGCTTATGGAGCAGTTATTTTATTAGGTATATGTAACTTAATAGAGCTCTTGCTGAAGCTCTTATTGCAATTACCCAGACATCGGTTCTTAGTTATTATGTGCTTGGTGATTTATGTAGGATATACGAGTACGACAAGGCATCGGTTTATGAATAATCGCGTCCTTAGTAGAATTACTCAAACTGAATTTCCTGATTTTACTGTTTTGAAATATGAGAAAGGACAGAAAAGCTTTACAGGAGACTATAGGGGAAGTATTGTATTTAAATTGGAAGAACCCCTATCGGAAGAATTTGTCCAATCTATAAAAGATTTGAGTAGTATATCAGATAGTCATTGGAGCATATCTAAAGACTCTTATGTATATTATTGTCTATGGGGTATGGATTGGCCTCCACCTCCAGGAGAAAGTAAAAATGAGGAGATAGAACTTAAAATCACCATCTCAAAAGAAAATCAGATGGGAGAAATACAATTTTGTTATTGGTAGGTGTATTTGATAAAGGGAAGATGGCAAAACGGCGCAAAACCTACTTATCCGGTCTGTCTGCCTAATAACCTGCCGGCGAGGGAAGCCCGGACCTGTTCTTTTATGGAAGGTAGCAACTACTAATTGTTTTGTCGAAAAAATTTCTTATATTTGCATATCTCCATGACATTTGGAGTTTATCAATTACAAATAAAGTCTTATTGTTGGTTTCGGTGATAGGACTTTTATTTTTATGTAGCATCAATGAGTATCAATTCGCCAAATGTGAGATAAAATAAAAATGCTAACTGCCTTATTTTCAACAATTAGCATTTCTTCAAAGTGGTGCCACCAGGAATCGAACCGGGGACACAAGGATTTTCAGTCCTTTGCTCTACCAACTGAGCTATGGCACCTTTTCTTTTTGTTTGTAACCGTTATCGTTTCGATTACGGGTGCAAAGGTAGGGACTTTTTTTGAATATGCAAACTTTTGAGCGAAAAAATTCTATTTATTTTTTACTTTTCTATTAGAAAGACATAATTCTGTTTCTTTCTAAAGCAGCTAACTATATCTAAATAAAGATTATATACATTTTCAGCTACATCTAACGGGAAAAAGTTAATAAATGATATTCTTTGCGCCAACATCCGAGATGATTGAATAAAATAGTATCCTTTCACTACATAATAGCAGATGAAAAGGAATCCGGCATAAACAGATAATAGAAAATTCCCTACGCAGCCAACGATAACGGATGTTATTACCGTTATCCAGAAAAGCCAATAGCATAAATTCTCGAACAGGAAAAGCCGGTAAAAATGATTCTTAGAATGGCTTCGTGTTGAAATGGAGCCAATACGTTCTTGCGACCATTTCTTCAAACGAAAGTATTCTCCCTTCTTAACCAAAGCTTCCGGTGAATAATTAACAAGTGTATTTTGTGAAGTGGCTACCTCATTGACAAACTGATTGTCCTCTCCTATCTTCAGGTATAACTGGTTATAGAAACCTTTATTCTTGAAGAAAAGATCTTTGGTATAGGACAAATTCTTCCCTGAACCAGAAAATGGATTACCTAACAAAGCCGCAGACAAATATTGTAAACCCGATTTCAGGTTATCGTATGCAATCAATTGATTAATCCATCCTTTTTGATACGGATATGCCGCATATCCCAATACGACTTCTGTCTTTTGCTGATATGATTCCACCATTGTACGAATCCAATTCTCTGACAAGGGTTCGCAATCAGCTTCGGTAAAAAGAATAACTTGATGACGTGCGGCTTTAATTCCCAACGTCAAAGCCAATTTCTTCTTACTGATATAACGGGCATCTTTAGGAATAAATGTATAGTAAAGATACGGATAGTCACGCTTAAATAAGCTCAATCGATTACTACAGGCTTCTGAGATTCCATCATTCACGACGATGACTTCAAACTCCGGGTAGTTCTGATTAAGCAATGCAGGCAAATGCTGCTCCAAATTCTCTTCATTGTCCTGAGCATAGACTACTACTGATACAGGAGGACAAGAAGATGAATCCTGCTTTACTGGTTCATATTGGGTACGACACTTCCACGGGCGCCGGTACAACACCAAGCAATAAAGCAGGACTATCAAAAACAGGAGTGCTGTTAATCCTGCCAAACCTAATTCCAGATGGCTGAATTGTAGCAAACTCATTTCTCTTATAATTGATCCGAATAATAAGCAACCGGAAGCTGACGACAATTATACTGTGAAGCCATAACCTCACCATAAGCTCCAGCCGACCGTAAAGCAATATAGTCTCCTCGATGAACCTCATTCAATTCGACATCTTTTCCAAACACATCCGAAGACTCGCAAATAGGTCCTACTACATCATAGACTTCTACATCCTTATCACTGGATATGTTCTCAATACGATGATAGGCATCATACATAGCCGGACGAATCAATTCAGTAAAGCCAGCATCCAAAATGGCAAATTTCTTCACTTCACCTTCTTTGACATATAATACCTTTGAGATCAGAGAACCACATTGAGCCACAACCGAACGGCCTGGTTCGAAGTGAACCTGCTGTCCCGGACGCAATTCCAATAACTTATGGAATACGGCAAAATAATTGTCGAATGCAGGGATTGACAAATGGTTCGGATGATAATAATCAATGCCTAAGCCACCACCCAGATTCAAATTCTCGACATGCAATCCTTTCTTCTCCAGTTCTTCCTGAATTTCATTGATACGAATTGCCAAGTTGCGGAAAGCAGACATATCTGTTATCTGAGAACCGATATGACAATGAATACCAATCAAACGAACATGCGACATGGTCTTCATTTCATCGAGCACACCATTCAACAGACTTAAATTGATACCGAATTTATTTTCCTTCAAACCCGTAGTAATCTTAGCATGCGTATGAGCATCTACTTCCGGATTGATACGCAAAGCCACACGAGCAACCTTTGCTTTTGCTGCTGCCAACTCATTAATTACACGCAGTTCAGCCAATGATTCGACATTAAAGCAGAAGATGTCTTCATCCAATCCTAAATTAATTTCCCAATCAGCTTTACCTACTCCTGCAAATACAACTTTATCGGCAGGGAAACCGGCTGCAATGGCCGCACGAACTTCTCCTCCACTAACACAATCAGCGCCTAATCCAGCCGAAGCAATGATCGATAGTAAACGAGGATTGGCATTGGCCTTGATTGCATAATGCACATGATATCCATACTTACCTGATTCTGTAGTGACAACCTGAAGAGTTTCTTTCAGCAAATCTACATCATAATAATAAAAAGGAGTCTTCAGCTCCTTAAATTTATCTATCGGAAATTTTCCTTTCAACATAAGATTTTATATACAATTAAATAGCGTTTATTTTGCCTGTTCTTCCTGACGAACCGATGAAAGAAGAACAAAAGAAAAAGGTTGAGTCAGATTCCTGTTTCAAGAAAACAATTCACAAAACCGTTCTCTTAAAAACACCTTTCTGACGCAACCTTCTGCCGAGTTTATTTATTATTGAATAAATGATCGCTTAAAGCCTGCAAAGCACGTTGTTTATCGGAAGCTTTCACCAACAAAGAAACATTATAATTGCTACCACCGTAAGAGATCATACGCACAGCAACATCCTTCATCGCGTGAATAATGCTATCTTCAAATCCAACATTTTCCCATTCCAAATCACCAACTACACATACGATTACCATATCTTCATCGACAGAAACAGTACCGTATTTCTTCAGATCGTTCACAATTTCATCCAAATGCTTGCAGTTATCGATCGTAACTGAAACACCTACTTCCGAAGTTGTTACCATATCAATCGGAGTCTGGTAATTCTCGAATGTCTCAAATACTTTCCGCAAGAAACCAGTTGCCAACAGCATACGTCCACTCTTGATCTTAATAGCCGTAATGTTGTCTTTCGCTGCAACTGCTTTGATCTTACCCTTTTCAGTTGCATTTGAGATCAATGTACCCGGAGCATCCGGCTGCATTGTATTTAACAGACGAACCGGAATATTGTTTATCTTGGCCGGCAAAATACATGTCGGGTGCAGGATCTTGGCACCAAAATAAGCCAGTTCAGCAGCTTCTTCGAAATGCAAATGACGAACCGGAGACGTTCCTTTTACGAAACGTGGGTCGTTGTTATGCATTCCATCAATATCAGTCCAGATCTGGATTTCTTCTGCTTTGATAGCAGCACCTATCAATGAAGCAGTATAGTCGCTACCACCACGCTGTAGGTTATCGATCTCACCATAAGCATTCCGACAGATGTATCCTTGTGTAATATACAAGTCGGCACCTGCATTTTCTTCCAGCAGACGATTCAGCTTTTCTTTAATATATACAGGATCCGGTTCAGCATTCTTGTCTGTACGCATGAAATCAAGAGCAGGCAACAATACCGAATTTACACCCTGTTCCTGCAGATACAGATTCATCATGCCTGTTGAAATCAGCTCACCTTGTGCCAACACCACTTTTTCTTCAAACAATGTGAACAAATCTTTGGTGAAAGAACGAATGTGATCAAAATGGAAAGTCACTAATTCACGAGCCTTTTCCTTATACTCCTCTGTAGCATACAACTCGTCAATATGACCAAAATATTTCTGAGACAACTTATTGATGATCTCATTGGCTCCATCTGGATTCTTCTTATACAAATAATCTGAAATTTCAACCAACGAGTTGGTTGTTCCAGACATGGCAGACAATACGATAAGGTTCTTCTCGCCAACAATCAATTTGGCAACATCTTTCATTCTCTGTGCTGATCCCACAGAAGTACCGCCGAATTTTAATACTTTCATTTCTTTTACCTTATAATTTATTTATTCTCATTCAACAAACAAGGATATGGTTGCAAAGTTATAAATAATTTACTTATCCACATCATTTAAACTGGCATTCTCGCATTTAACAATGCGTGCCGGGAAATTATGAACCAACGTATAATTATGGGTGGTCATAATTACAGCCGTTCCTTTTTTACAAATTTCATGCAAGAGTTGTACAATTTGCCCACTTGTCTCCGGATCTAGGTTTCCTGTCGGTTCATCGGCCAATATCATATCCGGTGTATTCAATAGAGCCCGTGCGATTACGACACGTTGTTGCTCTCCACCCGAAAGCTCATGCGGCATTTTGTACCCTTTGTTCTGCATACCAACTTGCTGGAGCACTTCTTCAATCCGGTTTCGGATATCCTTGTTGCTGCGCCATCCCGTCGCCCGCAAAACAAACTCCAGATTCTTATTCACCGAACGATCGGTCAACAACTGAAAATCCTGGAATACGATTCCCAATTTGCGGCGTAGATAAGGCACGTCTTTCCGTTTTATCTTCCGCAAATTATAGTTCAACAGGCGAGCTTCTCCACCACAAATCGGTATCTCACAGTACAACGACTTCAGCAAACTACTTTTTCCGGATCCTACTTTACCGATCACATACACAAATTCGCCCTGATGCAACGACAAAGAAGCCTGATGCAAGATCACATTCTCGTCCCTGCATATATCCACGTTTTCCAGTTGAAGCAGTACACCGTCTTCCATCTTATTTATGACGTTTCTTTAGTTCCCGAGCCAAGTCTTCAATACTCAGTCCTTTGCTTGTCAGCAGAACAATCAAATGATAAATCAAATCGGATGCTTCATAAATCAACCGGTCTTCTGTTCCATTGGTAGCTTCAATAACTGTTTCAACAGCTTCTTCACCTACTTTCTGGGCCATCCGGTTTACGCCTTTCTGGAAAAGAGAAGTAGTATATGAACCTTCCGGCATTTCCATACGCCGACGTTCGATAAACTTCTGCAAATATTTCAGGAACATGATGTCTTCTTCGTTCTTCTCGCCAAAGCAAGTTCCGGCACCAGTATGGCAAACCGGTCCTTCCGGATTGACACGAATCAGCAACGTATCGTTATCACAGTCGGGTACGATCGAAACAACGTTCAGGAAATTACCGCTTGTCTCACCTTTCATCCATAAACGATTCTTAGTACGGCTGAAAAAGACCACCTTCTTTGTTTCCAAAGTCTTCTGATAGGCTTCTTCATTCATAAAGCCCAACATCAGTACTTTATTTGTACACTCATCCTGAATAACAGCAGGAAGCAAACCTCCCATTTTTTCAAAATCCAAATTCGTCATATCTTTATATATCTTATTATATTCTTACATTTATTCCTTCGCGTTGCAAATATAGCTTCAATTCTTCAATCTTGATCTCTCCGAAATGAAATACACTGGCCGCTAAAGCAGCATCGGCCTTTCCCAAACTGAATGCATCCCGGAAATGTTCCATCTTTCCGGCACCACCGGAAGCAATGACCGGGATATGCAAAGTATCGGCCAAATAAGCCAGGGCTTCATTCGGATAACCTTCTTTGACACCGTCGTGCGTCATGCTGGTGAATAAGATCTCGCCTGCGCCTCGTTCTTCCGCTTCACGAGCCCAGTCAAACAATCGCTTATCGGTCGGGATACGACCACCGTTCAGGTAACAGATCCATTCTCCGTTTTCCCAGTTGGCATCGATTGCTACCACGCAAACCTGACTACCGAAATGCGAGGCGATTTCTCCAATCAGTTCAGGACGCCGGATAGCAGCCGAATTAACAGATACTTTATCCGCTCCGGCTCCCAACAGGCGATCTACATCCTGCAGTTCATTGATTCCGCCGCCTACTGTAAAAGGAATACTGATATTGGCAGCCACTTTCTTAACCAATTCCGTAAAAGTTTTCCTTCCTTCATGAGATGCGGTAATGTCCAGATAGACCAATTCATCTGCACCGGCCCGGCTATAAGCAGCTCCCAGTTCAACCGGATCACCGGCGTCTCTGAAATTCACGAAGTTGATTCCTTTTACCGTTTTTCCCTCTTTGATATCCAAACAGGGGATAATTCTCTTGGCTAACATATATGTTTTGATTAATCAGTTACTAAATTGTTCTAACTCCTTCAGGCTGATCCGCCCTTCATAAATGGCTTTCCCGAAAATCACAGCCGGAATGCCCGCTTCTGCCAGGCGTTCGATATCGACTATCGAACTGACACCTCCGCTGGCTATCAGATAAATGTCCGAAACCTGTTCCTGTATTTCCTTATATAAGTCGACTGCCGGCCCCTGCAACATTCCGTCTCTTCCGATATCCGTGCAGATGATCTTCCGGATTCCTTTTTCCTGATAATCTTGGATGAAAGGAATCAAGTCGAGGGCTGTGCCTTCTTCCCAACCATTCACTGCAATCTTCCGGTCTTTGGCATCGGCTCCCAGAATGATCCGTTCGCTGCCGTATTGTTTCAGCCAGGATAAGAAGCTATCCGGATTCTTGACGGCGATACTTCCGCCCGTTACCATCTGTGCACCACAGTCGAAGGCGATACGCAAATCTTCATCCCGTTTCAAACCGCCACCAAAGTCGATTGTCAATCCGGTATGCCCGGCTACCTTTTCCAACATTTTGTAATTCACAATATGTCCGGCCTTGGCTCCGTCCAGATCCACCATGTGCAGGCGACGGATGCCATGATCTTCAAACTGCTTGGCTACTTCCAAGGGATCTTCATTATAGACCTTCCGGGTCTGATAATCTCCTTGCGTCAGACGGACGCATTTCCCTTCTATCATGTCTATGGCTGGTATCAGTTCAATCATACGTTTACAGATTAAGGAAGTTCTTTAATATCTGTTCACCCACCGAGCCACTCTTTTCCGGATGGAATTGCGTGGCATAAAAATTATCCTTATGTAAAGAAGCACTGAAAGGCAGGATATCCTCGGTCGTAGCCGCCGTAGCCTCGTTAAGGGGCACGTAAAAGCTGTGCACAAAGTAAACGAACTGATTTTCGAGTGTCGGGCTGAACAGCCCCCCTTTCAAGTCGGTAATGGTATTCCATCCCATGTGCGGTACTTTATCCTCATGACGTTGCGGGATAAAACGTTTGACATCCACATCGAAAATACCCAGACAATCGGCATTTCCTTCTTCCGAATAGCGGCACATCAGTTGCATCCCCAGGCAAATGCCCAATACCGGCTGTTTCAATCCGCGTATCAAGTCTGTCATCTGATGGACTTTCAGATATTCCATCGTGGTAAAGGCCTCTCCTACTCCGGGGAATATCACTTTATCAGCCTTCCGGATCAATTCCGGATCAGCCGTAATCACCGGTGTAATACCCAAACGTTTGAGTGCATAATCTACCGAATAGATATTTCCGGCATTATATTTTATGATAGCCACATTCATTTTATATCACGCTTTTTGTTGTTAGGTTGCAAAAGTAACAAATTAATATTACAAATGAGAAATTATGGAATAAAAGTTCCCTAACAGAATGCTTTTGTAATAATTTGGAGATGTATTCTCCCTTTTTCTAGATGAAGATTCGTTAAAAGACAGAGGATATATATGAGGATCAAAGATCTTTGTTTATTTTTACCCATAAATAAGAAAAGACAACCTGTTGAGTGATTAACAAAAATATAAGTCAACTCAGTATATAAATAAGTTAAACTAGAGTCAACCCCTTTTATTTATAAAGAGATTTTAAGTCAACTAAATCCATTAAATGACATAGATTTATCTCCCGTCTTCGTTTGATTTATATCGTTTCACCTCTGTGATATGACCGTTTCACCCTTGTGAGACGATCGTTCCACAAAGGTGAGACGATCGTTCCACCCGGGTGGAACGATAAAAAGTAAACGGGTTTTCTGTATCTTCCATTCAAGTCTGAAGAATAACCATCCGATAAAATCACTATCTTTACCTCCGTTTTCACGAAAAAGGAAGAGGCATGACAGATCCAAAGACGAAACAAAATACTCCGGAAGAGGCAGATAAGAACCGGATTCATATTAAGAATATGGTTTGTCCGCGGTGTATTATGGCTGTCCGGCAAATACTCGACAGACTGGAGATTCCTTATCTTTCTGTGGAATTAGGAGAAGTGTGGCTGAAACAACCGCTGAAAGACCAACAAAAAATCACTTTGCAACACGAACTGGAGTCTATCGGATTTGAACTGCTGGAAGACCAACGACAACAGCTTGTCGAACAGATCAAACGGAGCATTATCGAACTGGTTCACCAGGAAAACAATGAGCTGAAAGTAAATCTGTCCGACTTTCTGGTTGAGCAATGCCATCACGACTACAGTTTCCTGAGCAAGCTCTTCCCGGAAGTATGTGGAATCACCATCGAGAAATATTTCATTCATCAGAAGATCGAACGGGTCAAAGAGCTGTTGGCCTACAACGAACTCTCATTAAGTGAAATAGCCCTGCTTCTGAACTATTCAAGCACGGCTCATCTGAGTGCTCAGTTCAAAAGCGTAACCGGCATGACTCCTACCCAATTCAAGCAGCAGGAAAGCGGAATGCGCAAGCCGCTGGATCAAATATAGAAACAGTCAGAACACAAAAGACGATTTATTTCCTCCCGGCATTCCGGTCAGGGCATTCAAATCCTATAAAATCTATCCAAAATTCTATAAAGCCCCGGCGGATTGTTCATACTAATTTTGTTTTCGGAATCAGACAAACAAAATTTTCTATGACGAATACGAAAACAACAACAGCCACCTTCCCGGTGATGGGAATGAGTTGTGCGGCATGTGCCAATCGGGTGGACAAAACCCTGAATCAGTGGGCGGGTGTCAGTCAGGCACAGGTGAATTATGCGGCAGCCACGGCAACGGTGGAATATGATCCGCTCGTCTGCTCGCCGGAAGCTCTGCAGAAAGCCGTACAAGATGCCGGATATGATCTGCTGGTCGGCAAGGAAGAAGAAACAGCCGAAGAAGCCGAAGAAATCCGCAGCCAGGATTATCAGAAACTCAAGCGGAAAACCATCGGAGCCGTTCTTCTGGCCTTTCCGGTAGCCGTGATCAGTATGTTTTTCATGGATATGCCTTATGCCGGATATATCGCCTGGATTCTTTCTACGCCGGTTGTTTTCTGGTTGGGTCGCGACTTCTTCATCCATGCCTGGCAACAACTGAAGCACCGGTCGGCCAATATGGATACGCTGGTAGCCAACAGTACCGGGATTTCTTCCCTGTTCAGCCTTTTCAATCTTTTCTTTCCGGAATTTTGGGAGCAGCGAGGCGTCGAACCGCATATCTATTTTGAAGCGGCCAGTGTGATCATTGCCTTTATCTTATTAGGCAGACTACTTGAAGCCCGGGCTAAGAACCAGACATCGACTGCCATCCGGAAACTGATGAATCTGCAACCGAAAATGGTGAATCGTCTTCTATCCGATGGAAAAACAGAGTGCGTCTCGGTGGAAAAGATCGGCAAAGGCGACCATATCTTAGTCAAACCCGGAGAGAAAATAGCCGTAGATGGTATGCTGCTGGAAGGAGAATCTTACATAGACGAAAGTATGTTGAGCGGAGAACCGGTTCCGGTAGCCAAACGGAAAGGAGATAAAGTCTATACGGGTACCATCAATCAGAAAGGAAGTTTCACCTTCCAGGCAGAAAAAGTAGGACACGAAACCCTGCTGGCTCATATCATCCGGCTGGTACAAGAGGCACAAGGCAGTAAAGCTCCTGTTCAACGGCTGGTAGATAAGATAGCCGCGATCTTTGTACCTGCTATCCTTACACTTTCATTACTGACGTTCATCGCCTGGTATGTATGGGCTCCAACCGAAGGCTTTACACACGGACTGTTGGCAGCAGTTACCGTGCTGATTATCGCTTGTCCGTGTGCATTGGGACTGGCAACGCCGACAGCCATCATGGTTGGCATTGGGAAAGGAGCCGAATCCGGCATCCTGATCCAAAACGCCGAAAGTCTCGAATCGGCCCGCAAAGTGGATACGATCCTGCTCGACAAGACCGGAACCATCACAGAAGGCAAACCCGTTGTAACCGATCTGGTCTGGCTGCCCGGTCAAGAACCTTTACCTGCCGTATTCCATTCCCTGGAAAAACATTCGGAACATCCGTTGGCTGATGCCGTCTGCCGGTATTTGAACACAGAAGTTCTTCCGGTAACCTCCTTCGAAAGTCTGACGGGAAAAGGAGTCATGGGCGTCATCGACGGCGTCCTTTACCGGGCCGGAAACAGAAATCTGTTGCTCGAAGCTAATATTTCCATCGACCCGTTCCTGCAAAAACGGGCAGACGAACTGGCTCAAGCCTCGAAAACAGTTATCTGGTTGGCCGATTCAAAACAGGCATTGGCAGTTGCAGCCATTACAGACCAGATCAAACCTACTTCCATCAACGCCATTCATACCTTGCAGGAAATGGGTATTCAGGTATGGATGCTGACCGGAGACCAGGCGACAACGGCCAAGGCAATTGCCGAACAAGTCGGTATCCGGCATTATCAGGCAGGCATGACACCACAGGGAAAAGCCGACTTCGTCAAGCAGCTGCAGCAAGAAGGGAAACAAGTGGCTATGATAGGCGACGGCATCAACGACAGCGCCGCATTAGCCCAATCCGATCTGAGTATTGCCATGGGACAAGGAAGTGACATTGCCATTGATGTAGCACAAATGACCATCATCTCTTCCGATTTGCAGAAGATTCCGGAAGCTATCCAGCTTTCCCGCCTGACGGTACAAACCATCCGTCAGAATCTGTTCTGGGCTTTCATCTATAACCTGATTGCCATTCCGGTTGCCGCCGGTGTTTTATATCCGATCAATGGTTTCCTGCTCAACCCGATGATTGCCGGAGCCGCCATGGCCATGAGCAGCGTAAGCGTTGTCAGCAACAGTCTGCGGCTGAAAAGAAAAAAGATACAAACAAATGATTCTATAAATACAAATTCAACAACGATGAAAAAAGAGTATGTAATTGAAGGCATGATGTGCAACCATTGCCGCATGCGTGCAGAAAAGAGTTTAAATCAACTGGAAGGCGTACAGGCTTCGGTCTCATTGAATCCGCCGGTAGCTACCATTGAATTTACGCAAGGAGAAAAGACGCTGGATGAATTGCAAGCCGTACTGACCGACGACGGCTATACGATTCATGAAAAGTAAAACCGGAAAAACAGCCGGCAAGAACACATAGCTTAAAATAAGCTAAATCAGGATGGTGTCAAAGAAAACATTCTATCTTTGACACCATTATTCATATAAAATAAATTCGTTTATGAAAACAATGAAATGGCTTATGATGTGTATGCTGGCAATCAGCGCCTGCTGCCTGTCGGCTTGTGGTGATGACGACGAATCCATCCGATTAACGCCAACTGATGAAAACCAACAACCCATCAGTTCTGATTATACCTTGCAACTTTCGCCTTTCAGCAAAGGAGAATCCTATTACATCTACGGAGCAGAAACACCGTTCACGATCGAGAACAGCAATAAAGAAGTCGTGGAAGTCATCGAAGGAAACTCCACGCTCACCTTTAAACCCTTGCTCCAAGGAGAATCCATCATTTCCATACGGGATGCCAAGTCGCATGTCTATTTTCTGAAGATTAAAGTAGCTTATCCTTCCCGTTCTTTCCATGTCATTGGCCTAAGAGCAGAAGTGATTGGAGACGAGATTACCCAAAAAGAGGAAAGAGAGCTGAACGAAAGAATCCTGAAGAGTATGCCTGTCAGCCTCGACGGAGAATATTTCTTCTCGTACATGGTACCCGATAGCACAGAAGGAGAAGTTATTATTTATCCCTCTCCTACTATGCAGGTCCAAAAAGGGACATTCCGACGGGAAGTCAAATACAATGAAACGGGAAAGCCCTATCAGCAATTAAGTATCCAGCTGACGTCCGGAGAAAAATTCTATTATGCCCTGTCTGTTTCAGGTACAACGCAGACGATTACTTCAACTGATTACGATGAGTGGAGTTTGTCTGCCAACACAGACAGTCTGGTTTACGGATTAAAGGAAGACGTCACGGAGAAATACCAGACAGATTATCCGAAGCTGGAAAAAGCTTACGCCACTCAGTTTATCCAATAAGCAGGTTCACGCTGTTTTAGCGTGCCTGCTTCAAGGCTTGAGCCATTTGGTCGGGACAAGAAGTGCCTCGGCCATGGCAGTCAATGCCTTCAATCCGACGGATTGCTTCTTCTACCGACATACCTTTTAACAAGGCACACATGCCCTGCCGGTTGCCGTCGCATCCACCAATCACTTGTGCATTCTCAATCTTGCCATCAGCAATATCCACAATCATCATCTTAGAACAAACTCCTCCTTGAGGAATGTACGTAATTCGTTGTTTTTCCATTTATCTTATCTCCTTTTTATAATCGGGCTGCAAAGATATAAATTAAATTCGCTACTTTTGCCCTTTATAAATAATAAACAAATGACTTACGAAGAGACATTGCATTACTTGTTCACCAGCATTCCGGTTTTTCAGTACAGCGGAGCCTCCGCCTATAAACCCGGATTAGGAACCAGTAAAGCATTAGATGATTATCTGGGTAATCCCCACAAAGATTATAAGACTATTCATGTTGCAGGGACCAATGGCAAAGGTTCAACCAGTCATTTACTGGCAGCCATTCTGCAAGAGGCCGGTTATACAGTCGGCTTGTTTACCTCTCCTCACCTGGTTGATTTCAGAGAGCGAATCCGAGTGAACGGGAAAATGATATCCGAAGATTATGTAATCCGGTTTGTCGAACGGTATCGTCCGGTATTCGAACCCTTACAACCTTCTTTCTTCGAATTGACATCCAGCCTGGCTTTCGATTATTTTCGTGATCAACATGTTGACTTCGCCGTAATTGAAGTGGGTTTAGGCGGACGGCTCGATAGTACCAATATTATTACGCCTATCCTGAGTGTGATCACCAATATCAGTATGGATCATACACAGTTCCTGGGAAATACCTTAGAAGCCATTGCTTCGGAAAAGGCAGGTATTATCAAACCGGGAGTTCCGGTTGTTATCGGAGACGTAGAACAACCCAGTGTCATGCAAGTATTCAAGGACAAAGCGGCCCAAGTGAATGCCCCTTTGTATGCATCCACAGAAATAAAACCAATCATCGATTTTCTGTTAGGAGACGATTCGAAATGGCGTTTTGTAACGAAAAACTTCGATGTTATTATAGGAGAATTGGGCGGACTGGCTCAAGCACGGAATGCAACCACCGTCTTAACAGCGGTAGATGTATTAAGAACGAGAGGCGTTCATATCTCGCCCCAAAATATCGAAGAAGCATTTGCTCATGTTGTAGAATTAACCGGACTGATGGGACGCTGGCAGACCGTACATACATCGCCTCGCGTCGTTTGTGATACCGGTCATAATACCGGCGGATGGGAAATCCTTTCCAAACAACTCAATAATCAAATCGAACGTTGCCACCAATTACGGATGATCGTCGGTATGGTCAACGATAAAGACATCAACGGTGTTTTAGCATTGATGCCGAAAAATGCAACGTATTATTTTACCCAAGCCTCAATTGCCCGGGCACTTCCGGCTGAAGAGTTTGCCAAACTGGCCCGACAACACGGTTTAAACGGGAATGTTTATCCTACGGTTGAAGCTGCTGTCCGGTCAGCTTTACAAGATGCCCATACAGACGACTTTATCTTTATCGGAGGAAGTACATTCATTGTAGCGGATGCCTATCCGCTTTTTCAACCAACTGCCAATAATCAAAAATAATAATAATTATGACAGAACAGATTCAAAGAAAACTAAGTGATTCGAAGGCGGCTCGTTGGACCGCCTTAGCGATTGTGGCTTTCACCATGCTCTGCGGATATTTTCTGACAGACGTTATGTCGCCACTAAAACCCATGCTCGAAGAAGAACTGGCTTGGACCAGTACCGACTTCGGTATCTTTACTAGTGCTTATGGCTGGTTTAATGTATTCTTCCTGATGTTGATCTTCGGAGGTATGATTTTGGACAAGATGGGTGTACGCTTTACCGGTATGGGATCTTGTATCTTAATGCTGGTAGGTTGCGCTATCAAGTATGCTGCCGTGGCAGGACTTATCGGAGCAGAAGGAACTATCTTTGGATGGAAAGCGCAAGTTGCCTTCGCCTCTTTAGGTTATGCAATCTTTGGTGTCGGTGTAGAAATTGCAGGAATTACCGTATCCAAAGTTATCGTGAAATGGTTTAAAGGGAAAGAACTGGCATTAGCCATGGGACTGGAAATGGCAACGGCCCGTATCGGGACCATGTTGGCCATGGCAGTAACTGTTCCTTTCGCCAAATACTTCCAGAGTGTTTCTGCCCCGGTATTGCTTTGTCTGATCATGCTTTGCATCGGTACGATTTCATACATGGTTTACATTGTAATGGACCGCAAGCTGGAAGCTTCGATGAGTGCTGAAGAGGAAGAAAAAGAAGAACCGTTCCGTATCTCGGATGTATTCCTCATCATCAAGAACAAAGGCTTTTGGCTGATTGCCTTGTTGTGCGTTTTGTTCTATTCAGCTGTTTTTCCCTTCATCAAATATGCGACGGACCTGATGGTAAACAAATACCACGTTGAACAGGAACTGGCCGGATTTATTCCAAGTCTGTTGCCGCTGGGAACACTTTTCCTTACGCCGTTCTTCGGTAATCTGTATGACCGGAAAGGAAAAGGAGCAACCATTATGATCATCGGTGCTATCATGTTAATCGGTGTACACTTGCTGTTTGCCCTGCCTATCTTAAACGAATGGTGGTTTGCTACACTGGTAATGATCGTATTGGGTATAGCCTTCTCGCTGGTTCCGTCAGCCATGTGGCCTTCTGTTCCGAAAATCATTCCGGAAAAGCAATTAGGTACAGCCTATGCCTTGATTTTCTGGGTACAGAATTGGGGATTGATGGGCGTTCCGGCATTGATTGGTTGGGTACTGGATACCTATTGTAAACTGGATACAACCAACGGTGGCCCGGCCTATGATTATACGTTGCCCATGGTCATCTTCTGTTGCTTTGGTATCGTAGCCTTATTCATTGCCTTGATGCTGAAACGCGAAGACAAGAAAAAAGGATACGGACTGGAATTACCCAACATCAAGCAATAAGCTATTGATTTTACTTTATTTCATTCAGATAAAGACGCAGGCCATGAAACACAGGTCTGCGTCTGCCATTTTAACTCAAACGAAATGAAACCCGAACATATACTACTGGATGTTCATACACATACCATCGCCAGCGGACATGCCTTCAGCAGTCTGCAGGAAATGGTTCATGCCGCTGCCGAAAAAGGATTACAGATCTTGGGAATTACGGAACACGCACCAGGCATTCCGGGCACATGCAGCCCAATTTACTTCCGAAATCTGCATGTTGTACCTCGGAAAATGTATGGTGTCGAACTATTGTTAGGAGCCGAATTGAATATTCTGGACTACGAAGGCCATATTGACCTGGAAGAGTTTTACTGGAAGATGCTCGACATCCGCATTGCCGGAATCCATTCCTTATGTTACCAAAACGGAACCATCGAACAGAATACGTCCGCTATGCTGGGTGCCATCCGTCATCCATACGTACAGATCATCAGTCATCCGGGAGACGGAACAGCCGATTTACTGTTTGAACCTATTGTTTTGGCAGCCAAAGAAACCGGCACTTTATTGGAAATTAATAATAGTTCGCTGAATCCGGTACGCCACAAAGTCAAGGCACACGACAACAACCTCGAAATTCTCCGACTTTGCAAGCAATACGAAGTACCGGTTATCTTGGGTAGTGATGCCCACATCTCCTTTTCCATTGCCCAATATGACCACATCTATCCTTTGTTGCAAGAGGTAGATTTCCCGGACGCGTTGATCTTGAACGACAAGCCGGAACAATTCAAGTGTTTGCTAAAGCCACTACCCGCCTGATTCGGACTGAGAATCTATCATATTAATCCATAATAAAAGGGAAGAACTTCAGATTACATCCCAAGTTCTTCCCTTTTACTTTCCATTCCGAATTTATTCGGAAATCTTCTTTCTAAAGGATTATTTCAACAGCTCAGCCACCTTGGCTGCAATTTCCTCGCCATGCAAATTCTTAGCGACGATCGTTCCATCCTTATCCACCAGAATCGTATGCGGGATGCTGTTGACATAATACAAAGCAGCCCCGCTATTCTTCCAACCTTGCAGGTCAGAAAGTTGTGGCCATGTGATATTCAAATCTTTGATGCCTTTTTCCCAAGCCTCCTGTTTGCTGTCTAATGAAACACCGACAATCTCAAAGCCTTTTGCCTTATATTGCTTGTACACTTCTACCAGATTCGGCATTTCCCGACGACAAGGAGGACACCAGCTTGCCCAGAAATCAATCAGAACAACCTTGCCGTTTCCAACATAATCAGACAATTTACGGTCTTTTCCATTCACATCCTTCATCGGGAAGTCGGTAAACTTCTTTCCGACAGCTACCTTCTTCAGGTTTTCCAAACGTTCCATAACCGGAAGAATACCCGGCACAGACTTGAAGGTATCACTCGCTTTCGCTACCAACTGATTCTGCTTCTCTTCAGAGAGATCGTAACGGAAGGTATAGAAAATAACACCCGTCAAGGCATTCTCCATATTTCCATCCATGAATGCAGCAGCTTTATCAGCGACAGCCCGGTCGATCGCATCATATTTCTGTTCAGCATCACGCTTAGCTGCTTCATCTTCAGATTTCAATGCAGACACCAAAGTCTCTTGCTCAGCACGCATACCCCGGATTTCTTTCCGGAAAGCAGCCACCGCATCATTATCCGGTGTTCCTGTCACATCGGACAAAGAATCCAAAGTTGCCTGCAATTTGGCGTTACTCAACACAAACGTAGCCGTAAAGACACCATTCTCACCCGCAGGCGCATACGAACGAGGTACAACCTCTTCCGAGAACTTCAATGTACGAAGTGCCGATGAGTCTTGTGTACCCTTCAATACAAATGTACCATTGGTAACTACCGCGCTATCAAGAGGAGCGGCCTCAGCATCTCCATACGGATACAGATAGACGCACTTTCCTTCGAGAGCCGGATTATTGACTGTCCCTGTGATTTCATAACCAGGCTTTTCACTACAAGCAACCAGCATCATCGCTGAAGTTGCCAAGACTAACATTTTCTTCATATAATACTTGAATTTATAAAATCTTTTCCAACCGTTCTTTCCAAATTTCATAAGCACCACAGTACTTATCGGCTTTCAAGCCATCCGGTTCAATTTCAGCAATCTTCTTCAAAGAGGAAAAAGCTTCCTCGAAAGAAGCATATATGCCTGCCCCGATTCCGGCTCCTTTGGCTGCCCCTATCGCACCATTCGTATCATATAATTCAATATATGTACCTGTCACACCAGCCAAAGCTTCCCGCAAAATCGGACTTAAGAACATACTGGAATGAGCAGCACGAATCACTTCGATGTCTATTCCCATCTCGTTCATGATATCCATACCGTATTTAAAGGCAAACACAATACCTTCCTGAGCCGCACGGGCGATATGGGCCGCATGATGAATATTGAAATTCAAACCAAAGATGGAACAATCCACTTGCTTATTTTCCAACATACGTTCCGCACCATTTCCAAACGGCAGAATAGACAAACCTTCCGAGCCAATCGGCACACTGGCCGCAAGATCATTCAGCTGATCATAAGTAATACCGTTACGGGCTATCGTTTTCTTCACCCAGGCATTCAAGATACCTACACCATTAATACACAATAAAACACCCAAACGAGGATGTTCCGCCGTATGATTGACATGAGCAAAGGTATTGACGCGCGACCGAACATCATAATTCAGCTTGCTATTAACACCATAAACAACTCCTGAAGTTCGTGCTGTAGCAGCTACTTCACCCGGTCGGAGTACATTCAATGACAAAGCATTGTTACTCTGATCGCCCATCCGGTATGTCACTGGCGTTCCTTTCTTCAATCCAAGCTCAGTTGCTACGCTTCCCAGCAATTCGCCCTGCAAGCCAAAAGTGGGCACCAAATCGGCAATCAGATCTTTTGATATACCAAAATAGCGAAGTAAGTCTTCCGACAGACAATGATCCTGAAAATCCCAGACAATACCTTCCGAAAGTCCGGGAATCGTTGTCCGGATTTCTCCCGTCATACGCATAGCAATATAATCGCCCGGCAACATAATCTTATAAATCAGATTATAGGTCTGCGGTTCATATTCCTTGAGCCAAGCCAGCCGTGCTATCGTAAAGTTACCCGGTGAATTAAGCAAATGCGACAAACATCTCTCCTCTCCAATGGCGTGGAAAGCACGTTCTCCATAAATCACCGCCCGGCTGTCACACCAAATGATAGAAGGACGCAACGTTACTTTATTCTTATCCACAACGACCAGACCATGCATCTGATAAGCGATACCTATCGCTTTAATATCTTCACCATTCACTCCCGACTTTCCCAATGCACCACGAATGGCCTTCTTCACATAAATCCACCAATCTTCAGGATTCTGTTCGGCCCATCCTGGTCTTTGTGCAATAATAGGAGCTTCTTCTTTCGGATAAAAGTCTGTTCCTACAGGCAGACCGGTTTCAGCATCTACTATGGATACTTTCACCGACGAACAACCAATATCACAACCTAATAAATACATAACCTAAACGCATTTATTTATTCAAGCTAGAACGAAGCTTGTTATACTTCACTTTGTTAAAACGATAATAACGGGCAGCCCGATGAGGCACGCCTACTTCCATTTCATCCGTAGGTACAATATACCCTAACAGGTTCATCTTTTTCTGGAAATTCCGGACATCGAACTTCTTATTATAAATGATTTCGTATGTCCGACGCAATTGGAAAGCAGTAAACTTGGATGGCAGGTATTCATAGATAATGGCAGGTTCACGTTCTACCCAATTCCGGATCTCGTTCACAGATTCCTCTACAATCGACTTATGGTCGAAAGGCAGATCCGGCAAATCTTCCACCGGGAACCAGCGCATCGTTTCGTTCTTATCCAAGTTATTGACCATTTTACCCTTCTTGCTTAACGCAAGATATACAACGGTTACAATTCTCGTTACCTTGGTATGCGACTCTTTCTCGAGCCACAAAATATCCTCTTTATTGGCTGTACGGGCAACTGATCCGAAAGTATGGAATTGCCTCAACGACATTTGTGTATATCCGACAGCCTCTTTCATTACACGAAGAGCTGCATCGTCCAACTCTTCCGTCTCATATATCAAACTTCCCGGCAGCTTATAACCCACCGCATTATTTTCTAATAACTTCCGTTCTACCAATAGAACCGAAAGTTTATCCTCGTTGATCCCTAACAAAACGCAGTCAACTGACACATAAGGACAAAAAGGAGAAGAAATACGTTCTTTCTGGTTCTCCATCTATATTTTAACTTTTTTGCAAAGATAACTTATTTATGGCATATTTTCTCCAAACGATTTCACTTTCGTTTGATTTTTTACCAGCAACGTATTGCTTCTCCTGGTCAGATTCGATCTATATTGTCATTTAATAGGCAGCTTCGTGTACATCACGCACCGCACGCCCACTCGGATCATTCATATTCTTGAATGAAGCATCCCAAGCCAAAGCTTCGGCTGTTGAACAAGCAACACTCGGTACAGAAGGGACAGACCGTGCTGCACTCTCACTCGGGAAATGTTCTTCAAAGATAGAACGATAATAATATTCTTCTTTATTCATCGGTGTATTAATCGGGAAACGCTCAGCCGCATGAGCCATCATCTCATCGGTAACAGCTTCAGAAGTGATCTTCTTCAAGGTATCGATCCAACTGTAACCAACACCGTCTGAGAATTGTTCCTTTTGCCGCCATAAGATTTCGTCAGGCAACATGCCTTGGAATGCTTCGCGCAGGATTTTCTTCTCAATCGTCTTGCCCGGACACATCTTGGCTGCAGGATTCAATCGCATGGCAACATCCAAGAATTCTTTATCCAGGAAAGGAACACGTCCTTCTACACCCCAGGCACAAAGACTCTTGTTCGCACGCAAACAGTCATACAAATATAACTTACTTAACTTACGGACAGTTTCTTCATGGAAAGCTTTCGCATCTGGGGCCTTGTGGAAATACAAATAACCACCAAATACTTCGTCAGCACCTTCGCCGCTCAGGACCATTTTAATTCCCATACTTTTGATGACGCGCGCCAATAGATACATTGGCGTTGATGCCCGTACGGTAGTGACATCATACGTCTCGATATAATATATCACATCCCGAATAGCATCCAAACCTTCCTGTATCGTATAATTAATCTCATGGTGAACAGTACCAATTGCCTCTGCCACCTTTCGAGCTGCTGCTAAATCAGGAGCACCTTTCAATCCCACGGCAAAGGAATGTAACTGTGGCCACCAGGCATCAGCCTGACTTCCGGTTTCCACTCGTTTGGCAGAGAATTTCTTTGCTACTGCCGAAGTAATGGACGAATCCAAACCACCCGAAAGCAATACACCGTAAGGAACGTCACACATCAGCTGGCGTTTTACAGCGGCTTCCAGTGCATCATGCAGCTTTTCCACCGAAGCCGGATTATCTTTCACTGCATCATAAGTCATCCAGTCACGCACGTACCAACGTGTCAGTTCTCTGTCTTTACTATAGTAATAATGACCAGGCAAGAACTGCTCATAATGCGACGCATAGCCTTCCAATCCTTTCAATTCAGAAGAGATCAACAGATGACCTGCGTCGTCGTAACCAATATACAAGGGAATTACCCCGATTGGATCACGGGCGATGAGGAAAACATCTTTCTCTTCATCATAAAGGGCAAAGGCGAAAATACCATTCAAATCATCCAGAAAATTGACACCTTTTTTCCGGTATAAAGCTAGAATAACCTCACAATCCGATCCTGTTTGAAACTCATATTCACCTTTCAGTGCTTCCCGAATCTCCCGATGATTGTAGATTTCGCCATTCACCGTAAGGATCAGTTTACCGTCCTTGCTCTTCAAAGGCTGGCCACCGGAAGCCGGATCGACAATAGAAAGACGCTCATGAGCCAGAATAGCCGATTTTCCCTGATAAATACCACTCCAGTCCGGTCCGCGATGACGGATCCGTTTACTCATGATCAACGCTTGGCGGCGCATCTCTTCTGCACCCTCATGAATGTTAAATATAGCTGTAATACCACACATGTTGTTTTCCTTTCTTTATTTTCTTCAATAATTATCTTCTTTTTTACTTTTTGTAGAATATATACCGACAGTATATATCCCAAAGATCTTTTTTAAAGGATATATACCGACAGCGTATATCCCTAAATACTTTTCAAAGGATATATACCAACAGCGTATATCCAAAAAAACTTTTCAAGGGATATATACTAACAGAATATATCCCCAAATAGCTAAAAAGGGATTATTCCGACGGGATAGATCCTTTCCCCGACAAGAAACAGTCTATTTCAGCCGCCGCCTTCTTTCCCGAAGCCATTGCTTTGACCACCAAGCTAGCCCCGCTTACGGCATCACCGCAGGCAAAGACTTTCTCGGCTGAGGTTTTCTGTCTGGTATCAACGGCTATATTCTGCCGTCCGTCAACCGACAACGCCAGTTCGGTAAGTAGTCCTTCTTGTACGGGATGTACAAAACCCATTGCCAAGAACACCAAGTCGGCTTCGATGATTTCTTTCCGACCCGTCTTATGCATTTGCGGACGTCCGCCACCTTCAGCCGGAATCCATTCCACTTCTTCCACCTCGACACCTTTTACTACTCCGTTTTCGCCCATAAAGCGATTTGTAGCCAGGTTCCACCGACGTACACAACCTTCTTCATGACTGCTACTGGTCTTCAACACCTGCGGATACATGGGCCAAGGTGTTGCCGGATTATACCCTACGGGCGGTTTAGGCATGATCTCGATTTGTGTCACCTGCGCCGCATGATGACGGTTGGCAGTTCCCACGCAATCGCTTCCCGTATCACCTCCACCAATTACCAACACCCGTTTTCCCTGGCAGGAAATACGTGCCTCTTCAGGTACCGGAATACCTTCAAGCAAGCGATTCTGATTGGCCAATAAATCCAGAGCGAAATGAACACCCCGGAGTGAACGTCCCTCTACCGGCAGATCACGAGGAACCTCAGCTCCGATTGCCAGGCACACCGCATCAAACTGATCAATCAACTCGCGAACTGAGATATCTTTTCCGACACAAATACCCGTATGGAAAATAATTCCTTCTTCTTCCAGCAGATGGATACGACGGTCGATGACATTCTTTCCCAACTTGAAATTCGGAATTCCGAAGCGGAGCAAGCCGCCGGGTTTCTCATGCTTTTCAAACACAGTCACTTCATAGCCTTTCCGATTCAAACGATTAGCCGCTACCAAACCAGCCGGACCACTTCCAACAACAGCCACCCGCTTACCATTGCGACGAGGCTGTACCGGACGAATATATCCTTCACGGAAAGCTGCTTCGACAATAGCGGCCTCATTCTCTCGGATCGTCACAGGTTCGTCACAACTCAGTTTCAAGACACAACTTTTCTCACACAAGGCAGGACATACACGACCCGTAAATTCCGGAAAGTCGCACGTGGTTGACAATACCTGATAAGCTTCCAACCATTGTCCTTTATATAACATATCCTGCCACTCCGGCTGCTTATTGCCCAACGGACAAGCCCAATGACAAAACGGAACCCCACAATCCATACAGCGCGACGCCTGTATGCGACGGTCACCTGTACTTAAAGTCTGTTCTACTTCACTAAAATCGTCGATTCGTTCATGAATCGGTCTATATCCCGCTTCTTTGCGGTGTATCGTTAGGAATGCTCTTGGATCTCCCATATTTATAGCTTATTTGAAGTTCAATAATAAAACATGATCAATAATCTCTTTGCATAGCAGCTATCTTCTGTTGCCACTTCTTCATCTGTTCTTCTTGAAGGACTTTCTTGTATTCAATTGGAACCACCTCAATAAACTCCTCAACATAACGATCCCAATGGTCTAACATCTGCCCTGCCAACGGACTTCCTGTATAATGATAATGCTTGCGGATTAACTCATGCAGTTCTTTACGAGAGCGTGTGTCTTCCACCAACGAAAGCTCTACCATTTCCATATTGCAATAGAAATCGAAGTTTCCTGACGGATTCCAGACATAAGCCACACCGCCACTCATACCAGCGGCAAAATTACGGCCGGTCGGTCCCAATACTACCACACGTCCTCCCGTCATATACTCACAGCAATGACCGCCTACTCCTTCTACAACAGCCACAGCTCCCGAATTACGGACACAGAAACGTTCGCCAGCCCGACCGTTCAGATAGATTTCTCCACTCGTAGCCCCATATAGCAATGTATTTCCTGCAATGATATTCTCTTCCGGCTTAAAATCCGCACGTACCGGTGGAACTACCACGATACGACCGCCACTCAATCCCTTACCTAGATAATCATTCGTATCTCCTTCCAAGCGAAATTCCACACCATGTACAAGGAAAGCGCCGAAACTCTGTCCTGCTGAGCCTTTGAAACGGATTTTCAAGGCTTGCTCAGGCAATCCGGTTTCGCCATATTGCTGTGCAATCACGCCAGACAACATCGCACCCACTGAACGATCCGTATTCACAATCGGATAACTAAGCAGTAAATCCTGTTTCCCTTCTAAAGCCGGACGAGCATCCTCAATAAGCTGTAAATCTTTTACAGCTCCCATTTCATGCAAAGAATCCGTAACATGATATAAAGCCCTGTCCTGAAAAGCTGTCGGGAAATATAAAATCCGTGAGAAATCCAATAAATCATGTTTATGTACACCGTCGCTCGGTTTACGAACCAGTAAATCCGTCCGACCGATTACCTCATCCAACTTCCGGAATCCCATCTCAGCCAGATATTCGCGTACTTCTTCTGCCAAAAAAGTAAAGAAGTTTACCAAATACTCATATCTTCCGTGGAAACGTTTCCGCAAAGTTTCGTCTTGCGTTGCCACACCTACCGGACAAGTATTCATGTGGCATTTACGCATCATCACACAACCTAAGACAATCAATGCCGATGTGGCAAAACCAAATTCTTCAGCACCCAACAATGCCATCAGCAAGATATCACGTCCGGTCTTCAACTGGCCATCCGTTTGCAAACGAACTTGTCCGCGCAGGTTATTCAAGACCAGCGTCTGCTGTGCTTCAGCCAAACCAATCTCCGGAGGAAGTCCGGCATAACGAATGGAACTCATGGGTGATGCGCCCGTTCCTCCTTCTGCTCCAGAGATCACAATCCGGTCAGCTTTCGCTTTCGCCACACCGGCAGCAATCGTCCCAACGCCACTCTCCGATACCAGTTTCACGCTAATCTCTGCCTTCGGATTTACATTTCTCAAATCGAATATCAACTGTGCCAAATCTTCTATCGAATAAATATCGTGATGAGGTGGAGGAGAAATCAACGAGATTCCTGGAATCGAATGGCGGGTTTTAGCAATTATATCATTCACTTTATAACCTGGCAACTGACCACCTTCACCAGGTTTTGCACCTTGAGCTACCTTAATTTGTATTTCATCCGCATTCACCAGATAATTGGTTGTCACACCGAAACGACCGGATGCCACCTGTTTGATAGCCGAACGTAATGATAATCCGTCTATTTTCTCCGTAAAACGTCCGGCGTCCTCACCGCCTTCTCCGGTATTGCTTCGTCCATAAATCTTGTTCATGGCCATCGCCATCGTTTCATGCGCTTCCTTGCTAATTGAACCAAAGCTCATTGCTCCTGTTACAAATCGCTTCATGATCTCCGAAGCAGGCTCAACTTCTTCCAAAGGAACCGGAGACTGACGCTTGAAGTCCAGGAAATCCCGTAAGAAAAGAGGTTCTTCCTTCTCGTCTACCAGCTTCGTATATTCCTTGAATTTCTTATAACTTCCCAAACGAGTAGCCAGTTGTAAGGTAGATATAGTCTCCGGATTCCAAGCATGCTTTTCTCCATCTTTCCGATATGAATAAATACCTTTATGCTCCAATACTTCAGACAAATCTTCTTTATACCCAGCCTTGTGCATTTGTACTGCATCTCTGGCGATTTCTGCTAAACCAATTCCACCCACTTTGCTGGATATACTACCAAAGTACGTTTCTACCAGATCTTCACTGAGACCAATCGCTTCAAACAACTTCGCTCCCCGATAACTACGGATGGTGCTGATACCCATCTTACTCAAAACCTTCAACAATCCTTTGCATAAAGACTTGACATAATTCTTTTCTGCTGTTTCATAATTCAATTGAACTGCTTGCTTGGCTACCAGATCTTCCAAGATAGCAAAAGCCATATACGGATTCACAGCACTGGCTCCAAAACCTAACAGCAGAGCGGCATGCATCACCTCACGCATTTCTCCTGTTTCTACCACCAACGCTGTCTGAACACGCTTCTTTACTGAAATCAAATAATGGTGAACAGCACTTACTGCCAGTACAGATGGAATAACAGCCATCGATGCATCCACATTTCTATCTGTCAATACCAAATAATTCGCTCCTTCAGAAACAGCGCGAACAGCCTCCTTGCACAAATGTTCTAATGCCTCTCGCAGGCCTGCTTCTCCCTGCGAAGCATCAAATAACATCGGCAATTTAACCGTCTTGAATCCTTTATAACGAATATTACATAAGATATCCAATTGGGTGTTGGTCAGAATCGGACATTGAAGACGTACCATTTTACAATGCGACTCATTCGGAGCCAGAATATGATTACCGACAGCCCCAATATATTCAACCAAACTCATCACTAAAGCTTCCCGAATCGGATCAATTGGCGGATTGGTTACCTGGGCAAACTGCTGACGGAAGTAATCATACAAAAGATGCGGACGAGTAGATAGAACTGCTAACGGTGTATCATTTCCCATCGAGCTAACCGGTTCGGCTCCACCGGTACACATAGGAACCATGATACGGTCAATATCTTCTCTGGAATAACCGAACACACGCAATTTGCAATCAAAGTCATCCACACGACTGGTTACTTTTCTTCCTGATTTCAGTTCATCCAGCTCAATACAATTGTCTTGAATCCATTTCCGATATGGATGGGCATTGGCCAACTGTTGTTTCAATTCCTGGTCACGACAAATCTTCCCTGTTTCTGTGTCAATCAATAAGATTTTACCGGGCTGTAATCGTCCTTTTTCCTGAATTTCCTCCGGCTGTATATCCAATACACCAACTTCCGAAGCCACAAGAACCCAACCCTTCTTCGTTACCAGATACCGGGCCGGACGCAAACCATTCCGGTCAAGCATACCACCGGCATAACGACCATCACTGAACAATAAGGCTGCCGGTCCGTCCCAAGGCTCCATCAAGATTGAATGATATTCATAAAAGGCTTTCAGATCATCAGATATCGGATTTTTCTCATTGAAACTTTCCGGAACCAGCATAGCCATCGCATGAGGCAAACTCAAACCTGATGCCAATAAAAATTCCAACACATTGTCTAATGAAGCACTATCGCTCATATCCGGTTGTATAATCGGATCCAAGGCTTCCATATCAGGTAATCTGGAAGATGAAAGAACACTTTCACGGGCAGCCATCCAAGCCCTGTTACCTCGTATTGTATTTATTTCACCATTATGAGCCAACAAACGGAAAGGTTGAGCCAAACTCCAAGTAGGAAATGTATTCGTACTGAAGCGGGAATGAACTAATGCCAGTGCACTTGTAAAATATTCGTTCGTTAAATCCGGGAAATATTTACACAGTTGCATGGATTCCAACATACCTTTATATATAAGGCTACGTGTTGACAAGGATACTACATAGAAATCTTTCTTCTCTACCAACGAAGAGGAAGCAATCCGCTTTTCTATCCGTTTGCGTACCCCATAGAGTTTTAATTCCAATTCTTGCTGATCTTCCTCTCCTACAATAAACAACTGTTTAATCGCAGGTTCTGCAGCCAAAGCATCTTTGCCTAGAATTTCTGAACAGACAGGAACATCCCGGAGACATAAAATGGTGAGCCCTTTTGCTTCCACTTCTTCCTGAATAATCTGCAGAAAAGCCTTTTGTGCTGCCTGATCTTTAGGTAAAAAGACCAGTCCTGTTCCATAATGTCCTTTTTCCGGAACCGGAATACCTTGTAATAAAATAAATTCATGAGGAATCTGTACTAAAATTCCGGCACCATCTCCCGTTTTATTATCAGCTCCCTCAGCACCACGGTGTCTCATATTTTCCAAGACCGTCAGAGCCGAATCAACGATGGAATGAGATTTGCGTCCATGAATATCCACTAACATACCAACACCACAAGCATCATGTTCGTTGGCAGGATCATACAATCCTCTTTTACTTTTCAATAATTCATCTACTCGCTTCATATATTTATCTATTGTTTTTCATTTATCATTTATTTATATCAAATTGTTTTGCAAAAATAGATAATGCTTTCATATAGTCAAATAAATCGATAAATTATTTACTTTTTTTCTTTGTAGAAAAGTTTGGATGTTTCAATTTAATAGTATTATTGTTTAATTAGTAAATAAACGTAAGCAAAACAATTTGTTATCATATCAGATTATAACTTCGCAAAAATAAATTCAGAATAAACATATAAACGGCTTTATTTGTTATATAAACGATATATATTTGCGGAAAAATAAAACATATAGTTAAGCAAACAACGAAATACAATACAAAATGACAATCCAATTCACAAAGATGCAAGGAGCAGGTAACGATTATATATATGTAAATACAATTAATCAACCTGTCACAAATCCGAAAGAATTAGCTATTCAATGGAGCACTTACCATACCGGAATCGGATCTGACGGTTTGGTTCTGATCGATTCGTCTCATATAGCTGATTTCAGCATGCGAATCTTCAATGCTGACGGTTCGGAAGCTAAAATGTGCGGAAATGCTTCTCGATGTATTGGTAAATATCTATATGATAAAAAGCTGACACAGAAAAAGCAGATCTCATTGGAAACTTTATCCGGTATCAAGCATCTTGAATTGCATGTCAAAAATGGAGCGGTCAAGGAAGTTACAGTTGATATGGGATGTCCTGAAATTCTGGAAGAGTCTTTAAACCTGTCTTGTCCGAACGGAACATTTACAGGTACATTTGTTTCCATGGGAAATCCTCACTTCGTAACTTTTGTGGAGGATATAAAGCAAGCCAACCTTCCTGTTACAGGACCGTTGCTCGAACATCATCCCTATTTTCCGGATCGGGCCAATATTGAGTTTGTACAATTTCTTTCTGAAGGAAATGCCCGAATGCGAGTATGGGAACGCGGTTCGGGAATTACCCAAGCCTGTGGTACCGGAGCCTGCGCTTCTGCAGTCGCTTTAATAGCACATGGATGGGCCCAGAAAGGTGATAAAATACAAATCCAAATGGATGGCGGAACATTAACGATTGAATGGAATCCGACAGACAATCATGTATATATGACGGGTAACGCCGTGACTGTATTTGAAGGAAGCATTAAACTTTAAGAACAACAAACAAAACAATAAAACAATCGAATTATGGCATTAGTGAATGAACATTTTCTGAAATTACAAAGTAATTATCTGTTTTCGGATATTGCGAAGAAAGTCAACAGCTTCAAAATCACGCATCCGAAACAAAAAATTATCCGAATGGGAATCGGTGATGTAACCCAACCGCTGGCTCCGGCTGTTATTGAAGCCATGCACAAGGCTGTCGATGAAATGGCTTCGAAGGAAACATTTCATGGATACGGACCAGAACAAGGTTATCCTTTTCTGATTGATGCCATCATCAAGAATGATTATGAAAGCATCGGTGTATCATTAGAGCCCAGTGAAGTATTCATCAGCGACGGAGCCAAAAGTGATTGCGGAAATATTGGAGATTTACTTCGTCACGACAATAGTATCGGTGTGACTGATCCGGTTTATCCGGTATATATCGACTCGAATGTCATGTCAGGAAGAACAGGAACCTGGGAAAACGGTATCTGGAGCGATGTGGTATATATTCCTTGTACAGCCGAGAATCAGTTTGTACCGGAATTGCCTTCCCGGCGTGTGGATATCATTTATCTGTGTTATCCCAACAACCCGACAGGAACAACATTAACCAAAGAAGAACTGAAGAAATGGGTCAATTATGCTTTGGCCAACGATGCCATTATCATGTACGACTCTGCTTATGAGGCATACATTCAAGATCCTACTATTCCGCATTCCATCTATGAAATCAAAGGGGCGAAAAAAGTAGCCATCGAATTCAGGAGTTTCTCGAAAACGGCTGGTTTCACAGGTGTGCGTTGCGGATACACGGTTATTCCGAAAGAAGTAAGTGCAACGACCTTGAAAGGCGAACGGGTATTCCTGAATAAATTATGGCACCGGCGTCAATGTACGAAGTTCAATGGAACCAGTTATATAACGCAACGCGGTGCAGAAGCGGTATATAGTCCAGAAGGCAAAAAGCAAATCCGCCAAACCATCAACTACTATATGAATAATGCCAAGTTGATGAAAGAAGGACTTGAAGCCTGCGGCCTGCAAGTTTATGGGGGCACGAATGCTCCTTACTTGTGGGTAAAAACCCCCGATGGCTTATCATCGTGGAAGTTCTTTGAGAAATTACTTTATGAAGTATTTATTGTCAGCACACCCGGTGTCGGATTCGGACCAAGCGGAGAAGGCTATCTCCGTTTGACAGCCTTCGGCGATCATGACGATACCATCGAAGCGATCCAACGGATCCAACACTGGATGCGATAATAGAAAGAAGCAGAAAGATGCGATAGACGTGTTGTTTATTCAAACCCTACTTTAACCAGTACATATATAAAATGTTTTTATTTATTATCCCAGTTTGTCAGGCAACACTTGCTGAATAACACACGCTATCGGCATCTTTTCCAATGAAGAACAAAAAATAACCATTTAATAATTAGGTATTATGTCTAAATTAAGATTTAAAGTTGTGGAATCGGCCTTCGAAAAGAAGACGATAGCGGTTACCGAACCTGCCGAAAAACCTTCTGAGTATTTCGGTTCGCTGGTTTTCAACCGAGAGAAAATGTTTAAGTATCTGCCTGAGAAAGTGTACGAAAAACTAACCGACTGTATCGACAATAACACTCCTCTCGATCGTGAAACAGCCAATGCTGTAGCTGCCGGCATGAAACGCTGGGCTCTTGAAAAAGGAGTTACTCATTACACCCACTGGTTTCATCCGCTGACAGAAGGAACGGCCGAAAAACACGACGCTTTCATCACACCCGACGGAAAAGGCGGCGTCATTGAAGAATTCGACGGGAAATTACTCATCCAGCAGGAACCGGATGCTTCCAGCTTTCCGAATGGAGGAATCCGAAATACCTTCGAAGCACGTGGTTATTCAGCCTGGGATCCGTCTTCTCCGGCATTCATTGTGGGCGATACCTTGTGTATTCCTACCATCTTTATCGCTTACACCGGCGAATCACTCGACTATAAAACTCCTTTGCTGAAGTCGCTGGAGGCTGTCAACAAGGCGGCTGTCGATGTATGCCATTACTTTGATCCGAAGGTGAAAAAGGTGTACTCATACTTGGGCTGGGAACAGGAATATTTCCTGGTGGATGAAGGTCTGTATGCAGCTCGTCCGGACTTATTAATGACGGGACGTACTTTGATGGGACATGAAAGCTCGAAGAACCAGCAATTGGAAGATCATTACTTTGGTGCGATTCCTCCGCGTGTTCTTGAGTTCATGAAGGAATTGGAAATCGAATCCCTCAAACTGGGTATTCCTTTAAAGACTCGTCACAACGAAGTGGCTCCGAACCAGTTCGAATTGGCTCCGGTCTTCGAAGAATGTAACTTGGCCAACGATCATAATCTGCTGGTTATGGCACTGATGAGAAACATTGCCCGCAAGCATGGTTTCCGTGTCCTCTTGCATGAAAAGCCATTCAAGGGAGTCAATGGTTCCGGCAAGCACAACAACTGGTCGTTGGGAACCGATACTGGTACTTTACTGATGGCTCCGGGCAAAACGGCTGAAGAAAATCTACGATTTGTTACGTTCGTGGTCAATGTGCTGAAGGCCGTCCATACACATAATGCCTTGCTGAAAGCCAGCATCTCGTCGGCAACCAACGCCCATCGTCTGGGAGCCAACGAAGCACCGCCAGCCATCATCTCCTGTTTCTTGGGTTCACAGCTTTCTGCGGTATTGGAACACTTGGAAAACAGCGATACCGAAGACTTTATCCTGGCCGGAAAACAAGGCATGAAGCTCGACATCGCCCGTATTCCTGAATTGTTGATCGATAATACGGACCGAAACCGTACTTCTCCTTTCGCTTTCACCGGAAACCGTTTCGAGTTCCGTGCCGTGGGTTCATCAGCCAACTGTGCTTCGGCCATGCTGGTCTTAAATGCAGCGGTTGCCGAACAGTTGAAGAACTTTAAGACAGCGGTTGATGCCAAGATTGCATCCGGATTGGATAAGTTTGCTGCCATCATTGAAGTACTGCGCCAGGAAGCCAATGCTTGTAAGGCTATCCACTTCGACGGCAACGGATACAGTGACGAATGGAAAGAAGAAGCTGCCCGTCGCGGACTGGATTGCGAAACCAGCGTTCCCCGTATCTTCGATGCTTATCTGAAAGAAAGCAGCATCCACATGTTCGAATCAACAGGTGTCATGAACCGGAAAGAACTGATTGCCCGCAACGAAGTAAAATGGGAAATGTACACCAAGAAGATTCAGATCGAAGCACGTGTATTAGGCGATTTGGCCATGAATCATATTATCCCGATGGCTATCAAATATCAGTCTTCACTGATCGACAATGTATATAAGATGAAAGAACTTTTCCCGGCCGAGAAAGCCGCTCATCTTTCTTCCAAAAACATGGAAATCATTGAAGAAATAGCTGATCATACCATCTTTATCAAAGAAAAGGTGGACGAGATGATCGAAAAACGGAAGGTGGCCAACAAAATCCAGGAGGAACGGGAAAAGGCAATTGCCTATCACGACAACATCGTTCCGCTGATGGAAGCCATCCGTTACCATATCGACAAGTTGGAATTGACGGTCGACGACCAGATCTGGACTTTACCGAAATACAGAGAACTATTATTTATTCGCTAATATATTATAACCTCGTTGTCCGAAACTGCCGGCTTTTTATATTTTTGACTTAAGTACATGACAAAAATTTGAATACATCGAATTTG